>ERZ808054.1704-NODE-1704-length-11370-cov-3.726733_pt1 | contig 11370 bp, 16 predicted proteins | sample MGYA00380201_ERZ808054 | MGnify/ENA primary metagenome ERZ808054 (study PRJEB31490, sample SAMN06133419) | mouse gut metagenome | isolation source: Z5_2 | host: mice | place: China: Chengdu | collected 2015-05 ... | reverse complement strand
ATTTGTCCGCATTGTAGGCACTGGCTGTCTTGCATTCCAGCCCCGCATCCTCGCCAACGATAAAGCGGTCAACGTCTGCGATCATGAACTGATGCTCCACGCTCCGGTACATGTAATTTGATTTCCTGACCTTTAATCCTGTAGCCTCCGTAAACCTCTGCGCCACATAATCCTCAAGGTCATGACCGATCCTTATTGCTTCATTATCCTGCTCTTCTGTTTCTTCACTGGTCTTATCCTTAAAAACCTTCATTGCATTGCTGAATGGGTTCACCCCGCAGATCGCTCCTGCATCTGATCCCCCGATCCCTGACTTCCTTAAACGGAGCCATCCTGTATGGTCCACTCCTGACAATGATATTTTTTCAAACATGGTAATCCTCCTTTTCCTGTACAGCATTCCATAATAATGGGAACAGCAAAGACCAGACTGATCCATGCCATTCCCACAGCTTCCATTCTTTGATATGCTTTATTCCTTTTAAGCAGCTTTCACAAGCTGGTACGCCCTGTCGATCAATGGGTTCCCGTCAATGGTTCTCGCAAACACGTTCTCCTTATAATTCGCTGTCCTTCTAAGTGGTCTGCTGTGTGTCGCAAAGTCTGATACTGCATTGATGAACCGGTATGCATTGTTCCCCACTTTCTGCAGGTCGGGAGCCTCATAATAACGCTGCTCCATATCCCTCCGGAGTTTGAAAATGTTCTTGCTCTGGACAGGTGTCGGCTCTTCTTCCATTGGCAGAAGCAGTTCAATATATTCCCTCACCTGTGCATCCGTCATTTTCTGTCTGCGCAGCTGCTCAAACTCGATCCCGAGGCTGTCCATATATTTCTCTGCCATAAAGAGAGTGTCCTTTGCCTCCTGTATCTTGTCATGGATATTTCCAGTATGGATCATAGAAAAACTCCTTTTTGCTGTATCCAGCGCAAGGTTCAGGGTATTGTTGCATACCACCCTCACAGGAGTTACAGCTACTTTCACAGAACCGGAGCCGTCATGGGTATTGGAAAACACCAGATAGGGGCTGATGCGTTCCCCTGCAACGACATACTCTTTTGGAAGCCTTGCAAGGAGCCATACCTTTTTACCCTCCTGCAGCGACCCCGCAGTCTCATAACGTACCCCTTTTCCAAGAAGCTCATCTGTGAAGCTGAAAGCATCTGTATTCTGAACTACCTTGTATCTGTCTGATACCACTCCAAGCACTTTTCTGTCGGAATCCCTTATGTTTAATTTATATCCCTCCACCTTCTCTTTTGAACCGGTATAGACCGGTTCCTGCACCACGTTCCAGTCCAGCCCCGCAAGCCGGAGTGCATCCGCTGATGCCGGTGCCTCCATGACGATGGTACCTAATCCGTGCCATGGTTTTTCCCTTACGGAAAACATCGTTTCTACGTTTGCTGCCATAAGATCATCTCCTTTTCTCTTTTTTCCATGTGCTGGTAACAGGATGCAAAAAAGAGCTCCCACATCGGAAGCCCCTGTTTACATTCTCCATTCCGTTTTGACATCTTTTTGTAAGCTGTTTTTGTACGGATAATTCCCTTGCCATCATACAAAATGCCACACAGCAAAAGCTATGCCTTTTCCGTTTTCATACTGAAAGCCATGCTGATAAATTTAATTAAAGACATGAGTGCAGCCACTAATGTTGATGCTGCTTTTAAGATATTCTCAAATAATTTCAGTTTGCCCATATGGTCCCCTCCTTCCCTGCCATATTCATTACATCTGACACTATTTATAGAATATATCTTTGTATATGTATCATATACGGTACAAAAATATCCCTTTTCATATTTATATGGAAGCGATATAAACAAAATAATGGACCTGATGATATAGTCAGCTCTGTTTAAAAATAAAAAAAGATTGAAGAAATCCTCTTCTCCAATCCCTTTTTACATATTAATTGTGCTAATGCAGTTTTTCCCCTGTAATTTACCAAAACATCCCCATCAGGAATCCTTAGTTCTGGTTACTTGTTCAGGTCTGCTTTATGTGCCCATTAATATACTTCATTGCAAGTGCTTTCATCTTCCCCATTCCTTTCTGAACCAAAAGAGGCATAGTGATCCCAGCCAGCAGGTAAATCCATTTGCTGGCTTCTGTTCCCCCTGCCAGGTATACATAGTTAATATCATAGAAAAACATTTCCCGGTCAAATCCTGCACATAAAGGTGTCAGTTGGCTGCATAAATAAAAAAAACCTTTCACCAGCATAAATGCTGCCACATGATGCATCATAACACTATAAGTATTCTGCCCGATATAAACCAGTTTCTCTGAAAAAGCAGAGCTGCTACTGATAATTCGGGCTACCCGAAGCCAGAAGGCAATCCCTGTGGTTACTGTAAGATATGGCACAACAGGTCCATTGGCAAAACTTGTGACCCATACCACGCCAAATGCCAGCCCTGCCTCAAAAACAGAAATCAAAACCTGCACCCCTATCACGACCAGAAAATAGACCTCATCCGGCAATGTATCATGAAGTTCCAATTTTTCCTTATAAATTCTTCCCATCTGAAATCCAGGGATCATAAGCAAAAGCCTCCCCGGGAACTTATATAATCCCCAGACATGCCCCCCAATCGCCAACTGGACTGTCGCTATCCCTAAAACTAAACATCCTGCCAAAATCAGCCATTCATTTTTTAAGTGCAGTATCCCCAGCACCTTCCTCATCAGCACATTGACTGCCTCAACCAAAAACAGCGCAGGTACAAACCATGCCGGAAAATTATATAAAAACTGGTGGCCATCTATAAATGGTGACAGGAAAAGCGTTTTAAATGACAGATTTTCCCCAATTGAAAAACCAGCCCCATGAAGTATCTGTGCCAGAATACCATAAAACAAATTCCACAGAAAATATGGCACGAGCAATGTTGAGCACTTCCTCAAAATATACCCCAAAATATTCTGTTCTGCTTCTTCTCTATAAAAATATCCTGACACAAACAGAAAGATAAACACATGGAATGAATAATATGGAAACAGCCCGCCAATATCAAACACACTGTACCCTAAATGCCCTGCCACAACAAAAATGATCCCCAAAACCGATAAAATCCGAAACTGCCTGTTCTCTTTTGTATCTGTTTTCATCAATACCTCTTTCAATGAAGCATTACCATTTTCCTGATAAGTGGTATATGGTCGGCTATAAATGCCCCCAACAGGCTGACCATAAATGTAAATACTGTTATAACCGGTATGGAAATGACAGCAGGATAGGCAACAGTCGTAATCCCGACAAGGTTCAGCTTCTCAATCACAAACATGTGGAACATATAAACAAAAAACGTGTAGCCAGACAGTTTCCCCCATACATCAGCTCTTTTTGCCTTCCCAAACACCTTGCAGTATTTGAAGCAGGTAAATATTGCCACGCTCATAATAAGGACATTGGGAGAGCCGGGACTGAACCATTTTTCCACGTAAGTTCCAGCCCCCATGCATTCCCGGACCGTCAAAAAGGCTGTCATACAGACTGACATTGCTCCTGCTGTATATATCACCCACCGAATCCGTTTCTTAATATCTACCATATCCAGATAATAGCCTAATAAGAAGTAGCCAAAATTAACAACCAGGATATCCATGCCAAGACTGTCGATCCGTGCCTGTACTGTTGGCAGGCGGAATAATTCTGTCAGGCAGGGAAACAAAAAGCGGAACGCACACCACAACAGCAGGTAATACCGCAGTATTTCCTTTTTTGCACATATCTGCCTTGCCACCGGGATCATTATGTAAAAACCGCACAATATCTGCAGAAACCACATGTGCACATGACCAAAAATAAACCGCTCTGTTGCCGCCCTCCAGACTTCTGCTGAAAACTCCCCACGAAGTGCATCAACCACCGCCCCCTGGAACGCGTAAAAAGCTGACCACACATAAAACAGCATCACCAGCTTAAGAACCCTCCTGCCTAATGCAGTATTATCCTTATGCGGTGAGACAAGGAAAAGCCCACTCAACATAAAGAAGACAGGCACTGCAAAACGGGTTATGCTGTTATAGACCGTCATTACCAAAAAATCTTTTCCCTGTATATCCACCACGCTCCAATAACTGGCTGACACGTGCAGTAAGACTATTGAAAAACTGGCAACAATCCTCAAAATATCATATTTTACAATTCTCTTCATACTTGTCCATCCATCTCTTTCTATAAGCTGGCTTACAGTCCACAAGCCAGCTTCTCCCATTGTCCTACACTATTCAGCTTCATTCTCCCTGCGGCGTTTACTCAGTAACCCTTCAATCACTCTTGCCGAGTATCCTCCTGCCCTTGCGATTTTAGCCCGTTCACGTCTGTCTGTTTCCCCTTTTGCAAGGTCAGCAATAAATTCTGGACGATACAGCCGCATAGGACAGTCAATCTTATCCCCATGGAAATGCGTAAATAATTTAAGCATTGCATCCCGCCCGATCAGTTCAAAAAGTTCAAGGTAACTGTCATTAAGAGCCTCGGCTTCGTTCCCTTCAACATGAAAAGCCTCGTAAATAATCTTGTCGTTTATATTGCTGAAATCAATCTTTATCACCTTATCACCTCCAATCCATGCAAAGTATAGCAACAGCCAATAACATAAATCCAATCGCAAAATGAGTTTTTTTATGCGTCATAAACAGTTCCTGTTTATGCAGGCAAAAAATGTATGCAGTTTATATTCCCCAATATGTATGCTCAAACTGTATATTTGTTTTAGAAACTGTATAATTATTGCATATCTGTTAAATCTGCTTGTGCATATACAACAATTAACTGAAAATATTCCTTAACGCAGCTTGCAACTGACAGCAGATATGCAACAGGCACCCCGATAGGAGTGCCTGCCCATGCTTTGCAAAATATTCTTTTATCATTTATAATCCTTATCCTATCAGGTCAAGAACCCCTCTGAGATTTTCTGGAAGCCTCCCACACGCTTCTGGTAATCCTGCTTCTTCCATCACAGGCTTCTCTGGAATCTTCTGTACATTTACTGTACCTATACCAGCAAGCAATGCACCTACCAGCTTCATCCCCTGCGACTGTATTTCTTCACGTACCATTAAGAGCATCTGGTCATGGAACTTCTGGCGTTCCGCCATCTCTGTTTTTATATTGAGATATTCTTCAAGGATTCTTTTCACATAGGCAGTCAGTGAAGTAGCACTTCCAGCATCCTTCGTCAGTTTCAGATACAATTCCTTATCTGCTGTATCATCCATATTAAAGCGGATAAATATGGATTTCTGCTTCTCACACATTAACCCACCCGCTTTCACATCATCTGACTTGCAAGGAACTCATATCCTTTCGCATTGGCACACAGGTCACAGTCATATAGTGACTATCACCACGCTGTTTCTTTAGATAATATGTCATTCCTTTTAGTGTAGAATCCATATCTATCGTTGGCATACCTTGATCCAGATATAGAAGATTCTTGCCACCATAGTACATCTTTGATATGTCGCTGTCGGTTGGATCAGATTCCGGGAATATCTCCATCAGGGCACTTTTATATATCTTCGCTGCCCTTTTATCAGTAATAGGTACATCGTTTAAGAATATGGCTCTGAACCTGTCATTGTCCTTACTGGAGAAAGTCTCATAAGCAGCCAGCATGGGAAGCCCATACTCTTTTGCCCTGTCACGTACCTCTTTATATGTTATGCCTCCATCACATCATCTGCATCTGTTCAAAGTTCTCTGTTTTCCTCAAGCCATTTGAGAATGTCCGGTGAAAATGTATAGCCACACTCACCCACCTTATATGCAAACTCATATACGCTGACAGGACAATTTAAACTCTCCGTATTCCTGCCGATACGCATACTTATCTGCGCCGCTTCATTGCTATTTGGTTTAGAATCATACCGTTCTTTATCAAGGCTTACTTTTATCGCATTCACAGTTTCAACTCCTTTGGAATATTTTTTATTTCCATGTAAGGAGTGATTACAAAAAAAATTGGTAATTATCAAAGAAAGATATAACTTTATCCTCAGTTTTTCTCATCCACATGGAAGAAAAACAGCATCCCGCCATCTTTGAAATGATACCGTACTGTATGAAAAAAACAGGAAACCTTTCATAAGATTTCCTGTTTTCTTATTTACGTATTAAATTTGCGATTGCCTATACAGGCTGTAAATTATTGGCCAGTTCTTTTATCACTTTTATTGGCAGATTGGAAAATTCTGCCACCTTATCCAGCGATAACGCACCATCACTCAACATACGTCTTGCTGTCTCAATCTTTTCATCATACCGTGCATCATGCCTCTCACTTTCCACATACGAACGCATGATCTCTTCTTCGTCATACAATACCATCATGATATTCACTACCTCACTTTCTTTTTTACTCAGGTATTCTTTTAACACATTCCTGTCTTTGCAGATACGGATTGCCTCCGTAACTGCTTTTCTCGTCCTCCCATATTTCTTCATCTGCTCATTGCATACTTTTGTAAATATGACATACTGGTTGATGATATCTCCCTCTTTTCCATCGTATATCATTTTTACCTTTACATCAATCCCACAATCTTTTCCATTGAAAAATTCCTGTGAAAGTGATATTTCAGATGGTCTTGTCTTTCTCTCGCCAGTGAAGATCACGTATATCTCTGGCATTGGCATCCTTACTTTTTTACTCTTATACAGGTTCTGCTTTGTCCTCTCAAAATAATCATGCCATGTCTGTACCAGATACATCAGAGCCCTCACTATGATGTTTACTGTCCATACAGAAGACTGCGCTTCCACAAGGATCATCAGCCTGTCGCCCACTGTGAATCCAAGATCATTGTAAATATTGTCTGTCAATACATTCTTGATCGTTATATCATTCAGATCATCCTCTGTAACATCAGTATCTTCCGGATGGAGCGCTTTATACAGTTGGAGAAGATATTTCTTATCCTGAAATAAATCTGTAAATACGCTGTCCTTGATCGTCCATTTCATGATCTCGTCATGATCTTTCTTTACATTGTCTAAAATCTCATTATCGTTTCTTTCCAATCTTTTCACCTGCCTTACTAATCCTCTTCTCTTATCCATAGTAACATAAATCTCTTCATTTTACAATGAAACTGATCCTCTCAAAAAACTCTGTATCTTCCGCATATAACAAGTTCCCGTGTGATCACAATGGAGATTTATACAGCTAAAAGTTGCACATCTGCAACCAAGTATAACGGATATGCAACTTTTTCACTCATATTTTATCTGCAAATACAAAATCTGCAACGGATTGCTTGCTCTCATTATCATATTTGCAACAAATTTTTTATCAAAACACACATGGACATTCATGCCAATACTGGATTCGGGAGGTCAGCACACACAGCCATCATTAGGAATTTATTGATAAAATTTCCCTTCAAAATAGGCATCACCCTCAACATTTTCAATACCGAAGCTGTTCAGCAGTTCCCATTTCCCATCATAATACTCGTCCACTTCTTCTGTTGTATAACTTTTGTCACCCCATCCAATCATTGTCTGAGTATTGAGCTCTATCAGCCTTTTTAAAAGCACTTTTTGTTCCTCGTCACAAAACTGCATCATATATTCAAAGGCGTTGATATCACTATTATTATAGATTTTGCATAGTTCAATTCTCTGTTCTTTTGTCATATCCATTTTCCTCCGCATTCATAGCCTGTTGCTTACAATACCTCCGTGCATCAGCCATACATTCCGCCTTTGTGTAACCGAAAGCTACTGCGTTACCCCATTCATTCCTCGCTACCCACTCTGTTACCATGCCGTTGTCCTTCGCACGTTTATTGAATGGATCATAGTTTTCAATCTTTTCAAATCTCAGCTGTGATAGTTTCATCACCCACTCCTCCTGTTTTCACTTAACAGATATTGGGTATGGCTACTGGCAGACCAGGCCACTCTTCCATCCACACTTGCGGCATTCATAATGCCAGCATCCAATCCCTTCCGGAGAGGCATTGTCATATGCCTGTGCCTTGTCCCTGTTGCTGAAATACCTCCTCCCTGTTTCAGGATGGATCAATTTCTGTGTATTGACATCCATCTTTTTCAACAATATATTCTGGGATATCTCTGTAATACGCCTGCTCCCACATTCCGGGCATGTATAAAATCCGTCTTTCACCAATATTTCTTCCATCCCGCACCTCCGCTGTAAATTTCATACTGACCATGCCAAAACTAGGGGGTATGGCGGCCACAAACAGCCACTTCCTGCTCCTCCTCTATATCCCTCCCACAGTAAGGGCACCTTTCCAAACCAAACACCAGCAGCAGCTTCCCACATCCCTCACAGGTTTCTATCTCCCCCATATCCTCCCACTCATTAAAAAGGGTAGATGGGCTCTGCCAGTCTAACTGCTCAAATAATTCTTCTGCAATCTCTTCCTGATCATTACAGAGAGCCAGAAAGTCCCTTTTTGTATAAACAGTATCGTCGAGCTCTGGTACATAACAGGGAGCATCCATGCTGTCCCTGAACGCTCCCCAGTCCTTGAATATCCAGCCCTGCCGGAAATACTCCCTCTCTATCTTTATGATATTCCCCTTATCATCAGTTTCACAGATACCAACACATCCACCTATTTCCACATCCATTCCAATTGTCTCCTTCTCTCTGTATTGGAAAAGGAAAGTGGGAGCTTACATCCCATCTTTCCTTTCTGTATTTCCTGTGGGTTCATGCAGCAATCTTCAATACTCCTTCCCCACGTTCGTACAGGTATACATGGTCTGAAAGACGTTCCTCCATGGCTACGCTCTCCATGTTGACGCTTCTGACTATGGACGCCAGCTCCTGATAAGATACCCTCATGTCTGCAGGGACAATGATGCTCTCATGCAAAGAACTTGGGAGCACTGCAAAATCACTCCCCAGCTTATCGCCAATTCCCTTTAGAGTATCTCCATCCAGAAGCTCCACAGCCCCAAATACCTTTTGGGGGTTCGTCAGGACATAGGATCTGAATTTCGGTATCCCAACTGCAAGATCAAATATTGCATCTGGCATTATATGATGGATAATCTTCTCCATATCCTCAAAGATTGGTTCCCCATCAAGACGCATATTGGAAACAGCCATCTCGTAAAGATCATCTTCCTCCTTCTTCCATACTTCCATGTTCTTATCCGATACTGTAAATGCAGCAGTACCGTCTTCCATAAGCCCATCCATTGTTACATAGTAGATAACCGCAAGGTCAAGGAAATCCCTGCAGGGTACTTTTTTAAGGAGCTCATGGTTCATTTCACGGTTTACCAGTTTCGCCCGGATATGGGATTTTGCTGTTTCCCAATCCCATAACACCCTCATATCCACTCCGTCAAGGTCATTGCAGTGTTCCATGAGTTTACCGTAAACATCCTCTGCCACCCCATCAAGTGTAATGCGGTTATCGCAATAATCCTCATAATAACCATCCAGATAGATACAGGCGCCCCCACTGCTCCCAGGCCTGGATGCTGTGATCCCTGTAAGTGTGACTCCATTATTTTTATTTGCCGGAACGATCTGTACCCTTAAACTACCGCCAGCTTTCTCCATTACTTCCTTTAATACTTTCTCTGCAAATTCTTCCATCCTCATAATCCCAACCTTCCTTTCTACGCTGCTTTTGTCTTTGAGAGGGCTTCCATCACTCTTTTATAAGTTTTCTCATTCATGGACTCTGGTGATGTGATCTTATACCTCTCCTGTACTGCTTCCATTGCAACTCCCGTCCTCTTAAGCTCTGCCTGCAGGGAAGCCATCTGCTCTTTAGAGATTCCCTCTTTCTTAGCTTCCTGTCTCTGCTGGGCTCCTTCCTTCTTACTCTTTGGCTGCTCTTCTTCCTTTCGCCTCCCAGTATCTGCTTTCGCTTTCAGCTCATAGACCGTCTGGCCTTTCTCATTGCTGATAACAAGACCTGATATCTCACGTTCATTGTTGTATGTAATTGAGAGCACAGAAAAACGTTCATTACAATAATAATGCTTCTCCTTATTTGAACCCTCTTTCATCTGGATTGAAATTTTACCTGCAGGTATCCAGATAAAGGGAGCCGTATATAACTCACGCCCAATACCCCAGTTGAAGCACGCCCTCTTAAAGCTGTCCGATGCCTGTGATTTTTCTTTCTCCGCATAGCCCATAGTGCCTACATCCTGTTTGGAGATCCACTGCATGGTTTCCTTGTCGAATACCTCCACGGTACAGTAAAGATTTCCATCAATGCACTGGTGGCTTCTTTTCCATCCAAAAGCTCCGAATGTTTCGTCAAGGATTCGCTGGTCTACCCTCGCATCCTTATATAACAGGAGGCTCAGCCCCTTTTCATTGATCATTGCTATTCTGCATTCGATCTCGTCTGCCTTAAGCAGCCTGATCAGATTCTGTTCCATCTTCCAGTTCCTTTCTGCAGGATATATCCTCCTGCGCCATTACACCTAATTCACTTCCCACATAGGCTTTCAGTTCATCAAAGCTGTTATCATCACACCCGAGCCATTCCTCATATAACGATTCCAGTATGCCATATCTCCAATGGAGAACCCCGCGCACGGTTTCTATGTCAAGGTTTTCCACTTCCTCCATGAGTATCTCATATACATTCACAAATACTTCTATTTTATAGGAAGTTTCGTAAATTTCCTTTTTAGTTTTCTGGAGCATGGAATCCCTGAAAAGATGCAGTTCTACGTGGAGCCGTTCAAGCAGTAATTCTCTCAATTCCTTCTCAACCATACGCCAAAGTCTCCCTATGCCACTTTTACCTCAAACCTTCTGGAATGGGATATCTTACCATAATCCTCATAGATCCCTGGCATTTCTTCTTTAATCCGTTTGGTGTCCAGCTTTGTGGAATCAACGTTCTTCCATGAGACACGGAAATGCTCACTGTCTGCATATTCATTGTCCTGCATGAACAGCTTCACTTCCTGCTCGATCTGCTTCTGTTCCTCCTGTAATCCGGAAATAAAACCAAGTATCTCCTCACGTCTTCTTAATTTTTCATCAAAACCAACAAGTCTGATGGTGCTCGCTTTCCTTGCGGTATGGAAATACTGCTGGATCACTTCATCACAGACTTTGCTTCCGTCTGGTGGCGGCATGGTTCCTTTCACCACATGGCTGTTCCAGAAATTTTCTTCCACTGAGATAAGACGCTCTATCAGTTCATCATCCCACTCTAATTTTCTGTAGGTAAACTCCCTCCCGAGGATCACTGCTGCTATATACCATGTGCGCTTCCCTGTAACCGCCATATAGTGGTAGCACTGCATGACATAATGGAGCGGGATATTCCCATCCGCCCATTTGTCCGCATTGTAGGCACTGGCTGTCTTGCATTCCAGCCCCGCATCC
>ERZ808054.1701-NODE-1701-length-11391-cov-2.659007_pt1 | contig 11391 bp, 12 predicted proteins | sample MGYA00380201_ERZ808054 | MGnify/ENA primary metagenome ERZ808054 (study PRJEB31490, sample SAMN06133419) | mouse gut metagenome | isolation source: Z5_2 | host: mice | place: China: Chengdu | collected 2015-05 ... | reverse complement strand
ATCAGCAGCCACAGCGATATGGAACTGAGGAAAGTGTATTTTGATGAGGGAATCAGCGGTACTCAGACAAGGAGACGTGCCGGATTCAATCAGATGATAAAAGATGCGCTCAATGGGAAATTTAATCTTATTCTGACCAAAGAGGTTTCCCGTTTTGCAAGAAATACGGTGGACACCCTTTCTTTTACGAGGAAGCTCAAAGAGGCGGGAGTCGGTGTGATCTTTACCATCGATCATATCGACACCCGACAGAGCGACGGTGAACTGCGGTTGGCAATTATGGCAAGTCTGGCACAGGAAGAGAGCAGAAAGTCTTCGGAACGAGTCAAATGGGGACAGCAGAGGCGAATGGAGCAGGGAGTGGTCTTTGGCAGGGAACTGCTTGGCTATCAGGTAAAAAATGGCGTCCTGTTTGTGAACTCTGAGGAAGTACCCGTTATCAAAGCTATATTTCATAAGTATACCAATGAGGGGAAAGGAACGCATGTCATCGCCAGGGAGCTGACAGAGGAAGGTCTTAAACCGAAACGGATTTCTCTGTGGTCTGCCACGGTAATTCTCCGAATTTTGCGAAATGAAAAATATGTGGGGGATTTATGCCAAAAGAAAACATTTACGCCGGATTATCTGACGCACAAAAAGAAATATAACCGTGGAGAAGAGGAAAAGATTTACATAAAAGATCATCACGAGGCGATCATTGACCGCGATCTGTGGAATCGGACCCAGACAGAGCTAAAGCGGCGATCTCTGTCAGCTGCGAGGAAATCGAGGCACAGCAGCCGCTATTGGTGCAGTGGCAAAATCTGTTGTGGGGAGTGTGGTAGCCAGTTTGTGAGCAGAACGAAGAAACAGCAGACAAGTACATATAAGGCATGGCGTTGTTATCACACGGCGGCTCATGGTGCAAGGAAAATAGACTCAGAAGGAGAAGAAATTGGCTGTGATAATAATTCCATCAATGAAAAGGCATTGCTTGCCTGCATGAAATATTGTGTCAATCTCATATGCCAAAACCGGAATCAACTGCGCAGGGAAATCCTTTCTGAAATTCAGGATAGTTGCGGGAAACTGGTTACTGCGATAGATGAAGATAAAATCTGGCAGAAGATGAGGGCAATTGAGGAAAAGAAACGGAAATCTTTTGATGCCGTGCTGGAGGGGTTGCTTACGAAAGAAGACTTGAAAAAGCAGACAGAATGGTATGACAATGAGCTTTCCCGTTTACAAATTCTGCTTTCAGAGAATGAGCAGAATAACAATAAGTGTAGCAGACAAAAGGAACAAATGGACGGGTTGGAGAAAACGCTGGCTGAAATCTTGCACTTTAACGAGGAAAATGTAATATTGTTTCGTGAGATGCTGGAGAAAATTGTTGTTTACCGGGAATTCGAACGGGGGTGCAACCGTCTTGTTGTATGGTTCAAATCCCTGCCCTTTGGTATATGCTTGAAAATTAAATCCACCGGTAGGGGGGAAGAATATCATACGGAGATATTGGAGTGGGGATTTGTATCATGAATGTAGCCAGGTCACGCCGATTTACCTAAGTTTAAGTTGGTGCCGTCGAGCTAATTAAACATGATTTTAAATATGTTTTCCTCTCCATCACCATATACGCAATTTCACCACCGATATACCGATATCGGTCAATACTCCGGCAACTTTCCGGTTCGTATTGGAATACCGCTGGGACAGATAGCGCATGGCAGCTCCGACTTCGCCATCGGGACCTCCAAATTGACTGATAATCACTTTTGCAATCTCAGCATTTGGTCTCGATATATTAACTGGGTACTGTAGTCTTTTTTCATAATTCCACATAGATTAGCATCCCCCTTCCCATGGCCATGGTCCTTCTACCCAGGTCCAGCCATTGTCTACGTTAACATTTTCATTGACCAGGGGACCGAAGTAGCGGGTGTATTCCTCCGCTGCTTCTTTATATAGTTTTTTATACTTTTTATAATACATCAAAGCGTCTTCATCGGTGGGATGGGTGTCCAGATAGAGAACGACGTCGTCTATGGCAAAACCAAGTTCCTGGACATAACGAAGCATTTTTTCTTTGTCTGCCTGATTCATCTCATACCCCTCCTGTAATGGTTGTTGTCATAATGGTTCGCGTTTCTGCCGGCAAAATGGGAGCAGGCAGCTCTGGAACCCTCAAACGGTAAAACCAACTCTTCAAAGATGGTACCGTGTTTCAGTGCACTGCAGCCGTCCATTACGTTCTGCCACTTCTGCCAGGGAACATACGCCATGGCAAGACTTTTTTTGTCTTTTGGCGGTTTGGGAGGCATAGGAGGCATATCCGGATGATCACAGCCACAGGAATTCATGTAGCGGTTATTCATAAAGAATCTCCTTGTATGTCTTTTATTATAATTTATGACAAAATTCGCATTGAGTGAAAAAAATAAAAAAATTTAAAAAAAGTTATTGACAAAATGATAAGATTCATTTATGATGATATCAGTAACAATTATTATTATCAAAATGAGGTGGGTACCTTGGCTGGAATCAAGTACAGTAGACAGAGAGAAGCGATCCTTGCTTACCTGCATTCTACCAAAGAACATCCTACAGCAGAAAAGGTATATATGGAATTGAGAGCACAATTTCCAAAGCTTAGTCTTGGTACTGTGTACCGAAATCTGAATTTGCTGGCAGAATCCGGTGAGATTCTCCGACTGAGCTGCGGAGACAGTACAGATCATTTTGATGCTACTGTTACGCCGCATTACCATTTTGTTTGCAGGAAATGCGATAAGATCCTGGACCTGGAGATGTCCTCTCTTGATTTTATCGAAGAAAGGGCAGCTGAGAACTTTCAGGGAAAGGTTCAGGGACACCAGGTATATTTTTATGGTGAGTGTGAGGACTGCATGTCGACATAAAGTTTATGCTGACCCTTTGTCAGATGAACTTCAAAATAAAATTAAAAATATAAAGGAGAGATAAGGATGAAAAAATTTGTATGTAGTGTATGTGGTTATGTTCATGAGGGAGATTCTGCACCGGAGAAGTGTCCACAGTGTAACGCACCGGCAAGTAAGTTTACAGAGCAGGGCGGAGATAAGACATGGGCAGCAGAGCACGTAGTAGGAGTTGCTCAGGGAGTTCCGGAAGATATCATTGAGGATCTTCGTGCAAACTTCAATGGTGAGTGCTCTGAGGTAGGTATGTATCTTGCTATGTCCCGCGTGGCGCACAGAGAAGGTTATCCTGAGATCGGTCTTTATTGGGAAAAAGCAGCATACGAAGAGGCTGAGCATGCAGCTAAGTTCGCAGAGCTTCTTGGTGAGGTTGTTACAGACAGCACAAAGAAAAATCTTGAAATGCGTGTAGAGGCAGAGAATGGCGCAACAGCAGGAAAAACAGATCTGGCAAAACGTGCAAAAGCTCTGAATCTGGATGCGATCCATGATACCGTGCATGAGATGGCTCGTGACGAGGCTAGACATGGAAAAGCATTCGAAGGTCTGTTGAAGAGATATTTTGGGTAAGAAAAAAATAGCTTAAAATAAGGATTTGTAATATTTCTGGGGGTACGAGCGATAGCTTGTACCCCTGTTTTTTGTGTAAATCGTTAGTGAAATCATACAGAAAATATGTTATACTAAATTTCATAAACCATGATAAAATGATAAAAATTTGAAAAGGAGGGGCAAAATGGCGGAATCAATTCAGAAATATTTAGATGATATTAAAATACAGCAATATAAAACAGATATTGGTTTTAAAACATTGATGGAAGGAGTAAATGATAATAGATATATTATTCCTAAATATCAGAGGAAATATAAATGGAGTAAGGAGAAGTTAGAGGCACTGGTTCAGTCATTGATCTGTGACTTTCCAATCCCTCCAATTTACACAGATCGCAATAAGAAAAATCAGTTGGAAATATTGGATGGGCAGCAAAGAATATTTAGTTTGTTTTTCTATTATATAGGAGAATATGCAGATTCACAAAAGAATAGTGCCGTTGACTATCAAAAGCTTGATGTGACGGGAAAAAGTTTCAAGGAAGCTTTGAAAGATGCTTATACGCTCTCTCCATTAGAAACTAAAATGGTTCTTGATAATGGTAAGGAAATAGATATCAGTTATGCAAATCTTCCAGTTGAAGTGCAAAGTGTGGTTGATTATGTTTCGCTGACTGTAGTTGAAATTCGTTGGGTTAACCAGGAAAAAAAGGCGGAGACGATACAGCAGATATTTAAGAATTTGAATAAAGGCGGTGTAAATCTTGAACCGCAGGAAATCAGAGACGGAGTATATGACTGTAGATTTTATGATATGCTTCATAATATTAATGATAACAACCCGGCATGGAGAAAGCTATGGGGAAAGGAAAGTGCAAATGGAAAAGATATGGAGACTCTGTTGACCTTATGTGCATACCGTAAGCATGTCACATTTGATGGTGAGAAATTTCAGATAGAAAATTATACAGGGAGACTAGCTAATTTTTTAGATTATTTTTCTGAATTTGTCTTTCAGATAGAAGATAATAAAATAATAGAGGAGTATAAAGATAGTATTGAGCGTTTTATCAGACAGATGAAGGTGGGAAAAGTAATGAATCAGAAAGTGACATTATTAACCAGTGCATATATTGTCTGTGAAAAGTGTAATATAAAGGATGAAATTACAGACGAAATCCTTGAGGAGATCAGGCACTCAAAATCATATAAGAAGAATACGGATCAGGGTACATTTGGAAAAGGGAAGATGACAGAAAGGTGGAAAGGTGTATATGAAATTTTGTCAAAGCGTGATAAATAATGCCACGGAGGTTTTGTTAGAGAAAAAAATGAAACACATGCATACGATTCTAATTGGAGAAAATGCAAGTGGCAAATCAGCAGTTATAAAAGAATATATTATAGAAATGCTGGATTGGGGCAAAGAAATTTATTATATTGATTCGGTTAATAGATATTTTGATGTTTCTAAAGTGTCAACACCTTATTCTCAAATACAAAATTCAAGTAATGTGGATGTTATTAAAACAAGGGTGGAGAAGGAGTATTTTAATTTAAAAGATACATTTAGTTTATTTGGAACTTTAAATGATCAGATCGAATTAATCTATCTGGAATACGAGAAGGAATTACAGGAGATATTAAAGAGTTTTCTTGGTGTTTCTTTTGAGTTGAAAGGAATTAAGGAGAAAGAAGTCCGGTTTGCTTCAGAATCAGAAGGAACTCTTTCGAGTGGGATCCAGGCTCTTGTGCGGATGTTTTTGGAATTATTATATCTAAATGATATGGTGGAAAATCATGTTATGGTAGTAATTGATGAGATTGACGAATTTCTATCCCCTGCGAACGCGGGAAGAATATTGAATTTTCTAATTGCTCATTTTTCTAAAATGAAATTTCTTGTGTCGACCCATTCCAGTGAACTGGTAAAAAATTCAAAGCATTGTAATATTATGATTTTATATCATGAAGATATCGAAGTGATTGATTCAGATGATTTTTGTGATGAATGTGATGTATCTGCACTTTTTGAAAAGGTATTTCCATATGTGCAGTCCCCAAAAGATAATGTGGAGGATAAATTAAGAATTTTGTTGAATAACCGCATATCAGGGGTTTGGACAGAGAATAATGATATAGAATTATCCAGATTGGAAGGGAAGAATTTGACCAATTCACAAAAGTTATTATTGCAGCAGATAAAGGAGTGGTAATGCAGTGGATAATTTTATAATTGATATACCAGATTTTTTAGTTGAATATCAAGAAGATGTACAATATGGATATTCCTCTGAAAAATCTAAAAGGAATTTAAGAAGTGTTCTTGAGAAGGCTAGTAGAGGATATTGTATGTATTGTTACAGAAGAATAGTGATAGACGGGATCGGGACCGGGCATCTGGAACATGCGGTAGAGAAGGATTATTCCCGAAAATTGGAACAATGTACACCTAATATAGGGATTGCATGCAGTAAATGTAATTTAAGTTATAAAAAGAAAGATCAACAGTCTAGAATAATTCCAGAGAACGAGATCCAAGTTTTTGACAAAGATCACTGTAAACCAAATTGTACAATTCCCTGCGACAAATATTTGAGAATAAAATCCGTGTTCCTGAATAATAAGGCGGCTCATATTATATTACAGCCTGGCGGGGTATGGGGAGAGGATACTAAAAATCCATTAAAATTGCAATATGATGTGTTGAAGTCCAGTTTTCAGCCAAGTAATAAATATCAGTATTCGGAACAGGAAATAGAATTTATTGAAGATCATATAAGACGGTTTCGATTAAATGGAGAGCGAGAAAAAACGAAACAACTGGCTGCCTTCTTAAAAGATACCATTGATCATCAGGGTTATTATACAAATATGGAATATAATCATTATATTGTGGAACTATTTGTTGATCAGTTACAAGGAAAAACAAGAGAAGAAATCCTTGAAATATGTGAGTCACTATACATAAAAGCTGTAATGAAATTTCAGGTTGAATAGTCTGCTATGTTTCTATGAAACACTTTTGATACAAATATGTGATATGCTTTTCTCTCGATGCGTGATATAAGGGGAACCTTTTGGAATGGAGGGCAAAATGATAAAAATACTGATTGTAGAAGATGAAGTGCCCATCTCCAATCTCATATCCATGAGTCTGGAGAAAGCGGGGTATCAATGTGAGTGTGTATTTGACGGAATGGAGGCAGCGGACAAGCTGGAAGAAGAGCACTATGATCTAGTACTGCTGGATATCATGCTGCCAAAAGTGGATGGCTATGAGTTGATGGAATACATTCAGCCGATGGGGATTCCGGTTATATTCCTGACGGCAAAGTCGAATGTTGAGGATACGGTAAAGGGACTTGAAATGGGGGCAGAGGATTATCTGACAAAGCCCTTTGAGATTGTGGAATTGCTGGCGCGGGTGGAGGTAGTGCTCCGCCGATACGATAAAAATGAACAATATTTGCGGGTGGAGGAAGTGGAAGTGGATACCCGTTCCCGGACTGTAAAGAAAGATAAAAAGGTGGTGCGTCTGACCAATAAAGAATATGAACTTTTAATTATGTTTATAAAGAATAAAAATATTGCATTGTTTCGTGATGTGATTTATGAAAGAATATGGGAAAAGGATTATACTGGGGAAAGCAGAACCGTAGATCTTCATGTGCAGCGCCTCAAAAGGAAACTGGGCTGGGAAGAAAAGATAAAAACCATCTATAAGATCGGATACAGATTGGAGGTATAGATCCTTGAAAATTACATGGAAATTGTTTTTTTCAACCGTAATCACGATGATCGTAACATTTTGTCTGGCAGGGTATTTTTTGATCTCTGCCCTTTTTCAATCTGGGTATGAGCAGGCAGTGGATGGGGCGATCAATGTGGATCAGCTGTTTTTGCATGAGTTTGGAAATTATATGGTAGGAGTTTCAAAGGAAGAAGATGCAGACAGACATATTGGCGCCCTCGCCGATGAATTATTGATGGAAAATATACAGGTGCATATACAAAAAGAAGATGGTAGCATTTTGTATTCCAACACATATTTTCCAGAAAACAAGATAGAGGTGAGGGCGGAAGCAGAAGGGATGACAAGACGGCTTGTAAATTATGAGGGAAACTACTATATACAGGTAAAAAGCCGGGTCACAGTGGAGGATATGGTGTATCAGGCAGTGCTTTTTCATGATGTCACAGATCTTTTTATAAAACGGGAGGAAGAGATACAGATCTACCATCGGTTTCTCATACTTTTTCTGCTTCTGGACGGATTGGTCAGTTTGATTCTGGCTGGATGTATCGTCCGACCGATCAAAAAAATTTCCCGGAGTGCGGGACGGATCGCTGGAGGGGATCTGGAACACCGAATCCGCATCCGGGGAGGGGATGAGATCAGCCGTCTGGGAGCGGATTTCAACCGTATGGCGGACAGCTTGGCAGGTAAAATTCAGGAGCTGGAGGACGCGGCGGAGAGACAGGAAGAATTTATTGGAAGTTTTGCCCATGAATTGAAAACCCCCCTCACCTCTATTATCGGATATGCGGACCTGCTGCGTTCCAACCGTCAGACGGAAGAGCAGCAGTTTTTGTGTGCCAATTATATTTTTAAGGAAGGAAAGCGGCTGGAGACCTTGTCATTCCGTCTGCTGGATCTGATCGTTTTAGAAAAAAGCGAGCTGCGGCTATGTAAAATAAATGCTTTGGACTTTTTGCAGGAAATCCAGGGAATGCTGATGCCGGTCATGGAGAGTAAGGGGAAAAAGCTGGTGGTTTCGGCAGAAGAGGGAACTTTGTGGGGAGAACCGGAACTGTTGCACTCGGTCTTCATTAATCTGGCAGATAATGCGGCGAAGAGTACCGCAACGGTCATCGTGTTGAATGGTAAAGCGATGGAAAATGAGTATGAGATTGAAGTGTGTGACAATGGCCAGGGGATTCCGGAGGAAGAACTGGTGAGGATCACCGAGGCATTTTACATGGTAGATAAGTCCAGAAGCCGCCGCCAGGGTGGTGCGGGGCTGGGGCTCGCCATCTGTCAGAAGATTCTGGATCTGCATGAGGCAACAATGAATTTTGAGAGCCGTCAGGGAGAGGGAACCTGGGTAAAGATCCGGTTTCCTGCGAATGTGGGCGATTCGGAAGATACTTTAGAAGCAGAGGAGGAAAGAGGTTGAAAAAATATGTTATGTCCATCACGGCGTTTCTATTGTTCCTGGTAATCACAGCCGTATGTTTTTATCTGCCTCCCAGGCTTTTTGCACTGAGTGACAACCAGAGAACAAAGGAGACAGTAGTGGGGAAAGAGGATATTGTGATTCAGGCAAATGCCCAAATCCCTTTTAAGAATAAACTGGAATTGATCTATTTTCAGCCGTCAAGTCTGGAATTGATTCCGGTGAGTCAGAGTACGAATGAGAAAAGTGATCTGGAGGAGGTACTGCGGCAGGAGATTTCTTTGTTGAAAAAAGCAAAAGCTCTGCCCAAAAAGTTTCGTCCTCAATATGATAGTTTGATCCTGGAGCGGAATTTTGTGATCAATACAAATAATCCAGAAGAATATATGTATATCTGGAAGATGGATATGCATGGTAAAGATGGTACCATGACGCTGCGGGCGGCCATCGAGGAAGAGAGCGGAAAAGTAGTTTATTTTAGCCTGTTCAGTAAGGATACGGAACTTCCCATTGAGAGGATGAGGAAGGGATATTGTAATTACCTGGGGATGGAGGGTCTTATAGAGTCCATATATTTTTCCCCGCAGGATTTGTTGGGAGTGTATGATTTTATCACGGGGATCTATGCTTATGAATACTTAGGCTATACAGGAAATATAGGAATAGGTGAAAATTATAAAGGAAAAATCCAACAAAATGATTCTAATCAAAAGAATTATTAAAAAATATTTTAGTATCTTTGAATGAAACAATTATGATACAATGACGGGTTATCCTGTCTATATCAACAAAGGACAGGAGTGGTCAGGATGGGCAGAAAGAGAGCAAAAAGAATATATGGCAGGGGGCGTAATCGTATACGCTGGGGAAGAATCATGTTTATTCTTCTGGCGCTGGTCGTCGTGGGAATCGCAGCATGCACAAACCGGGCGGAATATGAGAGCGGAGCGGCCAGGGCACAGGAGGAAGGGGATGAGGGAAGTGGGAATGTGAAAAAAGATACGGTGGAAACTTTGACAAAAGCGGAAAAATCGATGCAGCAGAATAAAGGCGGTGATATCCGCCAACTTCTCCGAAACGATCCCTATCAGAATGAACTTCTTCAGCGCTATCAGAAAGATGAAAGAGTGTATGAGATCGCAAAGAACCGGACAGATTATCCGGATAAATTGATCGAGACACTGATCCAGTACCCGGAGACGATGGATTTTGTGCTGGGTTACCCGGAGCGGAAGAAGTGGAAGAATAAGGAGATCGAGATTACAGAAGAGGTGGTTCGGGGAGAGATTCCGTTATTTATACAATGGGACAAACGTTGGGGTTATATTTCTTATGGGAACAGTATTGTGGGGATCGGCGGATGTGGACCGGTCGCTCTCTCGATGGTGCTCATGGGACTTACCGGAGATACCAAATACGATCCGGCGTGGATGGCTTCCTATAGTGAAGTAAATGGTTTCTGGGTGGATGGAGTTGGTACCAGCTGGGAACTTATGGGAAGGGGAGCAGAAGAACTTGGTCTCAACGTGGAGCGTCTTCCGCTGCAGTGGGAGATGATTCGCAGCAGATTAGAGCGGGGAAATCCTGTTATCTGTAGTATGAAGCCTGGTGATTTCACATATAAAGGGCACTTTATTGTACTGACAGGTATCAGCAAGGAAGGAAAGCTTACTCTGTGTGATCCGAACAGCCAGGTAAACAGCAGGAAGAAATGGGAACCTCAGCAAGTTGTAGCGCAGATGAAAAGTGTGTGGTCATACCAATGGAGTGGTTTGAAAAAGGGATATTAATATAGATATGGCAAGTGTGCCAAAAAAAGATTCGTCATTCCAGACGGATCTTTTTGTCTTTTTCTTTGGTATATGGTAAAATAAATTCAGATTATGGAATTGGCGCCAATGGGCGAAAGAAAGGAAAAGGGAAGGGATGAAAAAACGTTGGATACTGCAGACAAAACCGGGAGATTTTCGCGGCATGGCAGAGCGCTATGGGATTTCACCAGTGACGGCGCGATGTATGGTAAACCGGGGGATCTGCAGGGAAGATGAAATGGATACATATCTAAAGGGCGGCCTGGAAAAGCTGCACTCGCCCTGGTTGTTTGCCGATATGGATAAAGCGGTCCAGATTATTTTGGAACATAAGGCAGGCTGCGGAGCCATCGCCTCGGATTTTGACTGTGATGGGATTTTTTCCGCCTTTATTTTAAACAAAGGATTTGAAACCTGTGGGATCAAAAGCCGGATCTTTACCCCTGACCGGATCGAGGAGGGCTATGGGCTGAATCGGCGCATTGTGGATGAGGCGGCAGCAGAAAAGGCCTCTTTTCTTATCACCTGCGATAACGGCATTGCGGCGCTGGACGAGGTCAGATATGCCAGAGAACGGGGGCTGCCTGTGATCGTTACTGACCATCATGAGATACAGAAAGAGCTGCCGGAGGCAGATGCCGTGGTGGATCCGAAGCGGGAGGACTGTTCCTATCCTTTCAAGGGACTGTGCGGAGCCGGAGTGGCATTTCAGTTGATCAGCGCTCTGTATGAGAAGATGGGAATTTCTCTGGAAAAAAGGGAAGAACTGCTGGAATATGCGGCGATCGCTACGGTGGCGGATGTGATGGAGCTGCAGGGAGAGAACCGGGTTCTGGTAAAGGCCGGCCTCCGGCGGCTGAGGGAAACGAAAAATGTTGGCCTGAGGGCTCTTTTACAGGTTCAGGGACT
>ERZ808054.1699-NODE-1699-length-11399-cov-4.693075_pt1 | contig 11399 bp, 7 predicted proteins | sample MGYA00380201_ERZ808054 | MGnify/ENA primary metagenome ERZ808054 (study PRJEB31490, sample SAMN06133419) | mouse gut metagenome | isolation source: Z5_2 | host: mice | place: China: Chengdu | collected 2015-05 ... | reverse complement strand
GTAATGCCGCTGCATCGTGTGGAACATATCGATCTGGCTCCGCGCGCGCTCCGCACCGAGCTGCAGCCTGTGCAGTGCCGCCTCCTTTTCCAGCATGCGCATCGTGAAATAGAAGAGAACGATGCCCAGCGCGGCAAAACTTGAGACCGTGGCAAGGGTAGCGAATTTATTTGCGGCTGTCTCCTCCGGCGAGAGCATATTGAATGCGACGAGGATGATCAGATACAGGAGCGGGAGAAGGCGGAGCCTGGTTCCGTGATAGTCGTTCAGGCTGCGAAGGCGGTTCTTATAGCGGTAGTGAAAGAGCATCATCAAAAGTAAGATGACGGTTTCGGTCAGGTTCTCGACGGACTGCCAGAGCGGTTCGTCGACCGCCCTGAAATCCACAAAGAAGTAAAATGCAGTTATGACTGCGGTCGATATGCTCCAGTAGATGACACAGTACAAAACAGATAAGATCAGATTCCTCGTGAGCGGCATCTGAAAATAAATCTGCGCGATCACCGCGGTGACAAGGATCAGTCGGACAGGCTGCAGGATATAAGGCGGGATCGGGGTGAGGGCGATAAACATGCTGCCCGCGGTGAAAGCAGGGATCGCCGTGTATGTGAGCCAGTGGTATTTTCCCCAGCTCCTGCACGGCACGATCGTCTCAAAGAACAACTGACAGCTGGCTGCCGACATGAGGGACAGGATCAGGCATCGCAATATAGTTTCCATAAAAGTCCTCCAGGCTATTTCGCAAAGTGTCTATAAAATGCCCTTGTAAGCGACAAATTGCTCCTTGACAGTCTGATACCGCAGACGCGGGATGGGCAGTTCCGCGCCGGTGTCGAGAAACGCCGTATAGTTTCCAAGCCTGCGGATATGCTTCATGTTGACAAGATAGCTTTTGTGGATCCGCAGGAATCCGTGATCGGAAAGTTTCTGTTCGATCGAGTCCAGTTTCTCATAGATCTGATACGTCGCTACGCCCGATCGGGAAGCAGTGGGATTTGCAGCGTCCGACTGCATATAATAGAAAAAGGACTTGTGTTTCCGGCTTTCGATGTAGAGGATATTGTCCGTGTAGAGTGTTGCCTCCCCGTCCATGAAGGGAAACGTGACCTGCGCCAGTCGCATTTTCTGCAGGATCGCGTCCATGCACTCGGGGATCGCGCTGTCCAGGGTGTCCTTCATGATGTACCGCACCGCGTTGAACTTGTAGCCCTCCAGCGCATAGTCGATAAAGGCGGTCACGAACACGAGCTGTGTGTCACTGTGGTAGGCACGGATCCGGGCTGCTGTCTGGATCCCGTCGAGCGCCTTCATGCTGATGTCCATGAAGACAACATCGTACTTGACCGTGTTCTCATGCCGGGCTAAGAATGCTTCTCCCGACGGATAGAGGTGGATCGCGTGATCCAGATCGTGTTTTTCAAAATACTGTTTTACAAGGGAGGATATCTTCTCCCGGTAAAATGGTTCGTCGTCGCAGACTGCAGTCTGAATCATGAGTGTCCCCTCCAGTTCCTTTTATGCCGATCAGTATGCCGATCATCATGCGGTTATTATGCGATCACTATGGATTATAGCATATGATCGATCAAAGCCGCAATCGGACGATATCACATAAATTCTTAATTTAGAAAGTTTTAAGTATTTTTTGCAGGACAAGCGAATAGACTAAAATGTGAAGACTTGTGTTATTTGAATGGCAGGGAAATGGACTGGTGCGCTGTCAGGCGTACTGCCATTTCTGATCAGAAAGGAAAGAATAACAGATTATGTATTCAAAAAGCAATATCCTTTTATTCATCGCATACACTGTCTGTACGGGTCTGCTGATCTTCTCAAAACAGTATGAAGTGCAGGCGGGGAGTGTCGACAGCCGGGAGACCGTGACTGTGGAGACGGAGTGTGTGGAGCTTGCGAGGCTGGAATCCGTGGAGCGCGTCATCTCGTATGAGACGATGGAGCAGCGTTTCTGCATCGACGTCTCAGAGAAGGATCTGGAGACGCTCATGAGGATCGTGGAGGCCGAGGCGGGCGGCGAGGATAGAAAAGGAAAGCTTCTGGTGGCAAATGTTGTGATCAACCGTGTCAGGAACAAGAGATTTCCGAATAATGTGACTGACGTAGTGTATCAGAAAGCAAAGAACGTGACGCAGTTTTCGCCGGTGGCAAACGGATTTATCAATCAGGTGAAGATATCGGAGGAGACGAGAGATGTGGTATACAGTGCCCTGAAAGGGGAGGACGTGTCGAACGGCGCGCTGTTTTTTATGGCGAGGAAATTAGCTTCGCCCGAAAACGCGGAGTGGTTTGACAACAACCTCACATTTCTTTTTTCTTATGGGGGACATGACTTTTATACAAGGTAATTCCAATTTCTGGCTGGACAGCGCAATGGGTTGACATAGGGTTTGCAGCTATGCGATAATAGGGAAAACTATTGTGCAGGTGATTGAGATATGTTCATATTCCCATGGTGTGCTTTGAGTGACAAACTGAATATTGAGCCGGAAGTTGAACAGGAGGGATATTCTGAGATGCTCAGAAAGGATCACATGAGATATCTGAATGCCCCCTTTTGCATCAATGTAATGTCCGGCGGCCAGTACGGAAAAAAGCGGAATATCCGTTTCGGCGGAATCGGCGGGGAAAAGCGGTTTGTGACAGGGCGGGACACGAGCGGGGACAGCATCGATGGGAACATGATATTTCCGGATGAGTGGGGCATCAAAATGCATCAACATGATTATTATGAATTCATGTATGTGCTGGAGGGCTCGGTGGAGCAGCAGATTGAGAACAATACTTATCTTTACAAAAAGGGAGAAGGGTGCTTCATCAATCGCAACACGAAACATTGTGAGATTGCCGGAAACGATTTCTTTGTAGTGTATCTGTGCCTCTCGAAAGAATATGTCGGGAAAATATTGGGAAATGTCAGAAAGGCGTCAGGAATCATATACAGGTTCCTGACAGCGAATCTGACAGAGACGTCTACATATAAGAAAGATTATCTGCATGTATCTGCGGAGACGGAAGCGGGGGTTCAGAATATTTTTGAACTCCTGGAACAGATGGTAAAAGAACTGATGGAGAAATCGCCGGGGTATCTGCACATTTTTCACGGCCTTGTGGAGCGCCTGTTTTTTGAGCTGCAGGATCAGGAATACCACCGCATCTTGTATATCACGCTGGCGTCCACGGTCGAGGAGCAGCTGTTCGAGCAGATCAAGAGCCTTGTGGAAGAAAATCCGGGAAAGTACGGCAGACAGGGATTGTCCAGCGAACTGAATTACAGCGGAGACTACCTGAACAGAATCGTCAAAAAGTTTACAGGTTATCCTATTGGCAGGTACTGTCAGAAAATATTGCTCCACAAGGCAAAGAGACTTCTGATCGAAACGGATATGAGTGTGGCGGATGTGATCGAATGTATGGGATTTAAGAACCATACGCATTTCTATGGAATGTTCAAGGACGAGTTCGGCATTCTTCCGGGTGAGTACAAGAGAGTGCACGGACATAGAACCTGAATACAGTTTTTAGGGCTGTCCTATATCGTACAGCGCAGCCGGCAGTGGTTCATCCACTGCCAGCTGCGCTGTATTTTTGTGCGCGATGCCGCGCATGGCGAGTGAATGAAATGTCTGAATGCGTCACTCAAATGCGGAAGTTGTCGTGTCTGAGACATTATATTTAGTCGTATTTCATGTAAAAATAGAAGCATAAGAAAAATAAAAGACAGGAGGAAGCTTATGAAACTTGTAGGAAAAAATGCGATCATGTCGCAGGTTGTCGACGGGGAAGTCACAGGCAGAGAAATGTTTGGACATGCCATTGCAGGATTCGGACAGAATCTCATCTTTGGTCTGTGGAGCAGCTATATGCTGGTATTTTATACCGATATTTTCGGTATATCGGCTGGGGCAGCCAGTATCATCATGCTGCTGACCAGAGTGTGGGACGGTGTGAATGACCCGATGATGGGGACCATTGCAGACCACACGAGAACAAAGTGGGGACGTTACAGACCGTGGCTTTTGTTCATGGCACCGATCATAGTAGTCTTTCTGGTCCTGAATTTCAGCACACCGGATCTGTCTCCGGCGTTAAAGGTCGCCTACGCGGGTGTAACGTATGTGATGATGAGCATGGCGTTTACGGCAGTTGATGTGCCGTATTGGACGATGCCGGCGGCGATGTCTTCCGATGTGCCGAAACGCTCCAGGATCATCAGCCTTTCCCGCATGACCACCACGCTGGCGTCCACCGTGCTTGGCGTGATGGCGATTCCGCTGATCTCGGTGCTGGGACAGGGGGATAAGGCGAAGGGGTATATGCTGACCGCGCTGACGGTAGGGATTCTGGGGGCAGTTTTTTACATCATTGGGTTTGCAAATATCCGGGAACACGTCCAGCCGGTGCCCAACCAGAAGATCACGCTTCGAAGTTCGGTGAAGGCGATCGTGCAGAATAAGCCTTTGCTGCTGCTGCTGAGCTGTGGACTGATCGGCAATATCGGGACAATGCTGAAACAGGGAATGGTGATCTACTATGTCAAAGACTGCATTGGTTCCGAGAGCCTGATTCCGATCTTTAGCCTGCTGTTTCTGCCGGGAATGGTGGTCGGCTTGATGATAGCGCCGGCATTCGCCAAAAGGTTTGATTCCAAGTCCGTGTTTATAGGCGCAAAAGTATTTGGGATCACGGTAGATGTCATATTTTTCTTTGTCGGGTTCGGGAATGTCCCGCTGGCAATGGTGTTATACGCACTTACAAGCGTTCCGCTTGGAATGTCTACCGTCGTGTCATCCACGATGCTGACAAATACCATCGAGTATGCGGAGTGGAAATTCGGGAGCCGGCAGGAAGGGCTGATCAGCTCCACGCAGACATTGTCCGCCAAGATTGGCATGGCACTGAGCGCCGGTGTGATCGGAATCGTGCTGGAAACGGCAAATTATGTTCCCAATCAGGTGACAAGCGAGACACAGAACATGATCCACGGAGCTTTCACACTGTTTGCGGCTGTGCTCGGCGTCGTTTCTGTAGTGCCGATGCTGTTCAACAGATTTACAGACAAAGAACATAAAAAGATCGTCATGGAACTGGAGGAGCGCAGAAAACAGGCGGAGACATAGAAGGAGGTAGCGATGAGAAGGAAACAGAATTTCGACAGGGACTGGATGTATTTTGTGGGCGAAGTGGGACCGATCCCAAAGACATATGCAAAGAGCGGTGTGCTTGCAGGGATCACAAATGTGGTGGACGGAGAGCGGTTTGAACCTTTTGCGGGAGCGGGAAACATGTTGAGAGCCCTGCGTGACATCCTGCCGGTAGGGGAGGAAGTCAAGGACGATATAGACGCGGGCAGCATGCTGATGGGGAAGCTTCCGGAGACAGCCAAGTCGATCAAAAACTGGAAGAGCGTGCATCTCCCGCACGATTTCCGGGTGGAGATCGGCGTCACGGACGATGCAGCGGACTGGTCGCAGGGATATATTCCGAACGGCATCGCGTACTACCGCAAGACCTTTCGGGTTCCCAGAGATGTTTTGGGAAAGCGGGTCGTGCTGGAATTTGATGGTGTGATGCGCAACGCATCCTTCTGGTACAATGGATGCTTTATCGGGGATCACTATTCAGGCTACACGGGGTTTCAGTTTGATGTGACGGAACTCACAAAATACGGCGCTCAGGAAGGTGACAACGTTATTTTAGTCCGCTGCGATACGACAAACGGAAATGAGGGCTGGTGGTATGAGGGCGGCGGCATCTACCGCCACACATGGCTCACGATCTACGAAAACATCCACGTAGACCGCTGGGGAGTGTTTGTAAAACCGATCGTGACAGGAAAGGACGCGGTTCTGGAAGTTGAGATCACGGTCTGCAACGAGACGTCTGCGGGGACAGCATACAGCACATGCACGACCATTACGGATCCTGACGGGCAGGAGATCGGAGAGAAAAGGACAGCGGGGCTGCTGTCCGCATACGGAAAAAACGTTCAAAAGTGCCGGCTTAATGTGACGGATGCCCAGCTCTGGGACTGTGGGAATCCATGCCTTTATACAGCGATCACGGAAGTATTTGTGGAAGAAAGGCTGGTGGACTGCTACAGGACAACCTTTGGGATCCGCAGCATCGAATATACCTCTGAGGGACTGGTGCTGAACGGTGTGAAGACACCCTTGTACGGAACCTGTTTCCATCAGGATTTTGCCGGGGTGGGCGCGGCGATACCGGATGCGCTCCAGGACTACAAGATCCAGAGGATCCGGGAGATCGGGTTCAACGCGTTCCGCTCCTCGCACAATCCGGCGACGCTGGAGCTGCTGGACGCCTGCGACCGGATCGGGATCCTGGTGATGAACGAAAACAGGATCATAGAGACAAGCAGGCATCGAATGGAAGATCTGGAGGAACTGATCAGGAGCTCCAGAAACCACCCCTGTGTGTTTGCGTGGAGTATGTCCAATGAGGAGATCTTTGCAGGAAGCTATCAGGCGCTGAGGATTTTGGACAAAATGCTTCCCTTTGCCAGAAACCTCGATGACAGCCGGCTGTTCTTGTCGGCGGAGGCATTTTTGTCCGGGGAGATGGCAGCGAAATATGGTATGGAGATTTATGACGTGTTCGGCATGAACTATGCGGAGTCGTCCCTGAATAAGAACCAGATCCACAATCTGTCAGCGAAATACCCCGAGATGAAGTTCCTGAGCACAGAGAGCGCTTCCTGGTATACGACCAGGGGCATTTATGAGGATAACAAGGAGCGGGGACACTGCTCCAGCTATGGGACCCGTTATGTCATGATGGGCGGGGAGGGCGGACCGCATGCAGGCGGAACCGCGCGCCCGTGGCAGACATGGAGATTTTATCAGGAACACCCGGAAACAGGAGGATTTTTTATCTGGACAGGATTTGATTACAGAGGGGAAACGACACCGCTGAAAGAATATCAAGTCAGTTCTAACTTTGGGATCATGGATACATGCGGTTTTCCAAAGGATGACTGCTATTATTATGAGGCGCGCATGAAAGATACCCCGCTGATCCACATCATGCCTCACTGGACATGGAAGGAGGAGGGCGAGAAGAAGACAGTGCGTCTGTATACGAACTGTGAGGAGGCAGAGCTGATCTTGAACGGGACATCATTGGGCAGAAAGCCGTTGGAAGACGATTGGATCGAGTACGAAGTGCCATATCAGGCAGGCGAATTGGCAGCAGTCGGTTACTGCGGAGGAGAGCAGGCGGCGACCGATGTCCGGAGGACAGCGGGGAAGGCAGCGGCGATCCGTATGAAAGCAAACCGACAGATGATCCAGGCGGACGGAGCGGATGTCGCGTGTGTGAAGGTATCTATTGTAGATGATGACGGAACCATCGTGCCGGATGCGGACAATGCTGTCACCTTTGACGTCACAGGTGCGGGGGCACTGCTGGGACTTGGAAACGGCGATCCGGGCTGCAGGGAAAACGACAAAGCTTCCAGCAGGCATGCCTTCTCCGGGCTGATCCTGGCGCTGATCCAGTCTGACGGGGAGTGCGGTGAGATCAGCGTGCGTGCGACTTCGCCGGGATTAGAGGCGTGTGAGCTCATTATCAATACGCGAAAATAAATGATCGTCGAGCAGGGGCATGTTTTTTGCTCCTGCTCGACGTGCGTTCTGTGCATAAAAAATTCCCGCAGATGGTTGCGAGAGATTCCGAGTCGCGGAGTAAAAAAATTTCGCAGAATTGCCTGATCTGCGAAATTGAGTTAAAAATCCTTAAAAAATAGAACTTTTTCACTTCTATTACTTTATATCGACAATAGTCTATCACGTTTTAACCCAAATGACAATTCTTTTTTAAAAATTATCGTTAAAAATGCGTTAGAAAGATGTGGAAACAGATATTTCTGCCTGAAAAATCGGCGAAAATATCTGTTTTTTTCATGGTCGGATTTGTGGTCAGAAATTATAGATATGAGTGGTCAAATTATATTTTGGATACGGGATCATGTCTGTTTTCATGGTCAGATTTGTGGTCATGCCAAGCAGATCCCCTTATAATTTAACCTTTTAGATGTTTTTCGCAGATCAGGCAAATCTGCGAAAAAGTAATGGTCAGAATCAATCCTATATATCGAAAGAATGTTTGCTTTATGGACGGAGAGGAAATCAATGATGTCCACAGACAACACTGTGACCAAGACAGTCTGGCAGTACAGCGAGCCGTTGCCGGAGGAGACGATGGCGTTTTTAAGAGGCATCGCAGTCGATTACTGTAAGGTTAAGAATTATGTTTATGGGAAGTACGCGGGGATAAAGAATCTAAAGAACCTGACACCTGTGTACAACATCTTGAATGAGATGCGCTGCTGCGGACTGCGGGAACAGCTTGATCTCCCGGTGGTATACTATGAACTTGCGATTGCAGATGCCGTCACAAACATCAAGAGCAACTGGAGCAATGTGAAAAACAGGATCGGGAGCTGTGTCACTGAGAATGAACATCTGGGTGACGATGACAAGCTCTATCTGAGGACAGTATTGAAACTCAACAGTGTATATGCGGCAGTTTTGAACCGTCAGGAATATGAGATGCCCAGAAAGGCGGATGGACTAAACATAGACGTAAAGCGTCTGAACAACCTTCTGTGCAGGCTCACCAGAAGATACCTGACACAGCCAAAGTCGGACTGCACGGATTCCTTTCGCATATCGCCGAATGGATATTCTTACAGGGACGGCGCGATGCGCATCGTGTGCAGGGTTCCGCGCAGGAGAGTGTCCATACCACTGAGGGATAAGCGCATGTTTGACAGGCAGATCCAGGTGCATATCAGGCAAAACGATGTCGCGCTTGCTGTGCCGATCGAGTCAAAAGTCAGAAAACATCGCGATTATGCGGACACGATCTACATCTATATAGGGAGCAGGGATATGTTCACACTGTCCAACGAACATCTTTATGGGGAAGCGCTGGAAGAACTGACCGATCCTGAGACGGAACGGCTCGCGAGGAAAAACAGGGAACGCCGTAAAATATATACAGCGTATACCCGTAGCGCTGAGAGTGGAGATGCCCGGAAAGTTCAAAATATTGAGAACAACAATTTCGGAAAGGTCAAATATGACAGGCAGAAAGAGAGAGAACGGGAAAAGACAAAAAACTATATCAATTCCGAGATCAACAGAATGATCGAGAATGAGAAACCTGCCAGGATCGTGATCACCAGACCTGTCACGCGAAACAAGACAAAGATCTACGCCAAATCTGCAAACAGAAAGATGGCGCGGCGTTTTAACGGGTATATCCGGGAAAGGCTTGCCTACAAGTGCAGGATCCATTCCATAGAACTGGTGGAGATCAGCTCCAAGGACACAGGACAGAAGTGCTCCGTGTGCGGCGGGGAGGGGACGCGGCAGGGTAAAGAATTTATCTGTGAGAGCTGCGGGCTGAAAACAACGATCGCGCTGAACTCCGCAAAGAATATACAGCAAAAGTATTTGAAAAAGGGATGATCCGCACCATCTGAAAAGTTCCGCGATTTGTCAGACGGCAGCGTAGTTTTGAATAGTTTGGAACATCAGATGACGAACAAAGAGAATTAGGTTAATCTGTATGAACCTGAGAATGAATGATCGAGAGATGATTTTACCGTGAAACGGATCACAGGTACATGCATTAACATAGAATCCAGCAGTGCGGGAAAATCCAGCGCAGCTGGAATGGAACTGTGAAGAAGAAATATATGTTATGAGGCTATGTTTTTTCTTCACAGTTCCAGAAGCAAAAAGTCGGCATTAGCTAAATTGCACATCAGCAGTTTTCGGGTATGCCAGGACCGCAGCTTTATGCGGAGCGAAGTAAAATTTTATGCCAGCGCATAAAATTTACAGACAGAAATGTCCCGATAACGCCTATGATAAAACGAAATATATCGTTTGGCAGAGGCATTACTGTTCTGTGCAGGGCAGATATCGAAAAGAATATCTGAGTCTGCAAAGGGCACAGACACAATAGGCATACAAAAATGAGCGGTCGAGGGCGGTTATGAGAAAAGCACAGAAAGAGCAGGCGGAAGAACTGGTCAGGCAGATCGAAGAAGCACATGACCAGATCAAAAAGTTCATAGAGCAGAACAGCATTCCGTCGGCGATGGAGCTTTTGGAGGAATGCCAGAACGGTGGGATTACATTAGGCACTTTGATCGAGAGCGCAGAAGGAGAGGGACATCCGACCGTATTCCTTTTGGAGGAATATTGTGAACTGACGTATCAGATCCACGAAGATCTGGACGCAAGCAAAGAGATCAACACAAACAAAATATACAAGCTGCTGCGGCAGAAACTGATCAGAGTGGCAAACAGCCTGAAAAATGACATTCCTGTCAGAAAAGAAGTTGTTTTCCTGCCATACAAGGCAAGCATGTGGGACAGTCTGGAGAGTGTGTGGAAAGCGGCCGATGAGGATAAAAACTGTGACGCATATGTCATTCCGATACCATATTATGATAAAAATCCGGACGGAAGCTTACGGGAGATGCACTATGAGGCAGATCAGTACCCTGAATGTGTGCCGGTTACAAGATATGACGAATATGATTTTGAACAGCATAGACCAGATATGATTTATATTCATAATGCATACGACCAATGGAATCTGGTCACAAGCGTTCACCCCAGTTTCTTTTCGGCAAATCTGAAAAAATATACAGAAAAGCTGATCTACATTCCATATTTTGTGTTGGATGAAGTAGATCCCAATGATGAGCGGGCGGTAGAAAATGTAAAGCATTTCTGTTTTATGCCAGGCATTATCAATGCGGACCAGGTGATCGTGCAGTCGGAGGATATGAAAAAAATATATATCAATGAATATCTGAAAGCTGCAAAAGAACACGGACTGCAGGGAAAACATCTGGACAAGGCTTATCTGGAGCAAAAATTTCTGGGGCTTGGCTCACCCAAGTACGACCGGGTACTCGCCACAAGAAAGGAAGATCTGGAGATCCCGCAGGAATGGCTGAAAGTGATCGGCAAGACTGACGGAAGCTGGAAGAAGATCATTCTATACAACACAGGGATCGCGGCACTGCTTGCCCACAATGAGAAATGGGTGGACAAGATCGAGAATGCACTCGGTATTTTCAAAGAAAATCAGGACGAGATCGCCCTGTTATGGCGTCCGCATCCGTTGATCGAGAGCACGATGAGATCCATGCGGCCGGAAGTGCTGCAAAAGTATACAATGCTTAAGGAGCGGTATATCGCGGAAGGCTGGGGGATCTATGATGAGACGGCTGATGTGGACAGGGCGGTGGTGCTCAGCGACGCGTACTACGGGGACGGCAGTTCAGTCGTGCAGCTATACCAGCAGACAGGGAAGCCCATCATGATACAGAATGT
>ERZ808054.1698-NODE-1698-length-11399-cov-15.574457_pt1 | contig 11399 bp, 13 predicted proteins | sample MGYA00380201_ERZ808054 | MGnify/ENA primary metagenome ERZ808054 (study PRJEB31490, sample SAMN06133419) | mouse gut metagenome | isolation source: Z5_2 | host: mice | place: China: Chengdu | collected 2015-05 ... | reverse complement strand
TTCAGTCAATCCATGAGGATTATCATAGATGCACTAATGGATACCGTTATGGAATATTTCCACATCACAGAACAGCAGCTGGAGGAATTCACCGCCAGCTTTATTCAGCGGCTGCCAAAGTACATGCAAAAAACATTGGAGTGCGGTTCAGCGGCTGCCTGAACGCTATTTTGTGAGCTAAAGTATTGATTTTTCAAGGAGCAAATCCCATTTTTAATGTGGGAAGTTTGAGTTATTAAGTGTTATGTTGGTTAGTACGTTGTTGGTTGCTAATGTTATTCCGGTAAGTGCTGCGGAAATACAACCGCGTGATGCGGCTCCTGCATTGACACAGTTTTATGTGTATTCCGTATCTTCTGAAAAAGGTGGAACAGAAGTCATTCAACGTTCGGGGGCATTTGCGCAGGTTGGTACAACATTGGATCACGGCTGGACTTGGTTGGAAGTTGAAACGATTGAGATCGGGTATGTAAAAACGCGTTCAGCCACTCTTAACAGCACTAATATGACCTTGAAATCTAAAAAGGCGATAGACCTTGATAATGACCGTATAATCGATGGATGGGCTTGCGTTTGGAGATATGAGAACAGCTATGGTTTTGAAGCCGGAACATTTAAGGCTGGTTCCAAATCTGCAAATTCACCGTGGAATACAATGAATATTACTTTTTATATACATTAAGCTGTATGGGGGTAGCGTATATGCAGGTTAATTCTAATTATCGGCAGAATATCATATCATACGAAAATAAGCAGAAAAGTAACGGGACTCCTACATTTGCACAATATGTAACCGAAAAGAATGAAGAACGGCTTCGAGATGAAACGGCAACGGATTTTGAGGAACGTGTGCTACAGAGTGCTGGACCGAATGCTCCACAATCTGTAAAAGATGCTTGGATGGAGACAGTGAAAGAAGTTGGAGTAAACGGATTGGGTGAAACTAAGAATGGACGGACTCATATAACAGATATGCACATACAGCAAATTATAGCCCATTATTACGGGTTGTCGAATAGTACGGACATTTTGGGTAATTCCGTGGAGTCTGCAATGCGGGCTACTCAAAAAGCTTTATATGATTTTGACCATCCTCTAGAACCTAATCGGGTTATAAGTATTGAAGAACAACAGGCACTTGTAAAGGAAAGGCAGTTTAGCATGGTGCATATTTTTTGCTCAAAGTTAGAAAAAGAACGTTCTACAAAGCACCGTTTTCTGTAGCGTCAGCACTGAACTTGTACCCAACGCCTAACACCGTTTTCAGATAAGTCGGGTTTTTACAATCCGGCTCAATCCGAGTAAGGCGCACATCTCTCCTATCCCGCAACACCCTGCGCTGATGTTGCAGTATTTCCAAGCCTTGAAAGGACAAGTGCTGGACTTCTCGCCAACTTGACGAGAAGTTAAATCCGACCGTTCTCCTTGATGTTTGATGGCCTCCAATTTCATTTTGTAGGCAAAGGCCCTGGCAATGCCGACTCCGACGAAATGGTCTTTGTCGGTCTTTCCGCTACGGTAATGTGTATAACTGGCTGTCTTTTGGAATTTCTTCATTGCATTTATACCTTTCGCTCCATTTTATATACCTTTCGTTCCATGCATCCCAAAATAACACAAAATCTGCCGATAAATTAAGTGACGGCAGAAACAGAAATCATAAGGGGGCAGGGGCGGCTCCGAATGACAGAGGGGCCGTCATTAACAATAGAAATTTTATCAAGGAGGACGAAATCATGGCAATTTCAGGAATTGGAAGCAACTACAACAATGTGTATGGGAGTACATACACGGCACAGAAAAATGAGACAGTGAAGAAAACAGGAGAATTATCGGAAGCAGAAGAAATGGAACTGTTCAAGAAGGAATTTTATGCTGAAATTGATAAGATACCAAAGGATAGAACAATAGCGAATGTTGCAATCAACATATCAGAAGAAGCATTTAAGAATATGAAAGCTGATCCAAAGTATAGGGAACAAATGTTATCTGTAATCAGACGTGATATGACTGGTTCTGTTGCTCCCGCTCCAGATTGTTCTATGGTGATTACGGTAGGAGCCACTGCTAAAGATTACAGAGCAGATAGTTGGTCTGTTAACAATGATTCGGAATTTTATGCACGTTCCCAAAACAGCTTTTATAAGAAAACGAGTGTAAAGAAAGACAGGCAGAAGGAGCTGTTGGAGGAATATTTGGAAAAGCGGGTGCAGGTTAAGAGACAGCAGCAGGAAATGTTGAATGAAAAGATTGCAAAGCAGGAGCAGGAGAGAAGCAGGCTGGCAAAGGCGTGGGGCAGTAAGCAGCAGATGTCGGTGGTATCCAACGCTTATGATGCAAATGTCATGATGGAGACAGTGTTATCAAAAAACAGGGAATTTAATGGATAAAATTAAGCATACGGTGATGCAGTTGGCTGCATCATTCAGCGATATGAAGGCTGGAATATTAAGCTGCACCGGGAAAGCGGGCAGGCGGGGAAGCCGCTTGTTTTGCAAAATTATATGTTTGGCAGTGGCCGGATATATGAAGTGCTGAACAGATTAGGAAATTTAAAGGAGAGGGTGGAATAATGCAGGTTAATTCGTCCAATTCATTGCAGAACAGATATTTTTCCGGAACAGGAAGCATAGGAGGTATCCATCTGCCGGACTTCAATGACAAATATGTTTTCTCCAAAAAGAAAAGCGGCATCAGTGATGAAGAATACCGGAGGCAAATCAGGGAACAGGCATATGAGGATTTTGCAAAGGGGCAGTTCCAGAACAAATCAGAAGGATTTAACAGGCTGATGAAAAGCTACACCTCGGAAGTGTCCCCGGACAGAAAAGGGATCATTACTTCTGGCCTGAAAGCTGTTTCAAAGAACAGGCAGACTGTGCTTAAGCCCATAGATTTTGCGGCAACGCTTCTGGAAGGAAAAGTGAAATATCAGAAACTGCCGTCAGGCAACAGCGATTACATAGAGTTTTATGATAAGAACGGTGAGATGGTGGCGACTTATTCCAACAATGGGTGGACGATGTATACCACCAATGCGGAGGCATCCAGACAGACGGAAATGTGCATGATCTATAATGAGGCATGGAGAAATGCCAGGAGAGGGATTGCGATGGCAGGTGAAGAATCGGCAAATGAGGATAGCCCTCAGAATCGTTTTGATGCAAAAGCATAGCAGGAAATTGGAAACATTTAAAAACCACGTGACATTATAAATCGGTACGTGTATAATTAGTGTTTACATGGCATGAGCCGGCGGCAGGGTTTGAGCCGGTGCATTATGAGTCGGCATGATGATGGCTGACGGTATAGAGCAGGAGAGGTGTTATGGGAATACTAAAGAAATTTATTGAGCCGGTGGACATGACGGAAGGTTCGCCCTGGCAGAAGATCGTGTTGTTTGCGGTTCCGATGCTGGTGGGAAATATTGCCCAGCAGCTGTACAATACGGTGGACAGCGTGGTCGTAGGAAACTATGTGGGGGACAATGCGCTGGCGGCGGTGGGAAGCGCCGGGCCGATCCTCAATCTGCTGATCGTGCTTTTTGTGGGAATCAGTGTGGGAGCGGGTATCATGGTGTCGCAGTATTTCGGCGCCAGGGAGCGGGAGAAGCTGTCTACTACCATCGGCAACTGCATCACGCTGACGGGGATCGCCACTTTGTTTGTCATGATAGTGGCCTCTATGGTGGCAAAGCCGCTGCTGGAGCTTCTGGATACGCCGGACTCGATCATTGAATGGTGTCAGTCGTATCTGCTGATCCTGTTTATCGGTTCTGCGGGACTGGCTTTCTACAATATATTAAGCGGTGTTTTGCGGGGACTGGGGGATTCCATGTCCGCGCTGCTGTATCTGCTTGTCTCCACCATGATCAATATCGTGCTGGATCTGTTGTTTGTGGCAAAAATGGGTATGGGCGTCAACGGTGTGGCGCTGGCGACGGTGATCGCGCAGGCGATCTCGGCGCTTCGCTGTCTGTTCCGGCTGATGCGGATGCAGGATCTGTTCGATTTAAAGCCCTGTTATCTGAAACTGCAGCGGAAGTACACCAGGAAGATCATTAAGCTGGGGCTTCCTTCCGGTATTACGCAGGCGATCTTTTCCATGGCGATGATCGTGGTGCAGTCGCTGACCAACAGCTTTGGGGAGATGTTTATCGCCGCCAACGTGATCGTCATGCGTGTGGACGGCTTTGCGATGATGCCGAACTTTTCCTTCGGAACGGCGATGACCACCTATGCGGGACAGAACGTAGGGGCAAGACGGCAGGACAGGGTAGATACGGGAGCGAAGCAGGGAACACTGATTGCGGTGGTGACTTCGGCGGTGATCACGGCTTTGATCCTGCTTTTTGGCAAGGCGTTGATGGGGATCTTTACCAGGACGCCGGAACTGGTGGATTTAAGCCGGGACATGATGGGGATCCTTGCGGTGGGCTATGTGGCCATGGCAGTGACCCAGAGTCTTTCCGGCGTTATGCGGGGCGCGGGCGATACGATGACGCCCATGTGGATTTCCATTGCGACGACGATCCTGATCCGCGTGCCCATTGCCTACGGCATTTCTTTCTTTACAAGAACGGCGCAGCTGCCGAACGGAAGGCAGGAATGCATCTTTATCTCGCTGCTGGCTTCCTGGCTGATCGGAGCGCTGATCACGTATGTCTTCTACCGGAGAGGAAAGTGGAAAGAGAAGGCGATCTGAGGACGAAAAGGGTAAGGACCGTAAATTTACAGGCAGAATACGGAGCGGCAGCATGGAATACAACTACAGTGTGAGAGAAGGGGAACTTCTCCAGATCAACAGCAGAAAAGCGAAGATGGTCATCCGGTTTGCGGTTTTGTTCCGGTTTCTGAAAATGCTTCTGCTGTTGTTTTCGTTTGGCGTTACGGTGTATGTGACGTATCTTATTTTCAGGGAATGTATCACGGACGCTGCGCTGACAGAATGTATTCCGCTGGGGTCTATTTTTGCCACCTTCGGTTCGGCGGTGATCTCGGTGATCTCCCTCTACTGCAATAAACAGAGCAGTCTCTTTCAGGAGAATCTGCTGGCTTTGCATGAGCAGGTGCCGGGGCTGTCTTCCTGGAAAAGATGGCCCTTTATGAAACGCTACAGCAGGGAGCGGAGCGGGCTGTTTCAGCATACTTATCATGTGCTGAGAAATCCGCAGATCACTTTTCAGGGACAGAAGCGCAGCCTGACGATTCCGCTTCCGACCTGCACTGCGGATTTTTACGATCTGCCTATCGTGGTCAATGCGGTGAAGATGCTCTGCTTTTATCAGACATTTTTAAAGTCGGCAGCAGGACACCGGGCCACGCGGGAACGGAATGAGATTTCTACCTTTTATTGTACGCTGGTGATCTATAGAAATATCATCCGCTATAAGGCGGGCACGTTTTTAATGTTGATCGGTTCGGAGTTTGTGCTGGCCAGCATTATTTTTTCTTTTTTTTACGGATCGATCAGTGAGCTTCTGGCATTGGCGGCCGGTTAGGCCGTGAACTTCATGGAGCGCTACCATAAATGGACTTCCTGGGTGTATCCCACCGATCCGAGTATTTTCTGTTCTCAGTATGCGGCGGATTTTGAACAGTGGTGGATGTATCCGAGACCGTTGATCGCAGAGTGGTAATTGGTATTTACGGTTTCAGGCATCCAGGCAGGTTGCTTTTTCCGGAGAGTGGTGTTACACTTAAGAAAATACTTTAATAAAGATGTGGAGCATTGGAATGGACGGAAAGAAAGTAACCAACATGGAAGTAAAGAAGAGAAACAGAAACAGGGTTTTTCGCTACATCTGCAGGAACGGGACGGTATCAAATCCGGATATTTCTTATAATATGAAGATCAGCCTGCCTACAGCAACGCAGATCACAAAGGAACTGATAGAGGAAGGTCTGGTGGAGGAGAAAGGCGAGCTGCAGTCGACGGGCGGGAGAAGGGCGAAAGCGCTGTCGGCAGTCGTGAATGCAAGACTGGCTGTCGGCCTGGATATTACCAAGAATCATATTACGCTGATCCTCACCAATATCGCAGGAGAAATGCTGAAATATGAGCGTATCTGCTATCCTTATGCTGCGGGAGAGTTTTACTATCGGGAGATAAACGAAAAGCTGGAAGGGTTTCTGACGGAGAGCGGGGCTGACAGAAGTAAGATTCTGGGGGTGGGAATCTCATTTCCCGGGATCATAGATCTGGAGAAACAGTTGATAACCTATTCTCATATCCTGGGGGTGGAGGAGATCCCGTTTGCCTCGGTGGGCCGCTTTTTTTCCTATCCGTGTTTTTTCCTGAATGATGCGAATGCAGGAGCCTATGCGGAAGGCATCTATAATGAAGAGGCGGAGCGTTTCTTTTATCTGTCGTTGAGCAACACCGTGGGCGGAGCCTTTTTTTGCGATGATGAGTTGATGCAGGGCAAGAACTTCCGGTGCGGTGAAGTGGGGCATATGACAGTGGTTATGGATGGAGAATACTGTTATTGCGGAAAAAGAGGATGCCTTGACGCTTATTGTGCCGCCTGGCGGTTGTCGGAGATGGCTGACGGAAAACTGGAGCAGTTTTTTGGCCTGTTGGATCAGGGGGATGCAGAGGCGGCAAAGACGTGGGATGCTTATACGGACTACCTGGCGATTGCAGTGAACAATGTCCATATGGTTCTGGATTGTGATATTGTTCTGGGCGGTTATGTGGGAAGCTGCATGGGCGCACATCTCAAGGAGGTATGGGACAAGGTGGTCGGAAGGAATACCTTCGGTGAGAAAGAGCCTTACGTGAAAGTCTGTAATTATAAGGTGGCAGCGGCTGCATTGGGGGCGGCGCTGAATGTGATAGAGACGTTTGTCAGCCAGATATGAACGCAGGGTGATGCGAAGAATATAATGAGATGTTTTACATAGGCACTTGCCATAACAGCGAGTGTCTGTTTTTTGGTATCTTTTTCAGGCAGGCCATATTTCCACAATGCAATTTTAGGTACTTGTCATTGCCCGAATCTCTACATATAATTGTAATGTGGCTGTAATCCCGGCATATGGATGTGTAATTTAATAAACGGAGGAACGTCAATGATGAACAGGATTTTGATTATAGATGATGATAAGGAGCTTTGTGTACTGATCAGGCAGAGTGTTTTACAGGAAGGCATAGAAGCCGACTGCTGTTATTCCGGAAAATCCGGTCTACTGCAGCTGAAGGAAAAAGAATACCAGCTTGTCATATTGGATGTCATGATGCCCGGCTTTGACGGCTTTGAAACTTTGGAGCAGATCAGAAAAGAAAGCAGCCTGCCAATTCTGATGTTTACATCAAAAAACGACAGTGCTTCAAAAGTGCGTGGTTTACGGGCAGGGGCTGATGACTATCTGACAAAACCTTTTGACATGGACGAGCTGATTGCCCGTATTCTGTCATTGATCAGACGCTATACCCGCTTTAACCCAACAGACGGACAGTTACAGACATTTGATTTTGACGGGCTGGTTATTGACTTTAATAACCGTTCTATCCATGCGGTAAATGGTGATTTTGAACTGCCGCCGAAAGAATTTGATTTGCTGCTGTTTCTTGCAAAAAATCAGGGCAAGATACTGACAAAGCAGCAAATTTATGAAAATGTATGGGGAGAAGATTATGTCTATGATGACAGCAATATTATGGCAATTATCAGCCGTCTGCGGAAAAAGATAGAAGAGAATCCGGGCAATCCACGGTATATACAGACAGTGAAAGGGATTGGCTATCGTTTCAACAGGGAGGTGTGAATATTGTATACAGAAGCAGTTACGATGATTGCACTGGGTGTTGCGTTTGCTTCGGTTTGCGGGGCTGTTTTTATAGTCCGGCGTGTGAAAAAGCAGCTGTTAGAAATGTCTGACGCTTTGGAAGATGTAAAAAACGGAAATGGAAACAGGCGTATCTTATCGGAAACACATGAACTTGTGGCTCCGCTTGCTTATGCAATCAACGATATTATCCTGTCCTACGAGAACAGGCTTTCTGCCTGTCGTCAAACAGAAGAAACCAACAGGCAGCTTATGACGAGCCTTTCCCATGATGTAAGGACACCGCTCACCACACTGATAGGATATTTGGACGCTGCACATAAGGGGATTGTTGATGGGAAAGAACGTGACGATTATATAGAAACAGCCCGCCGGAAAGCCCACGATTTAAAAGAATATATAGATGTGCTTTTTGACTGGTTCAAGCTGGGCTCAAATGAATTTTCGATGAATATATCTGTTGTTGATTTAACGGAACTGACACGGAACATACTGATTGACTGGATACCCATATTTGAAGATACGCAGATAGATTTCACAGTGAACATTCCGGAGCAGCCGTTCCGGGTGCAGATTGACCCGGACGGATATATGAGGATATTAAACAATCTGATACAAAATGTGATTTCTCATAGCCATGCGGATAAAATAGAAATATCTTTATCAGGGCAGGGAGGGAATATAAAAATTCTTTTGTCTGATAACGGCGTGGGGATTGAGAAGGAGGATTTGAAACATATTTTTGAGCGGCTTTATAAATGCGATAAAGGGCGGTCTGAAAAAGGCAGCGGACTTGGTCTGTCTATCGTACATCAGCTTGTAGCCAAATTGAATGGAACAATAACAGTGGAAAGCACACCGGGAGAAGGAACCGTTTTTATCCTGCTTTTCCCACTGGCAGAATGAATCAGCGCTGTTTTTGTATTTACTGCAAAAGGAAATGCAGCACGCGCACTTCAAACATTACATGATGCAACCTGAAAGACCTTTTCTCCATGCTGCATGGGAATTATAATAGTTCTATGCCATGTGGGAGGAAATCTTTATGGGACTGTTTCGCAGGAGTCTGATTATTTCATTCAAAGAGAAATCAATATTCCGCTTCGACTATCTGGTGGGGACAGTATTCGCTTTTTTCTATATTGTCCTGAAGGTATCGCTTTGGAAAGGATTATACGGAGCAGGGGGGACAGAGATTGGCGGCATTGCGCTAAACAGTATGATCGCCTACAGTATCATTGCCGGGTTTACGGAGGGAGTCACGAAAACGTCCGTCATGAAAGAGCTGAATGACAGCGTGGTGGACGGCACGATCTCTGGACATCTCCTGCTCCCAATGGGCCTTAGAAAATACTTGTTCATCCGTTCGCTGACACGGGGGATTTTTCACACGATATATGCGATCCTGCCGTCAGCTGCGGGTGCAATGCTCCTGTTTGACTTCTGTATAAACATCGGGCCGGCCAGTCTGGTTTTGTATTTCTGCTCGGTGTGCATGGGAACTGCCATCAATTTTCTGTATCAGTTTTTGTTTGGCTCCACCGTGATATGGCTGCGCAATTCTTTTTTCCTCGGCAATATCAACAGTGTCCTCCTAAGCCTGTTTTCCGGCGCATTTGTGCCGATCTGGTTTTTCCCTGAGGGACTAAAGGCACTGTCGGAATTTCTGCCTTTCCGCTACATTGTTTTTGAGCCCACGGCGATTCTTGTGAGTGTGAAAAGCTGTGAGGAGACGGCGGCGGTTCTGGGGATGCAGCTGGTATGGGTTGCAGTACTGTCAGGGGCGGTTTCGCTTGTCTGGAACCGGGGCAGGCACAGGCTTATGATACAGGGAGGGTGAAGCGGTGGCGGCAAAGGGATTGTACAGGTATCTGAGGCTGACTTATTTTTTTACAGCAAAAGCAATAAAAGGGATGCTGACTTACCGATGGTCTTTTCTGGCAAACTGCATTTCCCAGGCGCTGGATTATTCCGTGACGTTTCTGCTCATGTGGATCATGATCTCGGCGTTTGATACGATGAACGGATGGAATGCCTACGAGGTGATGCTGCTCTACGCGTTCAGCTTGTTTGCGTACGGAATCGCGGGCACATTTTTCTTTAATATCATGAACCTTGTTCCGGGGCAAATCCTTAAGGGAACTTTTGACGATGTACTGGTGAAACCGGTAAAGATACTGCCTTACCTGATAAGCAGCAGCTTTATCTGCAATTATATTGCCCATATGACACTCTCCGCCATTGTTGTGGCAGTCTGTATGAGGGCGCTGAAGCTTTCGTTTACATGGCACTTTTTTGGAAGGGCAGCGGGGATTTTGCTGTGCGGCAGTCTGGTCTATTCGGGATTGTTCCTGATTGTGACGGCTTCGGCTTTCCTGGCGGCGAAAATAGATGCCCTGTTTCAGGTAATGTATTTTTTCAGGGAGGTATCTTATTACCCGGTATCTATTTTCCCGAGAGTCATACAGGTGATCGTCACGACGCTGGTGCCTTACGGGTTTGTCAATTATTATCCGCTCCGTGCGCTTCTGGGGAAAGAAGATAACGCTGTGTTCGGGCGGGCCGCGGCGTGGGGGCCGCTTGTGACTACGCTGTTTTTTACAGCCGCGTGCTTTATTTTTGTGAAGAGCGCAAAATGCTATAAGAGCAGCGGATCATAAGGGGCAGCGCGAAAAATGGTTCCAAAAGGGAGGGCGTCATGGCGCTGATAGAAGTGTCGCATGTTTCAAAGGAATATGAAGTACTCATACCGCAGCCGGGGGCAAGGAATGTCCTGAAAAATATCTTCTGCCCGGATAAAAAGACCGTCCATGCCGTATCGGATATCTCTTTCAGGATCAAAGAGGGAGAGCTTGTAGGCTTTATCGGAGAAAACGGGGCTGGAAAATCGACGACCATCAAGATGATGTCCGGCATTCTGTTTCCAACTGCGGGCAGCATCAGGGTGGGCGGATTATGTCCCTATAGAAAGCGGGAGGAGAATGCCGCAAACATCGGCGTGGTGTTTGGACAGCGCTCAAGGCTTAACTGGGACTTGCCGATGATGGACAGCTTTGAACTATATAAGGAAATCTACCGGATTGATGCAGGCGTGTTTCAAAAGAACGTGGACCGGTTCGTGGAAATGCTGCATATGCAGGATTTTTGCCAGACGCCGGTAAGGCAGTTGAGCCTCGGGCAGAGAATGAAGGCGGAGGTGGCGCTTTCCCTGCTGCATGAGCCGCCAATTTTGTATCTGGACGAGCCGACCATCGGGCTTGACGTGATGGCAAAGCAGCAGATTCGGGATTTTATCAAGGAGAGGAACCGCCTTGCGGGAACGACGACGATACTGACTTCGCACGATATGAAGGACCTGGACTGCGTGTGCAAAAGGCTTATCGTGCTGGCGAAAGGGCGCATTCTTTTTGACGGTTCGATAGAACACTTTAAAGAGGAGCATGCAGGCGAGGGCGTATCGGACATCGAGGATATGGTCAGGAGTATCTATGAGGAAGAAACGGCCACTGTGTAAAATCATATGTAGGTACGTCTAAGGAACTGTTAAAGAATTAATCTTTACATCTGACTTGTCTAAATCTTCTTATGCCGCGTTGTCGTCAATCGGCG
>ERZ808054.1695-NODE-1695-length-11439-cov-4.495071_pt1 | contig 11439 bp, 11 predicted proteins | sample MGYA00380201_ERZ808054 | MGnify/ENA primary metagenome ERZ808054 (study PRJEB31490, sample SAMN06133419) | mouse gut metagenome | isolation source: Z5_2 | host: mice | place: China: Chengdu | collected 2015-05 ... | reverse complement strand
GCGGAACTGGCAGACGCACAGGACTTAAAATCCTGCGGGACTAACCTCCCGTACCGGTTCGATTCCGGTCGCCGGCATGAGAAAACCCCTTGTTTATCAAGGGGTTTTTGATTTCGTGTTGTATTTTGTGTTGTAAGGCTCTGGATGTAAGGAAGTTTATAAAATGCTTTGCCATTATCTGAAACATAGGCTATAATAGTAAGCAATGGGATCAGGAGAAGGAATCCCCCATAATATGATTTTGGAGAGGGCGTTGACAATGAAATTTGATTTAAAACAGGATACCAGGCGGCTTGTGGTTATATGTCTGGCATCGGTTCTTATGGCTTTGACTATCAAGACTTTTGTAAGGACAGGAGATTTGTTCCCAGGCGGAGCTACCGGACTTACAGTGCTGATCCAGACGATCTGCCAGCGCTTTTTCGGCATTTCTGTACCTTATACGGCGATCAACCTGCTTTTGAATGCTTTTCCTGTTTACATAGGATTTCGTTTTATCGGGAAGAAGTTTACCTTGTATTCTTGTCTGATGATCGTGCTGACCGGTGTCCTGACAGATATTATCCCGGTCCATGTGATCACTTATGATATCCTGCTGATCAGTATATTCGGGGGAATGCTAAACGGGCTTGTGATCAGTATGTGCCTTATGGTTGGAGCCACGTCAGGGGGAACTGATTTTATCTCCATCTACCTTTCGGAGAAGAAGGGAGTGGATTCATGGAATCTGATCTTAGGGCTGAATGTTATAATAATATCCATAGCGGGTGCGCTGTTTGGCTGGGACAAGGCTTTGTATTCTATTATTTACCAGTATGCCTCCACGCAGGTGCTGCATGCTTTGTATACAAGGTATCAGAAGCGGACTTTGTTTATTGTCACAAAAAAGCCGGAAGAAATCTGTGATGCGATTTTCAGTATCAGTAATCATGGAGCCACGATTCTGGAAGGAAAAGGCTCCTATGAGCATTGTGAGAGGAATGTAGTTTATTCAATCGTTGCGAAGGATGAGGTGAAAAAGGTGCTTCGCGCAGCGAGGGAGATTGATGAGAATGTATTTGCGAATGAGGTGAAGACGGAAGGGCTGGCAGGACGGTTTTATCAGAAACCGAATGATTAGAGGGTATGGATTTGTTAAAAAGGATTGCTGCAGGCAGTCCTTTTTATATTTTTTTAATAATCCTTTATATTGCGTTTATTGAATTATGGAAAAAAAGGCAGTAGGATAGATAGTGTTATAGGAAAATATTAAAAGTTCGTGGTCATATATCTGGGCAAGCTTCGTTGTGTACAGATGTAGCGTAGAAATGAGGAAGAGTATGAAGGAAAAATTTTATCGGTTTATGCAGGGAAGATATGGTTCGGATCAGCTGAGCAGGTTTTTAATGTTTCTAGTGATTGTCTGTCTGGTTTTTTCGCTGTTTGGCCTTCGGATTTTTTATGTGATAGGGATTGCGCTCCTTGTCTATTCTTATTTCCGGATTTTTTCCAAAAACATATATAAGAGAAGAACAGAAAATACTGCATATCTCCAATGCGAATATAAGGTCAGACAGCGGTTTGCAACATGGAAACGTGACATGCAGCAGAGAAAGACGCATCACATTTACAGGTGTCCGTCTTGTAAACAAAAGATCAGAGTGCCGAGAGGCAAGGGGAAGATAGAGATCAGATGTCCTAAATGTAGTCAGACTTTTATCAGGAAGAGCTAAGCGGGTGATGGAATGTTTGGATATATTATTATCAACAAAGGAGATATGAAATTTAAAGAATTTGATATTTACCATTCCTACTATTGCGGATTGTGTGAGGCATTGAAAAGACGATATGGAAAAGCAGGACAGTTCAGCCTTTCCTATGATATGACTTTCGTGGTCATGCTGCTTTCCAGCTTATATGAGCCGGAAACAGAGGTTGGGTGGGTGAAGTGTATTGCACATCCTTTCGAAAAGCATCCTGTCAGGAAAAATGAATTTTCCGATTATGGTGCGGACATGAACCTGCTGTTCACTTATTATAAATGCAAGGACGACTGGGCGGATGAGAAGAAGGTATCCCGGCTTGCGTATGGCAGGCTCTTGCGGCGTGCTTATCGGTCGGTTTGTCTCCGATATGGAGAAAAGTCAAAAAGGATTGCAGCGCTGCTTCGGGAAATCGGGCAGGAGGAGAAAAAACAGAATCAGGACATTGACCACATGGCAGGTTTGTTCGGTGAGATCATGGGCGAGATTTTTGCAGTCCGTGAGGATGAGTGGAAGGACAGCCTGAAGACAATGGGGTATTTTTTGGGGAAATTTATTTATCTGATGGATGCCTATGAAGATATTGAAGAGGATATTAAGCAGAAGCGGTACAATCCTTTACGGAAAAAGTATGACAGCACGGATTTTGAGGAAGAAATCAAGACGATCCTCACCATGATGATGGCAGGATGCTGCAGGGAGTTTGAAAAGCTTCCGGTGATCGAACATGCGGAAATACTTCGGAATATTTTGTATTCCGGCGTGTGGTACCGGTATGAAATGGTGCATCAAAAGCGGGAGCAGAAACAGAAAAAAGCAGAAGGAAAGCAAAAGGACAACTATGCGCGATCCATATGAGGTTTTGGGCATTTCAAGAGGTGCCACGGAAGAAGAAATTAAAAAAGCATATAAGGCATTAAGCCGTAAATATCATCCTGATGCCAATATCAACAATCCCCATAAAGAGGAGGCTGAGGAGAAGTTTAAGGAGATCCAGCAGGCTTACCAGCAGATCATGAAAGAGCGGACGGAAGGCTACAGTTATCGCGGGCAGGGCGGTTATGGACAGTCTGGCCGCAGTACTGGCAGTTATGGTGATTTCGGAGACTTTGGAGGATTTGGCGGCTTTGGAAGCGGTTGGGGAAGTAATTCAGGAACCGGATATGAAGACGATAACCATCTCCGGGCAGCAGGAAATTACGTGCGCAACGGTTATTATAAGGAAGCAAGGACGGTGCTTGACAATATGGAGGAGAGTGCACGCAGCGCCAGATGGTATTATTATAGTGCTCTGGCTCATGCGGGGCTGGGAAATCAGGTGGCAGGGTTAGAGCATGCAAGAAAGGCACAGAATCTGGAGCCGGGGAACCGTGAATACAGCAATCTGGTGTATCAGTTTGAAAATGGCGGTTCCTGGTACCGCCAGCGGCAGTATACTTATGGGCAGCCCTATAGCGGGGGCAATGGGCTGTGCCTGAAGCTTTGCATTGCCAATATGATCTGTAACCTGTGCTGTGGCGGAGGAGGATTATGCTGCGGCGGCGTGCCATATTACCGGTATTAAGATGGAGACTGATGCAATTGTAGTAAAGAGTGTTGTTGCCAGGCGCACAAAGAATTGGGAGAAATCATGGGCGAATTATTGAACGGACAGAGAATGGTACTGGGAACTTGTTATTATCCAGAGCATTGGTCGGATAGATTGTGGAAAGAAGACCTGCTCCGCATGTTGGATACCGGAATAGAAGTGATCCGTATTGCGGAATTTGCGTGGAGCAAGGTGGAACTGACGGAAGGAAATTTTAACTTCGACTTTTTTGACCGCTTTTTGGATCTGGCGGAGGAAGTGGGAATGAAGGTGATCTTTTGTACGCCTACTGCCACGCCGCCTGCATGGCTTACGGAAAAATATCCGGAGGTGTTAAATGCGGATATTAATGGGAACCTTTACCGTCATGGGATGCGGAGGCACTATAATTATAATTCGCCTGTTTACAGGAAGCTTTGTGCCCGGATCACGGAGCAGTTTGCGTCCCATTACGGCAAAAGAAAATGCATTATCGGATGGCAGATCGATAATGAATTAAATTGCGAAAAGGATGTGTTTTATTCGGAAAGTGACACGCAGGCTTTCCGGGTATTTTTGCAGGAGAAGTATCAGACGCTGGACCGGTTAAATGAAGCATGGGGAACGGTTTTCTGGAATCAGACTTATACGGATTGGAAAGAAGTTTTTGTGCCCAGGGCTACATACAGCAATTCGGTCAATCCCCATCAGGCGCTTGATTATATCCGTTTCATTTCTGAAAGTGTAAGGAGCTTTGCCAGGCTGCAAAGCGATATCATCAGAATTTATGCCAAGCCGGATGACTTTATAACCACCAACGGCTTGTTTGGGCATCTTGACAGTCATAAAATGACGCAGGAAAGTCTGGATTTTATCACCTATGATTGTTATCCGGATTTTGGTTATTGTCTGGATAGGTATGACGGCAGCCCGGAGGCAATGCGGGACCGGAAGTGGAGCAGAAACCTTTCAGAAGCAAGGGCAATCTCGCCTGTTTTCGGGATCATGGAGCAGCAGTCCGGCGCGTGCGGATGGAATACCAGGATGGAGGCGCCGGCCCCGAGACCGGGGCAGATTACCCTTTGGACCATGCAGTCTGTTGCTCATGGGGCTGACTATATCAGCTATTTCCGCTGGAGAACCTGTACCATGGGAACGGAGATCTATTGGCATGGAATTCTGGATTATTCAGGGAGAGAGAACCGCAGGCTTCGGGAGATCAGGCAGATTCATGAAAAGATGAAAGCGATAAGCGAGGCAGCAGGTGCGGTTTATGAAGCACAGGTTGGCGTGTTGAAGGATTACGATAATATCTGGGATGTGGATGTAGACCGCTGGCATCAAAGAGTTGACTCTGCAAGTCAAAATGCGCTTTTCCAGGCAGCCCAAAGAAGCCACACTCCTATGGATTACGTATATCTGACAGATTCGCTGAAAGCAGAAGATTTGAAGAAATACAAGGTACTGTTTTACCCTCACGCTACGATCATAAATGAGGAAAGAGTACAGCTTCTTTCCGAGTATGTGAAGGATGGCGGAATTCTTGTGACAGGGTGCCGAAGCGGGTATAAAGACATGACAGGCAAATGTGTCATGGATAAGCTCCCGGGGCTTTTAGCTTCTCTTATGGGAACGGATATACCGGAATATTCCCTGATCGCACCGGATGCAGGAAAAGTTACGGTGGACTGGGAAGGAACTGTTTTTGAAGCCAGTGAGTTTACGGATCTTTTGGAGCCGGCTGGTGAATCTGCCCGGTCAAGGGCAATTTATACTTCAGATTATTATGCCGGTACCTGTGCACTTGTGTGCAATTCTTATGGGAAAGGGCAGGCATGGTATTACGGAAGTGCGTTTAATGAAGAGGCAGCAGGAGTGTTCCTGCGCAAACTGGGGGTGGCATCGCCATATAAGGATCTGGTGGAAGCACCGCAGGAATGTGAGATTGCAGTCCGCAGCAAAAATGGGAAAAAATATATGTTTGTGCTTAATTATGGTAAAGAGCCTGTGAAAGTTACTTTCCATAAGGAGGGCGTGGATCTGTATACAAAGGAGAGCATTGCCGGGGAGCAGGTACTGGAAGGGTATGGAACGATGGTGGTGAAATTCTGCATTTAAAAGGAGATGGGTCAAAATCCCATCTCCTTTAATTCTCTGACAATTTCTACATAAGCTTCAATCACGTCAAAGCCCTTGTAGTCTTCTCTTTTTAAGTCGATCATGTCTCCGTGGGAAATGCCGCGCCGTCCGGTGCTGATGAAGGTTTTCTTAAAGTTCCCCCATTGAGCGGATTCAATTGTGACAAGACCGTCATTTTTGGATGCCCCGGCAAGGAACATGAGAAGATTGGGGATGCTAAGAAGGCTGTCTCCAAGGGTGCTTTTCACACAGGAAGCATAGCTTTGGTAATAAACCTTTGGGGAATCAGGATATTTTTCATTGAACTCCCGGCAAAAGTCAGGGGAAAGCTGCTTGCTGGCATGGTAACAGTCGGGGGCATGGTCGCCCAGCTTTTTATAGTTAAAATCAATGACAGAAGAAATCAGGTGATAGATTCCGTCAGGCAGCTTGTTTAAAAGGTTTAAAAGCTCTGAGCCATAGTGGGGCGTGGACATGGTGGTCAGGGATGCGACATGGTCATCCATATGCAGCCCGGAGATCAGATAACGTGCATCCAGACCGCCCTTGGAGTGGGCAATGATGTTCACTTTGTCACAATGGTTTTCATCCAGGATTTTTTCAATAGTTGTCTTGATGGAGGCTGCATTATCCTCAATCCTTCCCCAGGCTTCCTGATGACCGTAATAAACCTGGGCGCCATTTCTGGTAAGCTCTCGGGGAATCCGTCCCCAGTAGTTAAAATACTGCAGATCCCGGAAACCAATTCCGTGAAGAAGTACCAAAGGATATCTGGTGGCGCAGATCATTTTTCCATCCCGCTCCTTGCGGTTTTCAAAGCGGCAGATCTCAATGTCCATTTCCGCCTTTGCCTTTTTCCCCAGATACCGGAGCAGAAACAGATTGACCAGAGGAATCCACAGTACTAAAATGATCAGCAGTCTTTTCAGGACACCCAGACTGCGGCAGGTCAGGATAATGCGCAGGCAGGCGTTTAGCAGGAATAGGTAAATGTGGACGCAGCAGAAAATAAAATCAACAAGCAGGATGACAGTGCTGTGTTCATTTAGGGGAAAGAAAGGCCAGTTTGCCAGCCATGAGATAAGATAAAAGGCAAACTGGAATAAAATGCCATGAAAGCAGAGCTTAAGCAAGTATCTTCCGCCTTGCAGGACCTTAAGGCGAAAGGAAGAAAACTTTGACGTGATCAGAGGCATAATATGTAAACAGGTACAAGAGACCATATAGATCAGAACAAGTGACACCAAAAGAGAGATCATTAAAAATTTGTTTTCTGATGTATTTTGGCTGATCCAGACAAGCAGCAGGATCAGATGGGGTAACAGTATCATGTCAAAAATCCTTTTCTGAATAAATTTTTACAGTCATCAGTGTAGCACAGTCAGGCGGAAAAGTATAGACATTGGGATGGACAAAGGCTATAATGAATAGAAAAATATACTGACGTGTAAACAGAAAGGAAAAGTAGGATGGCCAATATCATTTCTGATGAAACCATTGAATATGTGGGTATCCTTGCCAAGCTGGAGCTTTCCCCGGAGGAGAAGGAGCAGGCGAAAAAGGATATGGGAAGTATGCTGGATTACATTGATAAGCTGGGAGAGCTGGACACAGAGGGCGTGGAGCCCATGAGCCATGTGTTCCCGGTGAAAAATGTATTCCGTGAGGATGTGGTGACCAATGGTAATACCCGGGAAGAGCTTTTACAGAATGCGCCCGGCGAAAAGGACGGCATGTTTATGGTGCCGCGCACATTTGAGTAGGAGGACGACAGATGGAGCTTTTAAACATGACTGCCGTTTCCCTTGGGGCGGCAATTAAAAATAAAGAAGTAACGGTTCGGGAGGCAACAGAGGCGGCGCTTGCCCGGATCGAGGAAAAAGAAAAGGAATATCACTGTTATGTGACGGTGGACAAAGAGGGGGCATTGGCACAGGCGGATGAGGTGCAAAAGAAGATCAATGCAGGGGAGCTTGCCGGTCCTTTGGCAGGCGTACCGGTTGCCATCAAGGACAATATGTGTACGGAAGGGCTTTTGACTACCTGCTCTTCCAAAATCTTGGGCAATTTTGTTCCCGCTTTTTCATCGGAGGCAGTGTTAAACCTTCAAAAAGCTGGCGCGGTCATCTTGGGAAAGACCAATATGGATGAGTTTGCCATGGGTTCTACCACGGAGACCTCCGCTTTTGGTGTGACGAAAAATCCATGGAATCCGGAGCACGTGCCGGGGGGATCTTCCGGCGGCAGTGCGGCGGCAGTTGCAGCGCAGGAATGCTTTTACGCTCTTGGCTCGGACACAGGCGGCTCCATCCGCCAGCCAGCCTCTTTTTGCGGAGTGGTGGGGTTAAAGCCTACCTATGGCACGGTTTCCCGCTATGGGCTGATTGCTTATGGGTCTTCCCTGGATCAGATAGGACCCTTGTGCAAGGATGTGACGGACTGCGCTGCCATTATGGAGATTATTGCTTCCCATGACCCGAAGGATTCCACTTCTGTTGAGAGAACAGATCTGGATTTTACTTCAGCGCTTGTGGATGATGTAAGGGGCATGCGGATCGGTATCCCCAGGGATTATTTCGGGGAGGGGCTTGACCCGGAGGTGAAAAAGGCGGTTTTGGCGGCGGCTGATGTATTGAAGGAAAAGGGGGCCGTCGTGGAAGAATTTGATCTGAGTCTTGTAGAGTACGCGATTCCTACCTATTATACCATTGCGGCGGCGGAGGCGAGCTCCAATCTGGAACGGTTTGACGGAATCAAGTACGGCTACCGGACAGAAGAGTACGAGGGGCTTCATAATATGTACAAAAAGACTCGTTCCGAGGGCTTTGGGGCGGAAGTAAAGCGCAGGATCATGCTGGGAAGCTTTGTGCTCAGTTCCGGTTATTATGATGCCTATTATTTGAAAGCGCTGCGCGTGAAAGCGTTGATCAAAAAGGCGTTTGATGAGGCTTTTGCAAAATATGACGTGATCTTGGGACCGGTGGCGCCTACTACAGCTCCAAAGCTGGGGGAGAGCCTTTCTGATCCGATCAAGATGTATTTAGGAGACATTTATACCATTTCCATCAATCTGGCAGGGCTGCCCGGACTTTCCATGCCTTGCGGCAAGGATGAAAAGGGGCTTCCCATTGGCTTGCAGCTTATTGGGGATTGCTTTCAGGAAAAGAAATTGATACAGGCTGCTTATGCCTATGAACGGGCAAGGGGCGCTTTTGGCAGAAAGGAGAGCAGATAGAATGGGAAAACAGTATGAAACGGTCATCGGGCTGGAAGTTCATGTAGAGCTGGCAACCAAAACCAAAATTTTCTGCGGGTGCTCCACTGCCTTTGGCGGGGAGCCCAACACCCATACCTGCCCGGTATGTACCGGTATGCCCGGTTCCCTTCCGGTGCTGAATAAGCAGGTGCTTGAATATGCAGTGGCGGTAGGGCTTGCCACTAATTGTACCATTACCCAGTATTGTAAATTTGACCGGAAAAATTATTTTTACCCGGATAATCCGCAGAACTACCAGATTTCCCAGCTTTACCTGCCTATCTGCCGGAATGGAAAGGTGGAGATTGAGACGGAGGCAGGGAAAAAGTTCGTGGGGATTCATGAGATCCATATGGAGGAGGATGCAGGCAAGCTGATCCATGATGAGTGGGAGGATTGTTCTCTGGTGGATTATAACCGTTCCGGGGTTCCGCTGATCGAGATCGTATCCGAACCAGATATGCGCAGTGCAGAGGAAGTGATTGCTTATCTGGAAAAGCTGCGTATGACTATTCAGTATCTGGGGGCTTCTGACTGTAAGCTGCAGGAAGGCTCCATGCGTGCGGATGTGAATCTGTCCGTCCGGGAAGCAGGGGCGGAGCAGTTCGGCACTCGTACAGAGATGAAAAACCTGAACTCTTTTAAGGCGATTGCAAGAGCCATCGAAGGGGAGCGGGAGCGCCAGATCGATCTTCTGGAAAGCGGGGAAAAGGTGGTCCAGGAGACCAGAAGATGGGATGACAGCCAGGGGGAATCCTATGCTATGAGAAGCAAGGAGGATGCACAGGATTACCGGTATTTCCCGGACCCGGATCTGGTTCCCATTGTCCTTGATGATGCTTTCCTTGAAGAAATTAAGGGGCGCCAGCCGGAGTTTCGGGAAGAAAAGATGATCCGTTATAAGGAAGAATTTGATATCCCGGAATATGATATTGAGATCATTACCGGCAGCAAGCATATGGCGGATATTTTTGAGGCTACGGTAGCCCTTGGCAGCCAGCCCAAGAAGGTGTCCAACTGGCTGATGGTGGAGACGCTGCGTCTCCTGAAAGAAAACAATATGGACCCGGAGGATATCCGTTTTTCACCGGAAAACCTTGCCAAACTGATCAGGCTGACAGACGAAAAGGCGGTCAACAGTTCCGTGGCAAAGGAAGTTTTTGAAGTGATGTTTGCCCAGGATGTGGATCCGGAGAAATATGTGGAGGAAAAAGGTCTTAAGACGGTAAATGATGAAGGCGCCCTTCGGAAAACGGTGGAAGAGGTGATTGCCGCAAATCCCAAATCTGTGGAAGATTACCATAATGGCAAGGAGAAGGCAATCGGATTTTTGGTAGGGCAGACCATGAAGGCTATGAAGGGCAAGGCAGATCCGGGAATGGTGAACCAGCTTTTAAAGGAGCTTTTATAGTGCATGGGACTTTTACAGATGGTTACAGAGGAGGGCGGAGTGGATATACAATTTAAAAAGCTTACACCGCAAATGGCGGATGAATTTTTCCATTACTTTGAAAATAATGCGTTTCCGGAAAATGATCCGAGGTCGAACTGCTATTGCCTTGAAAGTCATCTGTCTAATGAGAGCGAATACATTTCCACAGAGGAACGGCGCGGAAAGGCAAGAGAACTGATTCAAAACGGAATTATGGCAGGGTACCTGATTTATGATGGCGACCGGGTAGTTGGCTGGTGCAATGCCGGGGATAAGGCAGATTATCTGCCAGTTTGTGAAAATGAGGAATTTCGGACGGATAATTTGCAAAAAGGTAAGATAAAAATATTGTACTGTATTGACATTGCCTCTGATTATCAAGGAAAGGGGCTTGCCCATCTTATTTTGGAAAGGGTGCTGTCTGATGCCAGGGAGGAAGGGTATGCTTTTGTAGAAGGGTACCCTTTTGTGGACAGGGATTATATTTGGCAATACCGGGGACCTGTCAGGTTATATGAAGGGCATGGATTTGAAATGTATGAAAAACGGTCATGGTTTTATATTATGAGAAAAGCATTGTGATCCGCAGGAGGATTTTTTCACACAACAAATTTGTGCTTGCGTCCAAATTTGCGGGTTGCTGGCAAGAATGGAGGATTAAAATGGATTTGTTTCAGTTTTTTAAAAGTGTGCTGGATCAGGATTTGTGTGCTGTGGTAATCTGCAATCTGGAACATGAGATCATTTATATGAACCCGGCAGCAGTTGCAAGGTATGCTAAGCGAGGCGGAGAAGAGCTTATTGGGAAAAGCCTTTTAAATTGCCACAATGAAAAGTCGGTAGAAATGATCCGCAAGGTTCTGGACTGGTTTCAGGAAAGCAAGGATCATAACCGCATCTATACTTCTCGCAATGAAAAGGAAAACAAGGATGTGTATATGATCGCCTTGCGTGACGAAAATGGAACGCTGATCGGGTATTATGAGAAGCATGAATATAGAGATGTAGAGACTGCGGAATTATATAGCTTTGAGTGATTATGGGTTCTCTCATTCGACTTACAGACGGCGTGCTCTTTTCGCATGGAACAAGATATGATATAGATTTTACTGTAAACTACAAATAAATTCTTAATTAGCTTGTTTTCCGGTTGCCAAAAGTAACTTTTCATAGGTTAGGAATGCGCATTTACTGCGCATTCCGTGAAAACATGACTCAGGTATGAAGGAACAAGTTTTGCTTTACAAAATCTGACCAGCCATGGTATCATAATTTCCAACATATCTGGGAATCTGGAATTCTG
>ERZ808054.1694-NODE-1694-length-11441-cov-30.147131_pt1 | contig 11441 bp, 11 predicted proteins | sample MGYA00380201_ERZ808054 | MGnify/ENA primary metagenome ERZ808054 (study PRJEB31490, sample SAMN06133419) | mouse gut metagenome | isolation source: Z5_2 | host: mice | place: China: Chengdu | collected 2015-05 ... | reverse complement strand
TTGAGAACCACGCCATGTTCCTGGTACAGTCCCCGGAAGATTTGATTATTCGGGAGATTGACGAGGCCGCTGAAGAACTGCTGCTGGAACGTCTGACGGAGGCCATCACCCAGCTATCCCCCACCCAGGCGCGGCGGCTCCATGCCCGGTATGCCTTGAAGAAAAAATTTCGGGAGATAGCGGCGGACGAGGGTATCAGCGGAAGTTGCGCCTGTGACAGCGTGACCGGCGCTCTTAAAAAATTGCAGAAGATTTTTGCCAAAAATGGCTGGCTGGAAAAGGAGGATTGATATTCATGGACAAGCCCCAGGAAGAACAGGAGGTCGAGAAGAAAATCGGCCAGTTGCAGAACCGCCAGAAGATTTTGCTGAACAAAAAGCGCAGCGAGGAACACCGGGCCAGGACGCACCGGCTTATCGGGCGCGGCGCACTTTTGGAGAGCGTTTTCCCCGCTGTCATGGAAATGGAGGGCGAGGAAGTCAAAGCGTTTCTTATCGCTCTTTCCCGTTTGCCGGGAGCATCGGCGGCACCGGACGAGGCCCGGAAAACCGAGGACGGGGGGAGTGCGTAAGTCCAAGGGCGCACTTATACACCGTGGCCGGTGTCGTGCGCCCTGCCGGGGGCTGTTGCGTCCTTCGGACGCGATGGGGATTGACACCCCCAAACCCCCGCACCCCCGCCGGAAAGTGACACCCGCGACCCGGCTGTCACTTTCCGGCGGGGCCAATATCCAGCACTGAAAGGAGGTGCGTTTTTACGGCAATTTTTCATTGTCCCATCCAAATCATCCAGCGGAGCCAGGGCAAGTCCGCTGTGGCCGCTGCCGCCTATCGGAGCGGCGAAAAGCTGGTGAACGAGTGGGACGGCATGACCCACGACTACACCCGCAAGGGCGGCGTTGTCCACACAGAAATCATGCTGCCTTCTCACGCCCCGCCAGAGTTTCAAGACCGCTCCACCCTCTGGAATAGCGTGGAGCAGATAGAGAAATCCAGCGATGCCCAGCTTGCCAGGGAAATTGAAGTGGCCTTGCCCGTGGAGTTGTCCAGGGCGGAGCAGCTTGCCCTTGTCCGGGCGTTCGTCAAAGACAATTTTGTTGACGCTGGAATGTGCGCCGACTTCGCTATCCACGACAAGGGAACCGGTAACCCTCACGCTCACATTATGCTCACCATCCGGCCCATAAAAGAAAATGGCAAGTGGGGCGCGAAGTGCCGCAAGGTTTACGATCTGGACGGCCAGGGCCAACGCATCCCCAACGGTAAAGGCGGCTGGAAGAACCACCGAGAGGACACCACCGACTGGAACCGGCGGGAGAACGCCGAGAAGTGGCGGGCGGCGTGGGCAGCTTACACCAACCGGGCGCTGGAGGCCGCAGGCAGGCTGGAGCGCATCGACCACCGCAGTTACAAAAGGCAGGGCGTTGACCTAATCCCCAGTGTCCACATGGGGCCTGCTGCCAGTCAGATGGAACGCAGGGGCATCCAGACGGTGAAAGGCAACATTAACCGGGAAATCGCCGCTGACAACAAGCTGCTGAAAGAAATCAAGGCCCGCATTACTCGACTTTACAACTGGAGCAAGGAGCAGGCCGACCAGCCCCAGGGTCAGGAAAGTATCATGGATTTTCTTTTCCAGGCCAGGCAGGACACCGCCCCAGCCTCTCAATATGCCAGGGTCAAGGCCCTCAAAGAAAATGTCGCTCTTTTCAATTTCTTGCAGGCAAACGGTATTTCGTCCATGCCGGAACTTTACGAAAAGGTTTCCGCCATGAACAGCGGCTATTATGATTTGCGCGGCAAAATCGTAAAAGCGGAGCGCCGCATTTCTGTTTTGACTGAACGGCTGGAAATGTGGGCGCAGTATCAAAAATACAAGCCCGTCCGCCAAAAGCTGGACAAGGTTGCCCCGACAAAGCGGGAGCAATTCGAGCAGCGGCACAGCGCCGACCTTGCCCTGTTCGATGCCGCCGCCCGCTACCTGGACGCACTGAAAGCCTCCGGTGAGGCCATCACCCCCAAGACATGGAGGGCCGAGGCCCAAAGGCTGACCACCGAGAAAGAGGCCGACTATCTGACAATGCGCTCCATGCGTGAGGATATCAAAGCGGTGGAGACATTGAAAAAGACCGCTGACCGGCTTGCCAGGGAGGGCCAGACCCAGCGCAGGGAGGAACAGGAGCGATGACCTATCAGCAATATCGGGCCGTCCGGCGGCTGGTACATAGCTGCTGCAACTACGACCAGGGGAATTGTCTGCTCCTGGACGATGGGGAGGAATGTGTCTGCCCGCAGTCTATCAGCTACTCGCTGATTTGCCGCTGGTTCCGGGCCGCTGTCCTGCCGCTGGATGGGGAACTGTGCGCCGCTCTGCTGCCCCAACAGGATATGAAGATTTGCGCCGAGTGCCGGGGACTGTTCCGCCCCGGCTCTAACCGGGCGAAATACTGCCCCGATTGTGCGCCCATTGTCCACCGCCGCCAGAAAGCTGCCAGTGAGCGGCGGCGCAGGGCATCAGGCGTGGACAAATAGAGATTTGAAACCCTTGCAAATCAAGGACTTTTGGGGCGTGGTCAATAGGGGGGCTGTATGTTATCATTCCGAACCCCTAAAACGGCCCTCTAACGGCCCACAAATCGGGAGGTGAACACGATTGCCGATTACATGACAGCGGACACCAAGCCGCTCCCCTATTTGCCCTACCCCCGTTTCCTGCTGGGGGCCGACCTGACGCAGACCGCCAAGGTGCTGTACGCCGTCCTGCTGGACAGGTCGAACCTCTCCCGCGCCAACGGCTGGACGGACGAGGACGGAAATATCTTCGTAGTTTTTCCGCTCAATAAGCTGGCTGACATGGTGGACAAAGGCCCTTCAACAGTCAAGAATGCGCTGAACGAGTTGGAGGCGGCGGGACTGATCGAACGGCGGCGCTGTGGGAACGGGATGCCCAATCGCATCTATGTGAAACAGCCTGACAGCCAGGAAATTGACCGTCTGATGGACAGAAAACTGGCTACCAGACAGCCAGAAAGTTGGCCCTCTGATAGCCAAAAAGCTGGCCGTCAGATAGCCAGAAAATTGGCCCCTAATAAAATAAGTAATAGTAACTTGAAGAATAACTTGAGTGGAGTGAGTGAGAGCGCCCGCATTTTTGGCCGTTATGGGAATGTCTTTCTGACCGAGGAGGAGGTTGCCGAGCTGCAAGCCGACTTCCCCACTGTCTGGCAGGAGTACATCGAGAGATTGTCCGAGTATATGGCCTCCACCGGCAAGACCTACAAAAGCCACGCCGCCACTATTCGCCGCTGGGCCAAGGAGGACAGGCGCAAGGGCAAGGGTGTAGCTGACTATTCGTGCAAGGAGGGCGAGAGCCTATGAATGATTTTGACAGCATCATCAAGCGCATTACTGTGACCCGGCTGGAACCGGGGGACTACACCGGCGAGGACGGGCTTTTGTATTGCGGGAAGTGCCGCACCCCGAAACAGTTTCGCATGGAGGCCCCGCCGTTGGAGGGCCGCTTGCTCCCCCATCCCTGCCGCTGTGAGCAGGAGCGGCTTGACCAGGAGGCGGCAGAGCAGGAGGCCCGCCGTCACCGTCAGGCTGTGGCCGACTTGAAACGTCGGGGCTTCACCGACCCGGCTATGCGGGAGTGGACATTTGCCAACGACAACGGCAAATGCCCGCAGATGAAACACGCCCGTTTCTATGTTGAGCATTGGGACACCATGCAGGAGGAAAACATCGGCTATCTGCTTTGGGGCGGTGTGGGGACTGGCAAAAGCTACTTCGCCGGTTGCATCGCCAACGCTCTGATGGAGCAGGAGGTGGCCGTCCGCATGACGAACTTTGCCCTGATTTTGAACGACCTGACTGCCAGTTTTGAGGGCCGCAACGAGTACATAACCCGCTTCTGTCGCGCCCCGTTGCTTATCCTAGACGACTTCGGCATGGAGCGCGGGACGGAGTACGGTTTGGAGCAGGTCTACAACGTCATTGACAGCCGCTACCGCAGCCGCAGGCCGCTGATCGTCACCACCAACCTGTCCCTCAAGGACTTGCAGCACCCCCAGGACACCGCCTGTGCCCGTATCTATGACCGGCTGTTGGAAATGTGCGCCCCCATCCGCTTTTCCGGCGAGAATTTCCGCAGGGCCACGGCGCAGGACAAGCTGGCACGTCTAAAAAATCTGATGGAACCGCCCGCCCTCTCCCCTGCCGCAGATGACTAATGGACAGGCAATTTCGCATAGGCTGTTGTGAAAGGCTGGGTGATATGATTTGCAGACACAGGAGCTATGCAAAAGCGTTTTCAAGGATGGCTCCACTGAAACGACAAAAGAGAATTTTACACACAAGCTGACCGAGTTAATCAATCAGCTGGAAAAGGAAAAACAGGCCATAGCCCAAAAATAATGTGACAAGCTGTTTTCTGTGTGCTATACTGTAAGCAGGAAACAGCTTGTCCTATCTCCAAGGAGATATGAACATGAAAGCAGCAATCTACTGCCGTTTATCCGAAGAAGATAGAAACAAGCAATTTGAAACCGACGACAGCAACAGCATCCAGAACCAAAAGGCCATGCTGCTGCAATATGCGATGGAACAGGGGTGGGAAGTTTATAACCTTTACAGTGATGATGATTACACAGGTTCAGACCGCAGGCGGCCCGAATTTAACCGCTTGCTGGAGGACGCAAAGGCCCATCGGTTTGACATCGTTCTTTGCAAGACCCAATCCCGCTTTACCCGTGAGCTGGAGCTGGTAGAAAAGTACATCCACGGCCTGTTCCCTATCTGGGGCATCCGCTTTGTCAGTATCGTGGACAACGCCGACACCGCCAACAAGGGCAACAAGAAGTCACGGCAGATCAACGGGCTGGTGAACGAGTGGTATCTGGAGGATATGTCGGAGAACATCCGAAGCGTCCTCACCAACCGGAGGCAGAACGGCTTCCACATCGGTGCCTTTGCCCTCTACGGCTACCAAAAAGACCCCGACCAGAAAGGCCACCTGATTATTGACGAGGAGGCCGCCGCCGTTGTCCGGGAGGTGTTCACCCTCTTTTCTCAGGGCTACGGCAAGACGGCTATCGCCCGGATGCTCAATGACCGGGGCATCCCCAACCCCACCGAGTACAAGCGGCTCCACGGTTTGCGCTACCAGCAGCCCAAGCGGAAAAACAGCACTCTCTGGAAGTATTTCGCCATCTCCGATATGCTCACCAACGAAATCTATATTGGGAACATGGTGCAGGGCAAGTATGGGAGCGTGTCCTACAAGACCAAGCAGAACAAGCCCCGCCCTCAAAGCGAGTGGTATCGTGTGGAGGGAACCCACGAGGCCATCATCGACCGCCCCCTCTGGAACCGGGTACAGTCCATGATCGCAGAGCGGGCCAAGCCCTTTGACTGCGGCACTGTGGGCCTGTTCGCCCGGAAAGCGATCTGCGCCAACTGCGGCTACACCATGCGTTCCTCCAAAAATCGCGGGCGGCATTACCTCCAATGCTCCAACCGCCATGTGGCAAAGGACGCCTGTATCGGCTCCTTCATTTCGGTGGAAAAGCTGGAGCGGATGGTCATTGACGAGCTGAACCGGCTGGTGGCGGCGTATTTGGACAAGGACGAGTTGGAGCGGAGCATTGAGTTCTGCGAAAGTCTGCAAGGCCAGAAAAGGCAGCTCCTGGACACCCTCTCCGCCTATGAGAAGAAGATTGCCGAGTACACCAAGGGCCTGCGGGATTTATACATGGATAAGGTCAAGGGTCTGCTCAACGACAGTGACTTCTCCGCCCTCTCCAAAGAGTTTTCCTCCGAGAAGTCCCGGCTGGAGCGTGTCCTGCTGGACGGTCAGCGTCAGCTTGCGGAATTGGAGGACAGGATTGCCGCGGGAGATAACCGAAAAGCCCTGGTGGAGCGGTATATAAACCTAGAACACTTGACACGGGAAATCGTAGAAATCCTCATCGACCACATCACTGTAGGCAAACGCATCCCTGGCACCCGTGACGTTCCCATTGAAATCCACTGGAATTTTTAAGGAGCATATAGACCCTATGCAACCCAAAGAAGAATTTGAGCAAACCATTCAATCCATCGACCAGGCGTTAGGTGAAATTGAGCGTACCCTGGAGCAAATGCTGACCCTGGCCCAGCTGTCCGCCAGCGATTTGAACGTAGACCGGGAGGCTCTGCAAAAGACACTGGAACGCCTCCAGCGCAAGATTGACCGCATCGCCGATACGATTTAGCGCCATTTTTTCGCCGTTTTTTGCAATAATGTTGCACTTTCGTGATTGCACCAGAGCAGAAGGCCCGGGTGACCTACGACAACATCCTCCGCCTCAGCGACGACCCGGACGTGAACGACGTCATCAAGTTCCTGCGCCAGCGGGAGGTAGTCCACTTCCAGCGCTTCGGCGAGGGCCTGCGCCTGGCCAAGGACCGCATGGCGGAGAAAAACAACGTCTACTTTACCAATCCTTCCTTCGACCACTGAACAGCAAGCGCGCCGCAGAAAAACTCTGCGGCGCGCTCTCATATGCGGCCATGTCCACCCGACAAAGGGCTGAGGGTCACAAATGCTTCCCGCTGCCGCTGCCGGTAAATGCTCCCTCCGCGATGGCGGGGACGCCGCCTACGAACACCCAGTCCATGCCCTGGGCCAGCTGGTCCGGGACCGTCCAGGTCCCGGGCTCATGGATATTCGCCGGATCAAACAGGCACAGGTCCCCGTCCGCGCCCGGCTCGATGCGGCCCTTTCCCGCCAGGCGGAACCGCTCCGCAGGCTGGGCGGTGAGCTTATGCACCGCCTCCGGCAGCGTCAGGACGCCGCCCTTCACGTACCGCTCCAGCAGGCGGGGGAACGCGCCGTAGACCCGGGGGTGGGCCAGTCCGGCGGGGTAGGTGGCGTCGGAGATCACGCCGGAGAAGGGGGCTCGGAGGATATCCGAGATATCCTCCTCGTCGGCGATGAAGTCGATCATGGACACCGTGCAGCGCTCCGCCGCCAGGAGGTCGAAGAGGGCGTCATAGGGGTCCTTCCCCTGCGCCTCCGCGATCTCCGCGATAGACCGGCCCTCGAAGGCCAGATGCTCCGGCTGGCGGAAGGAAGCCGCCCGGATGTTCTCGAAGCCCACCAGCGCGGCGATGTTCTCGAAATCCCTGCCGCTCTCCATCCGACGGCGCATCTTTTGGCGGGAGGCGGGGTCCCGAAGGGCGGCGGTGAGCTTTTCGATGCCGCCCGACTGAAATTCCGGCGGCAGGATGTGGATCAGCTGGGTGGACCCGGCGGGATAGGGGTAGGCATCACAGGAAACGTCCAAACCCTCCGCTCGGGCCTGGGCGATGAGCGACAGCATTTCCGGGACCGCCCTGCGCCAGTTCCGGCGGCCGATGGCTTTCAGATGGCTGATCTCCACCGGCGTCTCCAGCGCCCGGGCCGCCTCCAGCATCTCCCGTAGAGCATCCACCACGCCGTCCCCCTCCTGGCGCATATGGACGGTGATGATCCGCCCGCTGCGGCGCAGGGGCTCCAGGGCGCGGATCAGCTGAGGAGTGGTGTAGAAGCAGTCCGGGGCGTAGCCTAGCCCCAGGGAGACCCCCAGCGCACCGTCAGCCAGCGCACGCTCCAGAGCGTCATGGAGCGCCCGGTACTCCCCGTCCGTCAGCGCCCGATCCTGAAAGCCTGCCACGCAGGCCCGCAGGGTCCCCATGCCCGCCAGCATCCCGGCGTTCAGGGGCAACGCCGTCCGGTTTGCCTGGGCGCGATAGTCCGCCAGCGTGGGGAACGCCGCCTCACAGCGGCCCGTGATGGGGGCCAGGTAGTCCAGAACTGCCTCGGCGTGAGGGCCGGACACCGGGGCCAGGGACAGTCCGCAGTTGCCGTTGAGGATGGTGGTCAGCCCCTGGGCCAGCTCCGCCCGGCCAAACCCGGGACGAAACAGCGCCGCGTCCGCGTGGCGGTGGACGTCGATGAACCCGGGGGTCAGGGTCCGGCCCTTCCCGTCGATGATATGGGCGCTCTCACCGGCGGCCTCGGGACCAACGGCGGCGATCTTCCCGCCGCTGAGGGCCACGCTGCCGGGGAATGCTTCTCTGCCGGAACCGTCCAGGATATTCACGTTTTGGATCAAATAGTCAAACATATAAACCAGCGCCTTTCTGTCTTAGAACCTGTATTCATAATCGGGGGATGCCGGATGGACGAGGATTTTTCTTGTCAGACAAGGAGATTTTCCGCGGCCATACTGACGTATGGCAAGGGAAATCGACGCAGTATGGCGGGAAAAAGACCGGTCAGACGGCGTGCAACGGTTGTGAATACAGGTTCTTAGTATGCGGAGGGAGACGGCCCGTGGGGGCCGCCTCCCTGAAAAGCTCGTATTGGACGATCAGTCTTCCTCGTAGGCCAGCTCGGTGGTGGCGTTCTTGGGCGGGAAGATCTTGGAGAACACCAGGAAGAAGATCAGGGCCACGATCAGGCCGGGGATGATGGGCTGGCTCAGCTTCATGCCGAACAGCATACCGTGCTTGATGTTGTCCACGTACACCACCACGATGGTTCCGGAGATCAGGGCCGCGATGGTACCGGCGGTGGAAGCGCCCTTCCAGTAGTGGCCCAGCACGTAGGGGAAGAAGGCCCCGGCGGCGCGGAGGGTGAAGCAGAACATCAGCAGGGACACGATGCTGCCGGTGTTGAACAGCGCCACCAGCATGGCGGCAGCGCCGCAGACGGCCATGGTGATCTGGGTGACCCGCATGATCTCCTGGCTGGAGGCTTTGGGGTTGATGAGGGTATGATAAATGTCGTTGGAGAAGATGGAGCCCGCGCCCAGCAGGTCGGAGTCAGCGGAGGACATGGTGGCGGAGACGATGCCCGCGAAGAGCAGGCCGCAGATGATGGTGGGCATGACTTTAATGGCCAGCACCGGCAGCGCGTAACGCGCGCCCACATCAGCGAACTCGGCGGCACTGAACTGCCCCATGTTGATGAGCGCCAGGGTGATGATGCCCAGGATGGCGGGGATGAAGGCATAGATGAAGTTCACCAGCGCGGCCAGGATGGAGCCCTGGCGGGCGGCCTTGCCGTCACGGGCGGCGTAGTAGCGGGAGACCGCCTCCTGGCCCACCGTGAAGGTGGCCACATACATGATGGTCAGGGAAACCACCGCCATGGGGCTGTAGCCCTTGAACATATCGAAGGTCCCCTCGGGCACGTTGGCCGCAATGTTCTCCCAGCCTCCGGCCATGTTCATGGCGAAGGGCACGGCGATGATCATGCCGATGACGATCAGGAACACCTGGATGAAGTCGGTGAGGGTCACGGACCACAGTCCGCCCATGATGGAGTACAGGGTCACCACCACCGCCACGATGATCACGGCAGCCTTATAGTCGATGCCCAGCATGGTGGACAGGATGACCGAGGAGGCGATGAACTGGCTGGCGGTAGCGCCGATCAGGGGCAGGAGCATGATGACGGCGGTGACGAGGCCCGCGCTCTTGCCATACCGGCGGCGGAAATACTCCGGAACGGTCTTGACGGTGGCCGCCCGGAACTTGGGGGCCAGGAAGGTCAGGATCACGAAGGCGAAGCCCATGGTGATGATATACCACGCGGCGGAAAGGCCGTGGCTCTCCATGCCCTGCTGGACCACGCCCAGGGAACTGCCGCCGCCGATCTCGGTGGCGGCCAGGGTACCGGCCATCAGCAGGGGCCCCAGGCGGCGTCCGGCCACCATGAAGTCCGTGTTGGACGTGATCTTCTTGGAGGAATACCATCCAATGAAGAGCATGATCAGCAGATAGATCACGACGATCGCGGTAACGACAAAATTGACTTGCATATCATTTCTCCCATTCTCTCTCGATTTGTACAAAAAATATTGTGCTGTGAAATGAACCTCCTTTCAAGAATATGGACAGCATACCAGATTTTCCCCGTGATGTAAAGAGGGGAGTCGAAAAATCATCCAATTATACTGCGAAAATTTCCGCTGTTTTTGTAAGCTTCCGATAAACGGCCATTGGCAAGCCGCCGCCGGTGTGGTATACTGGCTTCGATGCACGCCCCGTTTGTGGGGCGGACGCCGGATATTTTGCGAAATGATTTGCAGGAGGGAGAACTGATCATGCTGGCTTCGGAGAGAAAAACTGAGATCGTCGATCTGGCCAAGGCGCTGATCGCCCGGCAGAGCCTTTCCGGTCAGGAGAAGGACGCGGCGGAGGAATGGAAGCGCTATCTGACGGTCCACGGCTTCGACCACGTGGAGACGGACCGGTACGGCAATGTTCTGGGCAGGATCAAGGGGAACAGGCCCGGGCCGAGGCTCCTTTTTGACGGGCACCTGGATACCGTCCCCGCGGCCGATCCCGCCGCATGGACCCATCCGCCCTTCGCGCCGGAGGAGATCGATGGGAGGCTCTATGGCCGGGGGGCCAGCGATATGAAGGGAGCGGTGGCAGCCTTCACAACGGCGGCGGGCTTCTTTGCCGCCGACCGGGAGCGGGACTTCGCCGGGGAGATCTGGGTGGCCGGAGTGGTCCACGAGGAGTGCTTCGAGGGCGTGGCCGCCCGGAGCGTCAGCCAGATCGTGCGGCCGGATTACGTGGTCATCGGCGAGGCGTCAGAGTGCAACCTGAAGACCGGACAGCGGGGCAGGGCGGAGATCGTGGTGGAGACCTTCGGCGTCCCGGCCCACTCCGCCAACCCGGAGAAGGGCGTCAACGCGGTGTATGCCATGTGCCGCGTGGTGGAGGCTCTGCGGGAGCTGGAGGCCCCGGTGCATCCGGTACTGGGGAAGGGAATCCTGGAGCTGACGGATATCCGGTCCTCCCCCTATCCCGGGGCGTCGGTGGTGCCCTTCTACTGCCGGGCCACCTATGACCGACGCCTGCTGGTGGGGGAGAGCAGGGAGAGCGTCCTGGGACCCGTCCGGGCCGCCCTGGAGGAGCTGACGGCCCGGGAGCCCTCCATCCGGGCCAAGGCCTCCTTCGCCCAGGGGGAGGCCCTCTGCTACACCGGGGAGACCATTCGGGGGGAACGGTTCTTCCCGGGGTGGCTGTACGGGGAGGAGGAGTCCTTCGTGCAGGCGGTCCTGGAGGAGCTGCGCGGCATCGGGCAGGACCCCCGAGTGACCCAGTACAGCTTCTGCACCAACGGCAGCCACTACGCCGGGGAGGCGGGCATCCGGACCATCGGCTTCGGCCCGTCTCTGGAATCCCTGGCCCATACGGATGACGAATACGTGGAGACCGCGCAGCTGGAGCGGGCCTGTGAGGGGTATTACGCTATCATGCGCGCGCTGCTGCGGTAAGCATAAAAAAGCAGACGGCAACTTGCCGTCTGCTTTTTGTATATGTATAGTCACCACAGTTGAAAAGCGGTATAAAGGGCATCATCAAAGGAAGAGACAGCGGGAAGGATTCTTCTCAAAA
>ERZ808054.1693-NODE-1693-length-11450-cov-4.397345_pt1 | contig 11450 bp, 9 predicted proteins | sample MGYA00380201_ERZ808054 | MGnify/ENA primary metagenome ERZ808054 (study PRJEB31490, sample SAMN06133419) | mouse gut metagenome | isolation source: Z5_2 | host: mice | place: China: Chengdu | collected 2015-05 ... | reverse complement strand
GACAGGCTGTCTTTAGGGTATCGTCAGGGAGGAACATAGGTGACAGCAGAGCAGAATAAAATCAGAAATTTTTGTATTATTGCACATATCGATCACGGCAAATCAACGCTTGCCGATCGTATCATAGAGAGTACGGGAACATTGACCAGCCGTGAGATGCAGGCGCAGGTTCTCGACAACATGGATCTTGAGCGGGAGCGCGGCATCACGATCAAGTCGCAGGCGGTCCGTATTATATATAAAGCGAAGGATGGGGAAGAGTATATTTTTAACCTCATCGACACGCCGGGACATGTTGACTTTAATTACGAGGTGTCGAGAAGCCTTGCCGCCTGTGACGGCGCGATTCTCGTCGTGGATGCGGCGCAGGGCGTGGAGGCGCAGACGCTGGCGAACGTGTATTTAGCGCTCGATCATGACCTTGACGTGATGCCGGTCATCAATAAGATTGATTTGCCGAGCGCGCAGCCGGATGAGGTCGTAAAGGAAATCGAGGACGTCATCGGCATCGAGGCGGCGGATGCGCCGCGCATTTCGGCGAAGACCGGGCTGAACATCGATCAGGTATTAGAGCAGATCGTGGAGAAGATCCCTGCACCGTCCGGTGATCCCGCGGAGCCGTTAAAAGCGCTTATTTTTGATGCACTCTACGATTCCTACAAGGGCGTTATCGTATTTTGCCGTGTGAAAGGGGGCACGGTGAAGGTCGGTGATCCGATTCGGATGATGGCGACAGGCGCGTCGTTTGACGTGGTGGAAGTGGGATATTTTGGCGCGGGGCAGTTTATTCCGTGCGAGGAGCTGTCGGCTGGCATGGTCGGCTATCTGACGGCATCGATCAAAAACGTGAAGGACACTGCAGTCGGCGATACGGTGACAGATGCGGCGGATCCCTGCGCGGAGCCGCTTCCGGGCTACAAAAAAGTGCAGTCCATGGTCTACTGCGGGCTGTACCCTGCCGACGGCGCAAAATACCCTGATCTGCGGGATGCGCTGGAAAAGCTGCAGCTCAATGACGCGTCACTTTTCTACGAGCCGGAGACGTCCGTCGCGCTGGGATTTGGCTTCCGGTGCGGATTTCTGGGGCTGCTGCACCTTGAGATCATCCAGGAGCGCCTCGAGCGCGAGTACAATCTCGACCTGGTGACGACAGCGCCGGGCGTGGTGTACAAGGTCCACAGGACAAACGGCGACATGATCGAGCTGACGAATCCTTCCAATCTGCCGGATCCGTCGGAGATCGACTATATGGAGGAGCCGATCGTGAACGCGGAGATCATGGTGACGACGGAGTTCATCGGTTCCATCATGGAGCTCTGCCAGGAGCGCCGCGGGCGATATCTCGGCATGGAGTATGTGGAGGAGACGCGGGCGCTGCTGCGATATGAGCTTCCGTTGAATGAGATCATTTATGATTTCTTTGATGCGCTCAAGTCCCGCTCGAGGGGATATGCATCGTTTGACTATGACATCAAGGGCTACGAACAGTCTGAGCTTGTCAAGCTTGATATTCTCATCAACAGGGAGGAGGTCGATGCACTGTCCTTTATCGTGCACAAAGAGTCCGCATATGACCGGGGCAGGAGGATGTGCGAGAAGCTCAAGGATGAGATACCAAGACATCTCTTTGAGATACCGATCCAGGCTGCTGTGGGCGGTAAGATCATTGCCAGGGAGACTGTGAAGGCGATGCGCAAGGATGTCCTTGCCAAGTGTTACGGCGGAGATATCACGCGGAAGAAGAAGCTGCTCGAGAAGCAGAAGGAGGGCAAGAAGCGCATGCGGCAGGTCGGCAGTGTGGAGATACCGCAGAAGGCGTTTATGTCTGTGCTGAAGCTAGACGATTCAAAATAAAATCATACTTTCCCTTTTTCCAGCTCGCGTATGCGGGCTTCTTTTTTTTGTTGTTCCCTGGAACGGATCACTTCCCTCTCCAGAACGAGATCGATGGTTTCCTGCCCGTACTCGTCAAGGCTGCGGTATTTGTGGATGTGCTGCTGCTCATTGTAGGAGAGCAGCATCTCTGAATCGGGATATACGCCGTAGATGTCGTTGATCGAGACGTGGAGGACCCGGCAGACTTCGAAGAGGATATCGATCGTCGGACAGTTGGCACCCTGCTCCCAATTTGATATGCGGGAGGGGGTGATCCCCAACTGCTGTGCCAGCTCCCGCTGGGAGAAACCGGCATTTTCACGGTATTTTGTTATGTTTTTTGATATATTTTTCTTGATGTTATCACTGGAAATCATTCTTTCTCCTATTCCATTTTTGATCTATTTTTGATTATCAGAATTTTTACATAAAATGAATGTATCATAGTAGTTCTCTAAAATCAACAAAAAAATACAGAAACGCCGTCAAAACTATTGACAATAAACAGAAAAACTGTTAACATATGGAAATGTACAGAAATTCTGTAGGTTTAAGCAGAAAATACAGAAGTACGAGAGGTGGTGAGTTTGTTGTTCGGGATAAAGATCAAAACATACCTTGACGACAACGGCATCAGATACACACATGTGTCAGAAAAAACAGGGATTCCGATGGATATTCTGAGTTTGCTGCTGAGTGGGAAGCGAAAGGTCGAGGCGGCAGAGTATCTGGCGATCTGTGATGCGTTGAAGGTTCCATTGACGAAATTTGCAGATGACGTCATGAGCGCATGAGGTGTGTGGAAATTTAATAATGTTTGAAACGTTTCTGGCGACAGAAACGTTTCATATAGATAGGGTAAACTACCCAAAACAAAAAGGAGGAATAACAATGAAATCTATCAAAGTCAAGAAGATTCTTGCGGCAGTCCTTGCGGCGTCAATGGTTATGGCATCGGCAGTGACAGTCAGCGCATCCGGCTCAGACACCTCAGACCCGGGCGTGAGCTCGAGCGAGTCTTCCAGCAGCCCGAGTGAGGCATCTCCGAGTGTGACAACCTACGCGGAGACAATGTCCAAGAAGGCAGACGCGCCTGTTCGTGTGGCAGGTTTGAGCGTGAGGACTTCTGTGGGCGGCGTGTATGCGGCTAACAAGGTGCAGGGCGTGGCAGTAACGACACCTGCGGCTTCGCTCAGCGCGTCACTTGGTCTGACCGGAAACCAGAAAGCGGCGATCATCATCTATGACACGGACGCGAAGAAGAGCTACCGTGCGATGGAGAGCATCAATGCGGCAGCGTCGGCGATCGGCGGCACTGTAGTTGCATCCCTGAATATCGATCTGGGTGCAAAGGAAAACGGAAAGTGGGTTACACTGTCAAGCGGATCGGTAGGGCTTGTCACAGGTCTGCCGAAGGGCGCTGACACAAGCAAAGAGTACTGTGCAATCTGTGTACAGCCGGGCGGAGTCGTGACAGTCCTTGAGGATCAGGATTCGAACCCTGCTACAGTTACATTTGAGGTGCAGGCTGGTCTTGGAACCTATGCGCTCACTGCAAAATAATCACAAACGTGGGATAAAGCTGTGGTGCATGCGTCATGCATACGCCATAGCTTTCCTTTTGATACTGTGCTGTTTTTTTGGTTACAGCATAGGGAAGATCTATGGATTTACGATCCTTCCGGATGAGTTTGGATACTGGTCGTACGCGGCTGCGGCTGCGGGGTATGACTGGTCGGGGATCGTATCGTTGAACTCCTATTATTCCTATGGATACAGTGCCATCCTGTTACCTGTTTTCATGCTGTTTCAGGATGGCTTAATAGCATACCGCGCGGCGGTCGCAGTCAATTTCGTGATGCTGGCAGGGATAGGGCTCATGCTGCAGTATCTGGCTGGGAAGATCTTTTCGGGCGAAGACCGGAAGTTCCTCTCCGTCATTGCAGCAGTGTCCGCATTATATCCCCCCCTCCTTCTATATGCCAGGACCACTATGGCAGAGACGATGTTGGTGTTTCTGTACGTGCTTGCCGCCGCGCTGCTGTATCAGTACTTGGAGCGCAGGAACGTATCTTGTCTGTTCCTGCTGCTTACGGTACTTGTATATATACATTTCGTACATATGCGGACTATTTCGCTGCTTGTGGCAGGCGGGTTGTCCGTATTGTTTGACAGACTGTTTCTGCAAAAGGACAAAGAGGACGGCAGACGCGGCAGCTGGGTGCTGTATTTCGCTGCCGCCGCCGCAACGCTTGCACTGTTTGCGCTGGGGCTGGCTGCCAGGGACATGATCATTGAACATGTCTATGGAGGGCACTCGGAGATCTATCAGGTCAATGATTATCAGGGACAGGCTGGAAAATTTCAATACATCATGACGCCGGAAGGATTTGGCAATCTGCTCACCAGCATAGCCGGAAAGATATTGTACCTTGGAACGGCAACTTACGGGACTGCTTACTGGGGATTGTGGCATGCATGGAAGGGCGTCAGATATGGACAGGAGCGGGCAAAGCGAGTGTTCTGGTGCTTTGTCCTTCTGTCGGCGGCGGGGGCACTGATGATCAATGCGGTCTATACAGTATATCCCGGACGGGTGGATGCCCTGGCGTATGGCAGATACCATGAGTATGTGTTTCCCGTGCTGATGCTTGCAGGGCTGTATGAGATGCGGCACGCGCGCAGGCTGTGGCAGGGGATGATCCTGTATGCCGGACTGGAGTTTGGCATGCTCGTTCTGGTATTTGCCAGTCTTGGCAGGTATCATCAGACGAGTTTTCACGCCTGCATGGTATTTGGGATGAGTTATCTGTGCGATGCGGGGAATCCCGATCCTGTTCGATTTTACGGGATGGCATACGGATTCGGCGTTTTGCTGATGGTGCTCGTCACAGCGCTGGCTGCGGTCAGCCGGAAGAAGTGCAGCCACATAACCGTGCTGTTTGTGGTCGCAGTGGTGGAGATCCTGCTGGCGATGCGGGCTTCCGCAGCGGTTACGGACGCGGGCAGTATCGGCGCGTACCGGGATTTTGTCGTAGCGGAAAGGATCGAAGAACTTACGTGCGTACAGACGCCGAGAAAGGTGCTGTATCTGAACAGCAGCGGCGACAGTGATATCGGCAGGCTACAGTTCCTACTGCGGGACACACAGATCACGGTTCTGGACAGGCGGGGAAATGTGGACGACTACAGCGAGGATGAGATGGGCGTGCAGGATCTGGTGCTGATAGATTATAAGGATGATTACGGCAGAGAGTTGAGCAGGCGGTATGACTATGCCCTGTCGAGCGGACATTTCATTCTCTATTACAATAGAAATTTGAATTAAAAAATAGAAATATGCGGGAAATTACAATGAAAATGTAAGATAACAAAGTAATGCAGTTTTGGGCAATACAATTTATAGCAATAGTTTATGGAAGTTTATAGCAATAAATAGAACGGGTGAGGCAGATATATGAAGAAGGTATTGATAACGACCGCAGCTGTGATATGGGCGCTGCTCGCAGCAGTGTCCGTGCCGGTAAATGCGGCGGAGACAACGACAGTGGCAGGGACTGTGCTCAAGACGGATGGCGATGTGGATATATATCAGGAAGCGTCCGAGACATCGGCGGTGACGGCGGCGCTGGATGCAGGGACGGCAGTCCTTGTGACAGACGATGATGCCGGGGAAGGCTGGTGCAGGATACAGGTCAGGGAGACTATCGGCTACATCAAGTCAGCGCATCTGGTGCCGCTTGTCAGCAGCGAGGAGATGGATCTGGAGTTTGAGCAGATCGGAAACAATTACCATATGGTCTTTAACGAGGTACAGCAGGTGGAGAAGCAGCGGTCGCAGACGAAAATGTGGGGGACTATCATCGCTGCGCTGACAGTCGGCGTATTTGCGGCAGGCATAATACCCGTGATCAAGAAGAACAGGGAAGATGAAAAGAACAGGATATGAACAGAAACAATATCGTGAACGGTCGGACTGGTATATCTTATTTCTGGCAGGAATCTACAACCTGGTATTCGTAGATATCTCGCTTGACGGGATGCCGCTGAGGACGCTGATCCTGCTGCTGGCAGATTTCCTCTGCATCACAGTGTACATATACAAGAGGGAGATAGCGCTGCCGCGCTGGGGAAAGTGCAGTGTCTTTGAAAAATCGATGGCGGTTTTGCTTGTCACGGCGGCAGCAGCAGTAGCTTTTCTTGCGGTTTCTGAATCGGATCATTTCTGGGCTGGCGTAGACATCATCGCATTGCTGCTGGTATATCCGTGTATTTGCGGCAGGAAGAAATTCCCGCAGGATCTATTCGGCGTATACAGCGTATGCAGCAGTGTGATCTGCATCCTGCTCATAGCCTGTCACCTGTCCGGCGGAGTCGGCGAGCCGCTCGTAGCGCTGCTGCTCAAGGACGATGCGGTTGTATCGTGGCTGGTGCTTGGCATCACGATGAACTTCATAGCATATTGCTACCAGGAGAACGGGCAGTTGTGGTACGGGTGCCATATCCTGCTGAATGCATTTCTGCTGGCGGTCCAGAAGAATGTGTGCGGGCTGGCAGTCGCGGCACTGGTGCCGCTGATGATACCGATCTTCTGCAGACCGTCAAAGGCGGTTGTGGGACGGGCGGCACAGGCAGAACTGATGTATGTATTTCTGGTCTGCAACATGTCACTGATCACGGGGTACACGCCGCTTGCGGGGAAGATCCCCTCATATGATCTGGAGATCAGTGTGTACATGGAACTGCTCATGGCAGCCATGGGTGTCTGGTTTTTTGAGCACTGGGACAGATACACACGGGATGTAGAGCAGGATGCCACTGTGCCGGAGATGAGAGCCTGGTGCCAAAAAGCGGTCGCAGCCTGTCTGGTCGGCGGTGCGGGGATCCTCGCAGCAGCAGAATTGTTTGTGGCTGAGGAGGCTTCGGCGTGGAATCGGGTGGCGCAGATCATTGTGAATGATATCGGCGGGACTTCCGGGTGGCAGTCTGGTCTGTTTGGACAGATGGGGCAGCGCTTCGGAATCTGGGGCGTCGTGGCGGCATGTGTATTTTTTTATACAGGTATCATATGGATCGGCAGGACAAAGCGGTGGCGTGTGCGGGCACATAAGCTGTACCGGCTGATCGCGGCGGTCTGTCTGCTGCAGGCATCGCTGCTGCCGCAGACGATGGTGTCCCTGCCGGTATACACCGTATTTTTCATACTGTTCATGCAGACACAGGATCAGATACAGAGGACGGATGCCGGGTGCCAAACGCATGAAAACGGCGGAACAAGATGCAGCGGGATCCAGATCGATATAGTGGAGACAGACCAGGAGAAAGGGGAAAATACAGATGAAGCTGATTATTCAGATCCCATGCTACAATGAGGCGGAAACGTTGGAGATCGCACTGAATGATCTGCCCAAAAAGCTGGATGGGATAGACCAGATCGAGTACCTGATCATCAATGACGGCAGCCGGGACAACACTGTCGGGGTGGCGAGAAACTGGGGCGTCCATCATGTGGTAAATTTCACGCAGAACAAAGGGCTGGCAAAGGGTTTCATGGCAGGGCTGGACGAATGCCTGCGCCAGGGGGCAGATATCATCGTCAACACGGACGCGGACAATCAGTACTGTGCGGAGGATATACAGAAGCTGATACAGCCGATACTCGACGGCAGGGCTGACTATGTGATAGGGGCGAGACCGATCGACGAGACAGAGCATTTTTCCCTGCTCAAGAAGAAGCTGCAGCATCTGGGCAGCTGGGCAGTGCGAAAGGCGTCAAACACAAATATTCCCGATGCGCCCAGCGGGTTCCGCGCGCTGAGCCGCGAGGCGGCGATGCGCATCAATGTGGTCAACGACTATACATATACACTCGAGACGATCGTGCAGGCAGGGCGTGAAAAGCTCGCCATAACAAGCGTCCCGATCCGCACGAACTCGGAACTGCGCCCGTCAAGGCTGTTCAAGAGCATCTGGGGCTATGTGAAGAAGTCCATGGTGACGATCCTGCGGGCATATATGATGTACAAGCCCCTGAAATTCTTTACTTTCCTGATGATACCGCCTGTGGCGGTCGGGCTTGCCTTTATCATCCGCTATTTTATCTATGTGGCGCTCGGTACCGCAAACGGACATGTTCAGTCCCTGATCCTGGCGTGCACCTTGCTGATCATGGGGTTCGAGACTTTTACGATCGGTCTCGTCTCCGATGTGATTGCCGCGAACAGGCGGCTTTTGCAGGACACACAGTACCACACGCGCAGGGCGGAGTACGACGCGATATACGCACAGCTCAAACTCGAGCAGGAACCAGTGCGCACATACCATGTCGTGAGCGAGAAACCGCAGTATGAACAGGAATATGAAAGCTCTGCTATCTAGCCGGAAGGCTTGATATAGATTGAAAAAAGTACCTTGACAATTGCATACTTTACATTAGGAAAAAATGTTGTAATGTACCTGCTGAGAGGCTATAATGAAGTCAGAGAGATCAGACGATCTTAAAAGGCAAGGAGGTCAGCGATGCTAGGAAGACCAGCTCTCGGATATCAGAACTACGAGGAAGTCATCACGGAGAACATCTTTTATATCGACAAGACGGATTTCATCAGGGAATGGTGGGAGTGCGGCGATAAGGTCACGCTGATCACCAGACCGCGCAGATTCGGCAAGACGCTCAACATGAGCACGGTCGAGTGCTTCTTCTCCAACCAATATGCGGGTCGGGGAGACCTGTTTGAGGGGAAGGCGATCTGGAACGATGAGAAGTACAGGCAGCTGCAGGGGACGTTTCCGGTGATATTCCTGAGTTTTGCATCGGTCAAGACAGGGGACGTCGAAGGTATCAAGACAGCGGTGAAGCAGGTGATCTGTAATGTGTACAACAAGCACAGGGATATGATGGTATCAGAGGTGTTTCATGACAATGACAGGGAGTTTTACAACACTGTAAAAGATACAATGGCGGATGCGGTCGCAATGATCGCGATCAATCGTCTGGGCGAATACATGGAGAAATGTTATGGAAAAAAGACGATCATTTTGCTGGATGAATATGACACTCCGATGCAGGAGGCATGGCTCGCAGGCAGCTGGAATGAAACAGTTGAATTTTTCAGAAGTTTCTTCAATGCGACATTCAAGACAAATGATCATTTATACAGGGGAATCATAACAGGGATCACACGGATCTCCAGGGAGAGCATCTTTTCAGATCTGAACAACCTTGAAGTCGTGACGACGACCTCCGACAAGTATGCGTCGTGTTTTGGCTTTTCGGAGGCGGAGGTCTTTGCGGCACTCGACGACATGGGGCTTGGAGATGAGAAACAGGATGTGAAGAAGTGGTATGACGGTTTTATCTTCGGGACGCACAGGGACATCTACAATCCGTGGTCGGTGCTGTCATTTGTGGGAAACAACGGGAAATACGATGCGTACTGGTCAAACACAAGCGGAAACGGGCTGGTCAATGCACTGATACAGAAAGGCGACACCAGGATCAAGCGGACGATGGAGGATCTTCTGAGAGGAGAAAGTTTTGAGACGAGGATCGATGAGCAGATCGTGTTCAGCCAGCTCCATGACGACGCGCAGGCAGTCTGGAGTCTGCTGGTGGCGACCGGTTATCTGAAAGTGCTGGGACTGCGGATTCCAGATGTGGATGGCGCAGAAGGCTGTGACGAGGAGAAGGAAGTCTGGTACACCCTTGCAGTCACGAATTATGAAGTCCGCAGAATGTTTCGAAAAATGGTGCGGGGCTGGTTCGGCGCAAGTGCAGGGACGGCATACAACGATTTCATCAAAGCGCTGCTCCTGGATGACAGGAAATTTATGAACCGCTACATGAACAAAGTGGCACTCGCGACATTCAGCCATTTCGACACGGGAAACAAACCGTCGGAGTACGCAGAGCCGGAACGCTTTTACCATGGGTTTGTGCTGGGGCTTATGGTGGAGCTGTCAGGCAGATACGCCATGACCTCGAACCGCGAGAGCGGATTCGGGCGCTACGACGTGATGCTCGAACCCTTAAACGAAAAAGATGATGCGATCATCATGGAATTCAAGGTACACGATCCTGAAGATGAAAAGACGCTGGAAGAGACGGTGCGGAATGCACTGGAACAGATCGAAGAAAAGCGTTACAGCGCTGCACTGGAGGCAAAAGGAATCGCGCCTGGACGGATCCGCAAGTATGGGTTTGCGTTTCGGGGGAAGGAATGCCGGATCGGGTAGGAAATATAAGTTAAGAAAAAATATTAGGAAAACTCCTGATGTAAAGTATGCAATTGTCAATGGACAAGAGGATGCTTTAGGTTGGGAGTTTTTTTGATGGGGAAGACGAAAGGGAAAGTTGTTTTGATCGGTCCTGTGTATCCGTTTAAAGGCGGTATATCGCATTATACAGGTTTGATGTACAGAGCACTGTGCAAAACATATGATGTGACAATGGTGTCATACAAATTTCAGTATCCGAAGCTTTTATACAAGAAAGAACAGAGAGATTACAGCAACGACAGCTTCAAAATTGACGATACACAGTATCTGATACATACTGCGAATCCTTTGAACTGGCTGTGCGCAGCAAAAAAGATAAGTGCGATGAAGCCTGAAATGATCATCATTCAGTGGTGGCATCCGTATTTTGCACCATGCTACTATATGCTCTGCAAATGCTTGAAAAAAGTGAAAATTTTGTTTGTCTGCCACAATGTATTTCCGCATGAAAGATTTCCAATGGACAGAATGCTGACGAAGACAGTTCTTAGACAGGGGAGTTGTCATATCGTTCAGTCTAAAAAGGACGCGGAGGATCTGCAGTCGATCATCGCAAATCCTGTATTCCGGCAGACAGTCCACCCGACCTACAATGCTTTCCGGATTGAAAACATGTCCAAGGAGGAAGCGCGCGGCAAAATCGGTATTGGTAACGATGAAAAGATACTTTTATTTTTCGGGTTTGTGCGGGAGTACAAGGGACTGAAATACTTGATTCGGGCAATGACGTCAATCACAAAACGCGTCACGGACATAAAGTTGCTGATCGTAGGTGATTTTTCGAGCGAGGAATCTAAAAGGCAGTATGAAGATCTGATTGGACAGACAGGGGCTAAAGAACACATTACAGTCTATGACGGCTATATTCCTGACAGGGAAGTGGAAAAATTCTTTGCTGCGAGCGATATCGTGGTGCTGCCATATGTCAGTGCTACGCAAAGCGGTATCGTACAGATTGCATACGGTTTTGAAAAGCCTGTAGTCGTTACGAATGTGGGCGGGCTGCCGGATGTTGTGACAGATCAGAAAACCGGGTATATTGTCGAGCCAGAGAGCGCAGATGCGATCGCGGATGCTGTGGTTGATTTCTTTGAACATGGCAAATCAGCGGATTTTGCAGAGAATGTCAGGAGTGAGGCGTATCGCTTTTCCTGGGAGAGAATGGTGGAAATTGTGGAAGAAATGCTTGCAGAGAGGAATATGGAAATGAGACAATCCCTAGACAGACAGACAGACAGACAGACAGACAGACAGACAGACAGACAGACAGACAGACAGACAGACAGACAGACAGATAA
>ERZ808054.1692-NODE-1692-length-11452-cov-33.388571_pt1 | contig 11452 bp, 14 predicted proteins | sample MGYA00380201_ERZ808054 | MGnify/ENA primary metagenome ERZ808054 (study PRJEB31490, sample SAMN06133419) | mouse gut metagenome | isolation source: Z5_2 | host: mice | place: China: Chengdu | collected 2015-05 ... | reverse complement strand
TTAGCACACTTAAGAAAGATACAAACACCACGGAAAGAGTTATTTCATGTGTGAGTTTACCATACTTTCCAGTGGTTGACCATACGATTATGATGAATTTTATTGAAATTGTTTTATGCCGCTTTGAATCCTGTTTCTCCCGGAAAGCTGCCTTCCGCTGGTTTGTTACCATTACGGTCGGTCTTATGCTCCGTTCCGATAAACTTGGTGTCACTTCCGTTATCCGTGACCTTGCCTTAAGCCCGGACTGCTATGACTCCATGATCCATTTCTTCAGATCTTCCGCCTGGTCCTTAGAAAATATACGGGAGCGTTGGTTTTCTATTGTTAAGGAATCTTTCCCTATTTACAAGGAAGGTAAGTTCTGCGTTCTTATAGGAGATGGGGTGAAGCAGTCAAAAGAAGGTCGCCGGATGCCTGGAGTGAAAAAGCTTTTCCAGGAATCTGAAAATTCTGCAAAACCTGAGTACATCCACGGTCATATGTTCGGCGGCCTCGGCATCCTTGTCGGAAGCGTCAGGCAGTGGGCCTGTATCCCCCTGTCCATCCGTCTCCATGATGGGCTCCAGGCCGCAGCAGAATGGAAAGGTGCCTGCATCTGTGCTTCTTCCCATGTGGTGCAGATGGTAGAAGATGCTTACCGTGCTGCCTGTACTTTTGGGGATTCCCTGCTCCTCCTGGACAGGTATTTCCTTACCGTTCCGGCACTGGAAAAACTGGCGGCCCTCAACAAGAATGGGAATACACGCATGGAGATCGTCACGAAAGCAAAGAAATCCTGTGTTGCCTTTGAGAAACCTTCCCCGCGTAAGGCTGGAAGAGGACGTCCGCCTAAAAAAGGGCCTGCTGTCCATCTGAAAGAACTATTTCTTTCCCATAAGGAAAATTTCCAGGAAGCAGAGATCGGGCTCTATAGCCGGAAAAAATTCATACGCTATTATTGTACCGATCTGCTGTGGGGACAAGGGCTGTATCAGGAGCTGCGCTTTGTCCTGGTGGAAATGGACGGGGTCCAGAGCATCCTGGCCAGCACCAGCCTGGAACTGGAGCCGTTGTCCATCATCAGGCTTTATAGTTACAGGTTCCGGATCGAATGTACTTTCCGGGAGCTGAAACAGCAGACCGGGGCATTTTGTTACCGATTCTGGTCAAAGCATATGCCAAAACTGAACCATTACCAGAAAAAAGGGGAACCCACGGCACTTGAGCGTGTGGAAAGGGAAAAATCCCGCCGGAAAGTATTGGAAGCCGTACGTGCTACTGAGATGCACATGGCGCTGTCCTGTATAGCAATGGGAATATTGCAGGGTCTTTCCGTCAGTTATACCGGAGAGATCAGCCCCGGCCAGCTTCGCTACCAGAGGACACCTGCCAGAGGGAGGGTATCAGAAGCAGCCGTCATGCATTATTTGCGGAAGTATTTTTTCTGCCTTTTAGGGAGACAGCCGGAATTGCGCATAACGCAAATAATTCAAGAACAGCAGGATGAGTCTGGAACTTACTGGGGTTCATGGGCTTCTTAAACGACACAAACTTTTTACTCACAAGGAATATAGATAGCACCAACAAATGTCAGAAGGATAAAGATGATTGATAGTATTAACAATATCTTTTTCATATAATCACACTCCTTTTTTAACTCCATTCCTATTAGGTAATCGCCCGACAAACTGGAATTTAAGCCCTCACATAATCTGTAAGAAAATTCTCGATATCTGTTATATGTTGATTTAAAACTGCATGATATACATCAATACTGGTATATTGGTCAAAGGAATACAATTTATGTGCAATAAGTTCTTTTTTCAGACGAATAATTTGCTCTTTTAATTCAGGCGACTTTTTTACTTGCATTACAATTTTATCGCAATATTCTTCGGCTAACTTTATTGTGTCTTTATCAAAAAACCACAAATCTACATTCCAAAGCTCATTTCCTATAAATGCCTCAAATCCTTGAAACCAAACTGTTTTATGTTCGGAATTGATTTCTTCCTTCGCCTCATACCATATAGGATGAAATTTATCTATAACAAATTGTGATAAGCGATATAGTTTATCCAATGACATATTTTCGTTCTCAATGTCAATATCCAAATCATTCCATGCCATCATATCCATGCGATAACTTCCAACAATATGAGGTGTTCCATATCTGCCTAATTCCTCTAATAAGCCATGGTCATATAAAATACACTTTGCTTGCTCTTTTATCGTCATATCTCCACCTCCAAATCCCGATTTTGTTGTTGCGTTCAGTTTAGCACATTTATAGAACATCTACAAGATTCCGTGTATGAAAAATCAAAAAGAGTGAATTCATCACTTGACAATGTGGCAAAGAACTGATGTCAACCGATGAATTGGCGGTGATGGACGGCGGCAAGTGCATCTTGCAGGTGCAGGGCGTAAGGCCGTTTTTCAGCGACAAACTTGACATTACCAAACATCCGCAATATAAATACCTGCTGGATTCCAGCAAGAAGAACGCTTTTGATATCGCAAAATATCTGAGCCGGAGATTGACCGTCCGACCGGACGACGTTTTTGAAAGCTGTGAACTCGAAGCGCCGCCCGCGTCTGATGCGCCCGCCGATTGACTTTTCAACCGGTGGGCTTTTTTTGTCCCTATCCAACCAATCACAACAAATTTAAGGAAAATGTATGGAATTTTTTACGAGCGCAATCGACACTTTGAAGGTACTGGTTATCGCGCTGGGCGCTGGCCTTGGCGTGTGGGGCGTTATCAACCTGCTGGAAGGTTACGGTAACGACAACCCTGGCGCGAATGCTCATGTACGGTAAAGAAGCAAGCAACCGAAAACAAGAGATAGACCGCCAGTATCACACTATTCCGACCCAAAGACCAAAAGACAAGCATTATGGAAAAATCTAAACTTTTGGATTTTTCCACAATGCCGACTACTACGGAATCTCCCTTATTCCTTATATCTTTCTTATCGTAAACATTGAATTTGTGAAGGATAAATGTTATAATACCCCTGTTCAAATCAGACAAAACGAAAGAGGTGAGCTTATGCGTACCAATAAAAAAAGAAAAAATGAAGTACAGCTCCATGCAAAGCCAGTAGAAGCGACGTTTGCATGGAGTAATAACAGTCGCTAATATATTAAATATGCTGGCTTTGCTACTTGACTATCTAATCAAGGAGGAAGCTCGCATGAAATATATAAATGCAAATTCACTTCTTCCCGATAAATTGGTTAAGGAGTTACAACGCTACATACAGGGAGGATATATTTATATTCCAGTAGATGAAAAACAACACCGATATTGGGGAGAACTGTCCGGCTATAAAGAAGAATTAAGGAAAAGAAATTCAGAGATTATAATTGAGTATAACAATGGGTTTTCTATCAAACTTCTTGCTGAAAAATACAATCTTTCTGTTTATGCTATCCGAAAAATTATATATCAAAAATAACAAGTGGGAGTCGCTCATAATGCGGCTCCTTTGTTTATACTAAATCATACCGAACTATACAGTGTATTGAAATAAAAAATACAGAAAAGTAGAATGTAAATAAACGATAGAAAGGACAAGGTGACTGATATGGACATTTTAGAAAAGCGCATATACCCCCGTTCTGGGGATAAACAAACTATCTACTTGAAGCCTGTTATATCAAATCCCAATATATCTATTGGTGATTTTACAATGTATAACGATTTTGTTAATGACCCGCTTCTGTTTGAAAAGAACAATGTTCTTTACCATTATCCGATTAACAAAGATAAATTGATGATTGGAAAATTTTGTTCAATAGCTTGCGGGGCAAAATTTATTTTTAACAGTGCGAACCATACATTAACTTCTTTATCAACATATCCGTTCCCTATATTTTTTGAGGAATGGGAATTAGACCGTAAAGATGTTGCTAATGCATGGGACAATAAAGGCAATATTGTTATCGGCAATGATGTTTGGATTGGATATGAAGCTGTTATATTTGCAGGCGTTACTATAGGCGACGGAGCGATTATTGGCACTCGTGCCGTAGTTACAAAAGATGTTTCGCCATATACGATTGTCGGAGGAGTACCAGCTAAACTGATAAGGAAACGATTTTCAGAAAACGTGATAAATACATTATTGGAAATAAAGTGGTGGGATTGGTCAAGGGAAAAAATAAGCGAAAAAATCCATGCAATACAAACAGGTGAAATTAACCAATTACTATAAAATGTTGATTTTGCTTTGCGGTTTTACTAGTTGGTAATCAGGGGGGCGACAGTCTAAATGCTGCCGTAGCTCTGAATTATAAATGTAACCATTAACCATGCACCGCCCCATGTGGGAGAAAGGGGGGGGGGGGAAATGCCGCCGCAAAGTTGGCAGAAGCCCCGCCCTCTCCGTCGAGGGTATCAGCAAAAGCCCACACAACGGAAGCTGCCACTTTCTTAGAGTTATACCGAAAAGTATCTTATCCCGATATTTGCAAAACACCCCCTAAATACAAGCCGATTGAAGACACAATTCGGGATAAGATTCTTCCAACCAGATGGATGAAATATATAAAAAATTCGGGATAAGATTTTTTTAGTTCTTTCATATGGAAGCTGTCTCCTCAATAATTAAACCAGCAGGCTACCGCCTGACTATTAAAATGAGGAGGCCACAAACATGGCAAAGGTAATTGATATATCAGAACTTATATCCCTTGTATGCGACAAATTAATCGAATACGGTGTCCAGCCGCATACCGTCTGGTCGGATTATAGCTATAAACGGAATATGAAAACCCGTTGGAAGAAAACTGCCAACTCCCGTATTGAAATGCACGATTACTGTGAGCGAAGCGTTTTTGAAGCCCTTGTCAATGCGCTGATCCACCGTGATTATCTGATTTTGGGCAGCGAAGTCCATATTGATATTTACGATGACCGTCTTACCATTACTTCTCCCGGTGGCATGACAGACGGCACACGGATACAGGAACGGGATATATCCAACATTTCCTCCACCCGCCGCAATCCCGTCCTTGCTGACATTTTCGGCAGATTGGGCTATATGGAGCGTCAAGGCAGCGGATTTAAGAAGATCACGGAATCTTACCGTGCAGCTCATAACTACCGTGACGAATTGGAGCCGAAGTTCTATTCCGATGCCAGCTCGTTCCAAGTCACGCTGTATAACTTGAATTATGGAACAGACGAAAATGGAGCTGTTGGAGAGGAAAAAGTAGTGCTCGAACAGGAAAAAGTAGCGTTTGAAGCAAAAAAGGCAGCGTTTGAACGCTCCATTTCTGAATTAAAGCTCAATAAGCCTACCAAAGATAATATTCTGTCCTTGTTTGAGAGCTTTGGATATGATGTTCCTTTTTCCCGTGCGGATGTAATTGGATTATGTGGTTTAGCTCCGTCCTCCGCAGGCAAGATGTTGAGCAAGATAAAAGAATTTGACTTAATTGTGCCTGTAACCGAACAAGGCAGAGGCAAATACATTTTCATCAAAGCAAAAAAATAACGCAAGTATCAGTCACCCCAAGTTGACTGATAGGGTGACTGATCGCCCCCCCAAAAAGATATTGCCCGTTATCAGCCACACAGCCGATAACGGGCATTCAACTAAGCATATACAAGTTCGGACAAGATGATTTCCTCCGCACGGTTGCGGATGTTGTTTTTACGGCGTACCCATTCCATTTGATCTGCCGCTTTGAGTGCTTCGGTCACGCCCTCCTGCTCCGACATAGCGGATACGATGATTTCCATACGCTCGTTGCAGACTTCCATTTCCTCAAATAGAGATTTCATAGCGTTTCAGCTCCTTTTTGTGTTGATTTTCAGCGGTTATAAGGCTTTTTCTGCTCCTTTCCTATAACTGCTTTTCAATTCACCACAAATGAGCCGCAGTCATATGTATTAGGTGTCAGAAACCACCCTTTACATATTACATCTCAGAAACTTATGCTCAAAGATTACGCTGAAAAGAACGGTATAACAAACTTGAATTGACCGAGCTGAAAGCGAGGGATGCTTCTTGTCCGAAGGGCAAGAAGATGGGCGGTGAAAGAACGATAAAAATTAGAATTTAACTTTCTAAAATATTAAATTTCAACACTTTCACCACAAGACATATAGTGCATATTACTCATTTGATGAGATAAATAGTCAAATGCTTTCTTCCCTGTACAATGACAAGTATAAAACTCAGTATCTTTATATTTCTGAAGTTCCGTTACAATGCCATTTAACAATTCTTTTGACACTGTTTTCTTTGTGAGCGGATTGAATAAATGGAAACCTCCAACGCAAAAATCAGGTTTATACTTTTCTGCTTCTTCCATTATATTGACAACACCAGTATGTCCACACCCCATAATAAGTACTACTTGATTTTCTGAAATAATCAAATTTTGCTCGTGTCTAAAATTATCTTTTCCATTTTCACCATAAAGAGCATTATTAGCAGGAGAATAAAATTTATTTGTTTTACTCACTGTAAACAATGATAATTCATCATCAATTTTATAATCGCCATCCAACAGTATCACCTGTCTATTTGACTTGAGTTTACTATCAATTCCAACAGGTATTTTAAAAAATAAAATTTTGCTGTAATGTGGTTCAAAAGCTTCTTTCTGTACATAAATATTAGCTAAAGAATTGACCTCTAAAAACTTTTTCAAAGCACCTCCATGGTCAAAGTGCCCATGTGAAACAATAACCGTATCCACCTTTGAAATATCAATATTTCTTCTAACTGCATTGTCAAACAATGTATTGTCTGGACCTAAATCAAATAAAATTTTATGTGTCCTTGTTTCGATATAAAGTGATAGTCCATGTTTTACCATACAATCTGATTTCGTTCTATTTTCTACCAATGATATGATTTTCATAAATTAACCTCTACAATTTCTAATTTGTTGTCATCTTCATTATACTTCATCGCCTATCGAAAAGATAGCATATTTTATGAAACTTGTCGGCTGGGAACAGCTTGCAGCGCAAGGTGTCCCCAGAGGGCAAGGCGAATCCCATTCATTTTACCATTGACTGGCTCGGCTGGGTTTGTTATGTGAATATAAAAAGATTACTTTATTTCAAAAAGCGCCTTTTCGTAGTCCTTTACAAAATATCTGATGTTTGTTCTGCCCTTTGAAATAATGATGTGCCCCTCGGCTTCTAATTTTAATTTCTGCGCTTCAATACCTCCAGGATATTTGGAATTTAGTTCTCCATTTGCTTTTAATGTTCTCCAATAAGGCGTTTCATTTTCAGAACGCTGATAACTCGCCCATGCAGAAATTGATACAAAAATTCCCGCTGTAATAGGCTCTGTAAAATCTGCCTGATGTTGTTTGGCAAAATATTCACGAATTTTCCCTATGGTGATTACCTTACCATAAGGGATTTGTTTCATCACTCTGTCATAGTCGATTGGCGGTGCAAAATACATTCTGCTTCCACCGTATTTCTCTATGCTTTTTTCGTCTGTGATTATTTGGATTTTCGGCATATCTTTGCTGTCATTTAGCATTGCGTTAAAGTCTTTTTTATCTTCATTTGCCATGAGCATCCACCTCCTACCAGAATTATAGTGCCATCTTTTAGACCATGCAATGAGACGGTTTTGATTTTTTCAAAAATTTATAATTTAATTTTATAAATATCTGCTACTTCATTTTCAAAAGAAAAGCTCCGTTCATACACGCCACCATTTTTTTATAACTTTTATGAATGAATGGGGGGATTCCGTAGTAGTCGGCACTGTGCGTAATGTGTATAACTTCCCCTTCTTACAGATGTTGGTGAAGCAATCATCAATTATCTGAAGAATCTTAAACCGCCTTATCAGCCGGATTCTGGTGGGGGAGGAGGTGAAAAAGATTGATGGGGAGAAATTTCAGGAAATCAAAATCATTTATAACTTTGTCGGGGAGATACCGGCGGTAACAGAATAATGGCAAATGCCCTTCTCTCTTTCCGGAGGAAGGGTTTTCTTTCTGCCTGCACATGAAAAAGAAGCCGGTTCTCTATTCTCCGGATTCCAGAATAAACTGGGATTTGAAAAACAATTACATGCCAACAATTTTTCTAACTGTATTCGCCGTTCTTATAGTCAATTTACTGCCGATATTTGCGCTTGCTGTTTTAGACCACCAGTTTGTTTTTTGATAATCTTTCCGGCTGAAAGACCAGAATACAGTTTCTTTGTATTCCATAATCTTTTCCAATCCCTCTTTAGGCTCTCCGATTCCGTTATATACATCTTTGAATGTAGCGGGCGGCATGATAAAGATTAGATTGTCATAAATCTCCTTGCTTTCATCTCCCCACCAGTCGGGCGCATGATATAAAATGTCCTCAAGTTCTTTCTTCGATATGACAAAAACAGGAATATCTAAACTAAATTGATTTTTAATCATTTCCTCAATTCGGATTGTCGTTTTGATTGTATCGGCTTCATTACTTGAAAAAATCACATTACCGCTATTTAAATAGGTTTTGACCTCTGCATAATCAAGTCTTTCAAAGCCCTGTTTTAATTCTGCCATTGGAACTTTGTTTTTGCCACTTATATTGATACCTCGCAAAAAAGCAATATATCTTTTCATCTATACTGATACCTCCACGCAAATTGCGATTTCCCAGTGTTTCTTTCATTTCGGTTCTCCTATAAATCCCCATTTGTTACTGCGTTCAATTTATCACATTTATAGAACATCTACAAGACTCCGTGTATGAAAAAGCAAAAAGAATGAATTCTTCACTTGATAATGTGGCAAAGAATTGATGAGCAAGGATGAGCTTGTGGTTATTTATGGTGGAAAATGTATCCTCCAGCTGTAATCCCGTTCCGCGGGAAAGGAGTGATTTTATCTACCAGCCAGGATCCCTGAAACCTGCTGAAAGGTTACGGCATTGATAACCCTGACGCGAATGCTCATGTACGGTAAAGAAGCAAGCAACCGAAAACAAGAGATAGACCGCCAGCACCACACTATTCCGAACCAAAGAAATCAAAGACCAAAAATCTTCATTTTATATAACATGACATTTTGTTGACAGGTTTATGCGTTATAATATACGGGAGGTGATGAAAATGCGAGAAAGCAGATTATTTAGAATTGTGTACTATCTTTTACAGAACAGAAAGGCAACCGCCCCCGAACTCGCTCAAAAATTTGAAGTATCAATCAGAACCATTTACAGAGATATTGACTCCATAAGCAGCGCTGGAATCCCTGTTTATGCAACACAGGGAAAGGGGGGAGGTATTTCTATCCTTAACGATTATACGCTGGATAAATCTTTGTTTTCTGAACAGGAACAAGAACAAATGCTAACAGCACTACAAGGAATGGTTGCGACCACAGAAGAAAACTCTAATGAATTGCTCACAAAGTTAAGCGGTTTATTTCAGATAAACTCTACAAACTGGATTGAAGTTGATTTTTCGGACTGGGCGCATCGTACCCAACAGCAAGATACATTTAATATCATCAAAGAAGCCATTTTCCAAAAGAGAGTTATTTCCTTTTGCTATTTTAGCGGAAAAGGAAATAAAGAGAAAAGAAATGTAAGACCTATTCGGTTAGTATTCAAGAGCAAAAGCTGGTATTTATATTCTTTTTGCCTGTTAAGAAATGATTACCGCTTTTTTAAGTTGACGAGAATAAAAGAGCTTGAAATGCTGTCTGAAACTTTTACGCAAGATTTTACACCGACAAAAATCGAAAAACAAATACAAGTTGAAAATACTGTTGCTGTTAAGTTAAAATTTGCCAGGCAAGCGGCTTTTCGTGTTTATGATGAATTTACAGATAGCATAACAGAAGATTCACAGGGAAATTTATATGTCCAAATAGATTTACCCGACAATGAGGTTTTGTATTCTTATGTGATGTCTTTTTCGGATAGCGTTGAGATAATTGAACCACAGTCAATACGGGAGCAGATGAAAAAAAGATTACACAAAATGCAGGAAAAATACAGAACATGACATTAGGTGTCAGGTTATATTTGATACACTGTTTCCATAAGGAGGTGCTGATATGAAATTTGAATGGAGAAAGCACGAAAAAGCCCTGTATGGAGCGAAAAGCATACCTGCTTTGGTAGATATACCCACACAAAATTTTATTATGATTAAGGGAAGCGGAAATCCTAACGACACGGATTTTTCAGATAGGGTAGGTGCTCTCTTTTCATTAGCGTATGCTATTAAAATGGGTTATAAATCTACTGCAACTAAAAATATTTTATCAAATGAAATCCACGACTTTACGGTTTATCCTTTAGAGGGTATCTGGAAACAGAAAAACATTGATACGGAATCTGCTGCGGGTACACTCATAAAAGAAAATTTGGAATACACCGTTATGATACGTCAGCCGGACTTTATCACAGCGGAAATGGTATGTGCTGCATTGGAAAGGGTAAAAATTAAAAAGCCAAACAGACTGTATGAAGATATTATTTTTGATACGATACATGACGGAAAATGTGTTGAAATTCTGCATATTGGCTCATATGACAATGAACCATTCTCTTTTGAGCAAATGGATAAATTTGCAGAAGAAAGCGGTTTGCAACGCATATCAGATTGTCACAGAGAAATCTATTTAACTAATAGAACAAAAGAGGATAAGCTCAAAACAATTTTGAGGTATAAGGTAAATTAGTAAACAGTAAATCCGTCGAGCCGATAAGAATATAAGGCTATACGTGACAGTAGTTTTGGGTTTTGTAATCAAGGGGCGACAACTTAACGACATTAGAAATTTCTTTTACTATATATTACGATTAACCACAATACATTAGTCAACCAGAAACCGTATAGCACTTCACCGTATGGTATTTCGGAGTATCAGGTTGATACGCCTTTTTCACAGGAACTCATGAAAGAAATGCAACAAATTTTGAAAACGCTTCCTGTTGATTGGACATACGAAACATTGGTGAAACGGATCAAAATGGCAGACTGATTTTGAAATGTCCGAGCGTTGTAACATTTCACCCGGATTTTCAATGAAATTTTTTGGGCGCTGTAACATTTTGCGGACATTGGGGTTTTACAATGACCTTATCAGCAAGAGTGAGGAAACGACGCAATGGAATTGCCCCCGACATTGATTTTGAATCTGGTGCTGCTGATCGTCCCGCATTTGCAACAAACAAAGAAAGAATTGAATTTTATGAGCATTTTACAGACGATCGACCTGAAAAAGTATTACGGCACAGAGCCGGACATTACCCACAACAAGTGGTGATTGCCGTTGCGCTGGCGACGCTGATCGTTGGGCTTCCGGCTTCCATATTTGCTTGCAGAAAAATGAGCATTGCCATTTTTGCCGGAAAGCAGACCGCCAGAAGACCCTCAGCAATTAGCAGGGGCGGTATATTTTGAGGAACCTATACACAGCGGAATCAGCTGTCGGAGCTGACTCGTTGCACTTCAAAAAACACACCATCCCACGG
>ERZ808054.1688-NODE-1688-length-11479-cov-5.054640_pt1 | contig 11479 bp, 10 predicted proteins | sample MGYA00380201_ERZ808054 | MGnify/ENA primary metagenome ERZ808054 (study PRJEB31490, sample SAMN06133419) | mouse gut metagenome | isolation source: Z5_2 | host: mice | place: China: Chengdu | collected 2015-05 ... | reverse complement strand
CTTTCTGCCAGATGTGCGTCACAATTTGTGGGAGATTTGTGCCAAATGAAGGGCGCATAGCGGGCTATGTAACCTGAGCTTGCCGACCGCATTATCATGCTGGAGCAGGGGCGGATCGTGGAGCAGGGCAGCCACCAGGAACTGCTTGAGAAAAACGGAAAGTACGCGCAGATGTGGCGTGTGCGGGCGGGGCGTATATTGAGGTATGAGGTGGAGGAAATCACAAGGGAGGCATTTTCGTACCCGGGGCGGATTGGACGCGGGGGTATCGGCTGTCCCTATGAGCACTGGATGGTTCATGCGCTGCGGGAAAGATTTAAATGCCCCCTCACTCATGGCAGATGGGGATTTACTTGCTGCATAGACTTCCATTACACGGGATTGCGTTGTATAATAGAAACAGGACTGACAGGGCACAATGATTTTAGGAATGAAAAGAAAGAAGTGGAGATACTATGAAGAAAAGCAGTTTTTGCCTGAAAACCGATACATTGACGATCACCCCCTCAAATACGGAAGATCTGTGGGGGTCTGACTGGATCATCGCATTCAGGAAGGGAGAGAAGGAGCAGCTTGGAACGGCGACATTTGCCGGGGTGAAACGCCTCGGGACAGTGCCGTTATACGTGGAGCTGCTGCCGCAATACAGGAACAGGGGACTCGGCACGGAGATCATCCGCATGCTGGTAAACTGGGCATTTCTGCACAGGAATATATTTGAGGTGGTCTCCCGGGCGGAGCATGAGAATGACAAGGGGGTGAATGCCCTTCAAAAGGCGGGGTTCGTGTATCGCGGCAGCGAGGGAGAGGTGGAGACATATTCCATTGTCAAGGGAAAGACGGCGTGGACAGGCGTCTATGTGGTTGTCGGCATCCTGAACGGCATGCTTTTGGGGATCGTGTTGAACAGTTTGTGGCTGGGTTTTGCCATCGGGATCGCTGCCAGTCTCTGTATCGGCGCAGTTATGGATAATAATGCCTTAAAATACCGGGAGAGCGTTACCGGGAAAAGTGAGCGGAACATAAAGCATATAAAAAAATAAAGTGTCGGCAAGGGCATTCATGTACCGCATGATATAAAAAAGGGTTAAAGTCCCTGTGACAGATTCGTGCACGAAAAAAGGCAATTCGTGCACGATTTTTTTATATCGCCATAGAAATGGTAAAATGAAGAGGGAAAACAAGATAAAGAAGAATATATCGCATGATCATTTTCAGGAAAAGAACGGTTGGTGAAAAATGTGCATAACCTACGGCTGTCTTCGCGGACTATATATACAACGCCGGAAATTGTCTGGCAAAATATAGGGCGCCGGTGGTGGAATGATGAAAAAACAGGAGATATTGGATCATATTGACGCCGAACTGATCAACAAGGTCTTCGGATTTTGCCATGAACATACGGATGACAGCTATGAGGCACAGGAGCTCTGCTCGGATATTATCTACGCGCTGGTGAAGACAGCCCGTACTGATGGTGAGATCGCAGACCTGAATCCGTTGATCTGGCGTGTTGCAGAGAATGCATATTTTGATTATATGAAACACAAGAAACGGCAACAGGAAGTTTTCTGCGAAGGCAACCCGGAGGAGATTTTTGCGCTCGTCTCCGAGGCGGATGCGGAGGAGAGCAGCAGGCTGCTCGAGACCGTTTACCGGCAGATCGCCTTTCTGACCAGGACATATCGCGAGGTGATGATCCAGTTTTATATTGACGGGTTGTCCATGACGGATATTGCAAGGATCCAGAACACGACAGAGACAAATGTGCGCAAAAAACTGATGTGGGCGCGCGGCAAGGTAAAGTGTGGGGTGAGGGGCATGGAAAGGATCAATGACAGACCTTTGGTATTTGCCGAGATGAATTACAACTTATGGGGGTATGGAAACCCCGATTGGGGAGATCCGAGAGAGATCGGCATACGAACACTGTCCAAGCACATCATCTGGCTTTGCCGCAGTAAGCCGAGGGGAGCGGCTGAGATCGCGGAGCAGCTGAATGTTCCGACCGCCTATATCGAGGAGGAGCTGGAAGTCCTTGCCAGCGGGACAAACGGGGAATACGGACTACTGAGGTGCACGGGGAACAACCGGTATGTGATCAATTTTGTCCTGCTGGATAGAGCCGCCATGAAAAAGGCTGCACAGATCTACATGGAACAGATGCCCAGGATCTGCCGGATCATAGCAGGGTATGCGGAAAAGCACAGAATACAATATGCGGAACCGGAATATGATCCTGTACTCCGGCAGCAGCTGGAAGCTATAGGGCGCGCCTTCTGCGACAATGTTGAGCGGATCCTGGCGGAAAGATATTTTGCGGATTGCAGGGAGCCGGACCGCCCGTTCAGCATCTTTGGACATGTTGCCGCCGGCGGGACACAGTGTGCGGTCTGTGGTACGATCTGCCCGATGAGTGAAGGGCAGCGGCTGTTTGATGTCAGCGGGAGACTTTCCAAGGGATATTTTGAAAAGGAGGCGCAGGAGACGGCGGAGCGGTTCGCCGCACTGATCAGAAGATCGGTGCCGAAACATCTGCTTGGGGAATGGCGTTTTGTCAGCAAACTTGCGGCGATACGGGTGTTTGAGCATATAGCGGAGTAAAAGAATACTTTGCTGACGAAAAGCTGCTGAAAAAAACATGGCGGCAGACGGAAGGTATCCAACTACAGCGGCGGACAGGATTCGTTTTCCTGGAATTTGGCTTGAAAGGTGATGTGCAGGTGCTGCCTTTTGCCGTCGATCAGACCCAGCAGCAGGTCATACACGTAGTTTGTCATCTCTGCCTGGGGCTGCTCGAAAGTGGTGATGGAGGGCATGCAGTACTGCAGGGCTTCCATGCCGTCAAAACTGATGATGGCGACATCCTTTCCGGGCATTCTGCCGGTATTGCGGACTGCCCGGACAGCCGCCGGCGTCGCGACATCCACAGCAGAGCAGACAGCGGTAATCTCCGGATGCAGCGTTAAGTATTCGGTTAACACAGGACAGGCATTTGAGCAGATATAATGGCTCTCCACCACATGGGGCAGATTGTGTTCGAGCCCCCGCTGCCGGAGCACATCCTGGTAAGCGTTCCACCGGATCCCGTAGACACTGGTGTCGACCCTGGAAGAGATGAGCATGCAGATATGGCGGTGCCCCCTCGAGATCAGGTATTCCATCTGTTTCGCTGCTGTTTCGTAGTGGTCTACCTGGACGCTCGAATAGGTCTCCGTTCCGATCCGGTCAGGAAGGACCGTGTTGACGAAGATGACGGGGCAGGGCAGGGACTGAAAATATTTTACGGGGACATTTCTGAAATCGCCTCCGAAATACACCATGCCAGTCAGGCCATGCCCGTTGATGTAAGCGAGCAGTTCCTGGAATTTCTCGGTTTTGTCCTGCGAATAGTAATTGTCGTTGAAGGACATGATCGTGTAATCCGCGTTGTGGAAACGAATCGAGAGCGCCCTTGCCATGGATTGATGGAGCCAGTCCTGTATGCCCTCCATGGCTAATCCGATCTGGGGAATTTTGGTGGTCAGCTTGAGAAAACGGGCGCTGTTGCGTGGCGTGTATTGATTTTCCTCAATGATCTTTAATATATTCTGGCGGGTGGCCTCGCTGATGTCCGGATAGTTGTTCAGCACCTTGGATACCGTGCCAGGGGTCACATTGGCAAGTCTTGCGATATCACGTATGTTCATACTGTTCGACTCCTTGTATAAGTTCTGTGATCGGCTCAATGCCCAAATCTCTCAGGTGCCCGAAAGACTGTTCCACAGAGTCATCCCACAGACTTGGAATATTATGGCAGTCTGAGCCTACGATCACTCTGACAGGAGCCTGTGCAGCTATTTTCCAGAAAGTGTCATAGGGGTATGGATGACGGATGCCGCCCGGAAAATTTTCCAACTTGCGGCGGAAGCCGTTGGCATTATATTCAAGTACAGTGCCGGTGGCAGCCGCGGTATCGATGATGATATCGGCGGCCTTCTCACAGTTCTTATCCCATGCGAAGTGGTTCAGCATGTATATGTCGGGATGTGCAACCGCTTTAAAGAAGCCGCTTTTCATGCCCTCGGCGACGGAATGCGCGTAGAAGAGAAACTGTTCCGTAGAGGGAAGCGGTCCGTAAATATTGGCATTAGCGCCCTGTGCGTCTTTATAAAAATGTTCTCCCATCAGCAGGTAATCAAATTTCCATGTGGTCAGCAACTCTTCATAATAATTCTGATATTCAGGCAGATACTCAATTTCCAAGCCTTTCCATAAGATTATATCAGTTTGGTATTTGACTGTCAACGCATTTAGCGTATCCAGGTATTCCTGCAGCTCACAAAAAGGCATCCGCATGCCGAAGTCCCTGTCAGGGAAAGGAGCGTGGTCGGAAAAACCCAGCTGAGTCAGTCCGAGTGAGATAGCAGCCTGCACATACTCTTCCTCTGTCCCTCCGGCGTGTCTGCAGCGCTGTACATGTGTGTGGAAATTGGTCTTTATGTCTTTCATTGCAATACCTCCTTATTTTTCGCAATAGATATTCCTTATAAAAAGTAATATGAAATGTTACAAAGAAATGTTTCGTAAAATATATTTTGATTTTCGGAAATATAAGACTGTTTTTGAAAATTTTTCTTTTCCTAATAGGCTATTCCTTGAATCTGATTATAACATTGACGAAACGGAAAAGCAATATATTAAATAAAATATACAAAATAACAAGAAAAAACTGAATTTTGCTATTGACATTCGGCAAATAGTTTAGTAATATCGAAACATAACGAAACGAAAACGGTTTCGTATTAAAAACATTTTTAGAACGGTCGAGGAAATGAGTGAACGAAACAATTCGGAGAAACGAAAAGAAATTTCCACTGATATTCCGCGACAAGACTTCTGAAAAGAAATATTGCAATTAAGGAGGAAATGAACATGAAAAACAAGTTGTTAAGTGTTGCCTTGTCCGCTGCCATGGTACTTTCACTGGCAGCATGCGGAAACAATGCCGGGAACTCCGGCACAACGGGAAACAGTGCCCCGGAACAGGGTGCGGCTTCGAGTGAATCTGACGCAAACGTCCCGGCAGAGCCGCAGGAGTCTTCCTCAGAAGTGCAGGCGGAAGAGGAACCTGTCACCTGTACGCTGAAAGTATGGGCGCCTTCGGAGGATCAGGACCAGGAGTACGGCGCATGGCTCCAGACGATGTGCGAGCAGTTCAACGATCTGCATCCCAATTGGGACATCACCTTTGAGTATGGCGTATGCACGGAGTCCGATGCGAGGAAACAGGTTCTGAACGATCTCGAGGCGGCTGCGGATGTGTTCCTGTTCTCGTCGACGAACTTGGAGTATTTCTGCAAGGAACAGGCGCTGGCGGAGCTGGGCGGCAAATACCTTGACACGGTGAACCAACACTATTCGCCCACGCTCGTAAGCTCGCTCACCTACGAGGACGGCGGTGTTTACGGTGTGCCGCTCACCACAAATACATACTTTATGTACTATGACAAGAGCGTGTTCTCTGAGGAGGACATCAAATCCATTGATAAGATGCTTGAGAAGGGAAAGATTTCCGTTCAGCTGGACAACGGATTCTACAATGCATGCTTCTTCCTCGGAGTGGGCGGTACTTTCTTCGGCGAGGACGGTATGGATCGCGAATCAGGCATTAAGTTCTACTCTGACAAGGGCGTTGCGATGACAGAGTACCTGATCGATCTGGCTAAAAATGAAAACTTTGTCTCGGCGTCTCCTGAGGACGCGATCTCCATGATGCGCGAGGGCACTGTGAATGCATATTTCTGCGGCACATGGCAGGCGGCACAGACACAGGAAATTCTCGGAGATAATTTTGGCGTAGCGCCGCTGCCTTCCGTGAATGTGGGAGGTACGGACTATCAGCTCCGTCCGTTCAACTCTGCAAAGGGGATCGGCGTGAAGTCGACCACGCAGTATCCGCAGGTTGCCATCGAACTGGCGCTCTACCTTGGAGGTTATGACAGCGAGCAGTATCACTATGAGAAGCGCGGCTATGTTCCCTGCTATGACGAGTATCTTGCCACGGCAGAAATCCAGGCGGACGAGGTGGTAATGGTAGACAGCTATACGGTTTCCAATATCGCGGTGCCTCGTATGAGCTTCACGGAGATGTCATGGTTCTGGACGCCGGCAGAGAGCTTTGGCAAAGAGATATTGAGCGGAGCTGTCACAAAGGAGAATGCGTCAGAGAAACTGCAGGCTTTCGAGGCGGCAGCGAATTCTTCCGGACTTGAGTAAAGATTGTCGGCTCCTGACAATGAGATACAAGTGCAGACGACGGTAGTTATAGATTTTGCCGGCATATTGTTGTGATGTGCCGGCAGTTTTTCGAGAAGAGAGGTTCCAACGATGAAAACGAGGAGATCGAAAAAAGAATTTGAAAACAAATACCCCGCCGCGGATGCCCTGAAAAAGGGATCCATGCTGACACGTCTGTCAGTACTGGTGTTTGGCGCAGGCTGCCTGGCGGGGGGACAGATCATAAAGGGTCTGATCTTTCTTGCGGCGGAGGCTGCTATTATCTTTTATATGCTTCAGACTGGTCTTCACAACTTAAGTATGCTGGTCACGCTGGGCGAGCTGGAGCAGCAGAAGGTCTGGAATGAGTCCAAGAGCGTTTATGAGTATGTGGACGGGGATCGTTCCCAGCTGATTCTTCTGTTCGGAATCATCACGCTGTCAGTTGTTGTCCTGCTGATCTTGCTTGCACGGAGTTCCCTGCGGCAGGCCTATAAGGTGGAGTGCCTGAAAAAGGAAGGGCGAAAGATCCTCTCCTTCAAGGAGGAACTGCGGGAGCTGTCGAACGGAAACCTGCATATGACCCTGCTGTCGCTTCCTGTACTGGGTGTGCTGGTATTTACGATACTCCCCCTTGTATTTATGATCAGTATGGCTTTTACAAGCTACAGCGTGGAAAACAGCAAGCTGGTTCTCTTTGACTGGGTGGGTCTTGAGAACTTCAAGCGCGTGATCGGACTTGGCGGAAGCCTTGGGAAAACCTTCTGGCCGGTGCTGGGCTGGACGTTGATCTGGGCGCTGGTGGCCACTTTTTCGAACTATTTTTTCGGCCTGATCCTGGCGCTCTTTATCAACTGGAAAGAAATCAGGGCGAAGAAGATGTGGCGTTTTTTCTTTGTGCTGACGGTGGCAATCCCGCACTTTGTCACACTGCTGATCATGCGTACCATGCTGCAGCCAGAGGGCGCGGTCAACATTATGCTGCGCAGTATGGGAATACTGGGCGCGAAAGAGTCGCTGCCTTTTTTCACAAACGCGACATGGGCGCGGGTGACGGTGATCCTGATCAATATATGGGTGGGTGTCCCTTACATGCTGCTCCAGGTGACGGGTATTCTGCAGAATATTCCGCAGGAGCTTTATGAGGCTGCCCGCGTGGACGGAGCCGGTCCGATTGTGACATTCCGCAAGATTACGCTGCCCTATATGATGTTTATCATGATGCCGTACCTGATCACTACCTTTACCGGTAATGTAAATAACTTCAATGTTATTTTCCTGACCTCCCAGGGTCTGCCGCGGTCTGTGGATTCCACTGCGGGCAAAACGGATCTGCTGGTCACATGGCTGTACAAGCTGACCATTGAAAATCAGTATTACAATGTGGGGGCAGTGATCGGTATCATGACTTTTGTGACATTAGCTGTCGTATCGCTGATAACTTTTAAGTTCAGCGCTTCCAACAGAAACGAGGAGGCATTCAGATGATTAAATTCAGTAAGTATCCTTTTAAGAAAAAAGTGATCGTGGCGGCTGCGCATGTGCTGCTTGCCGTTCTGTCCGTAATCTGGCTGGTTCCCATTCTGTGGGTTATCCTGACCAGTTTCCGCGGGACGAAGGGTTCCTACAGTTCCACTTTCTTCCCCACGAGTTATACATTCGATAATTATGTCAAACTGTTTACGGATTTTTCGGTGTTTAATTTTCCGAAAATGTTGTTCAATACCTTTTTGGTTGCCACAGCCAGTTGTCTGATTTCTACATTTTTTGTAATAGCAGTGGCTTACACATTGTCGAGACTGCGCTTTAGAGCCAGAAAGCCTTTGATGAATGCAGCCATGATCATTCATCTGTTCCCGGGTTTCATGTCCATGATCGCTGTTTACTATATCATTAAAATGATCGGGTGGACGGCAGGTCCCATGCTGCGCGTTGCCATGATCGCTGTTTACGCCGGGGGAGCGGGCTGCGGATATCATATCGCGAAAGGATTTTTCGACACCGTGTCCACATCGCTGGACGAAGCTGCCAAGCTGGACGGTGCCAGCAATTGGCAGGTGCTCACGAAGATTATCATGCCGCTGAGTAAGCCGGTTGTAGTTTACACGCTGCTGACATCTTTTGCCGGTCCTTTCAAGGATTTTATGCTGGCGAAGGTGCTGTGCGGAACCCACAGGGATTACTATACAGTGGCAGTGGGGCTGTATCAGATGCTCGACGTGGAATATATTGACCAGTGGTTCTGCAGCTTTGCGGCAGGAGCCGTCATTATCTCGATACCGGTAGGCGCGCTGTTTTTGGCGACACAGAAATATTATGTGGAAGGTGTCAGTGGAGCTGTAAAGGGCTGATAGATTTCCTGAATCGAGTGGGGGAATGCCCTTTTCCACTACTCGCCGCGCGCCCCATGCGCCGCCTTGGCGGCATAGTTCCTCTGCATTATAAAATGCCTTGAAGATACCTTCGAGGCATTTTGCATTATTTATAAATCCGAAAGATCGGATTTCAGGAGCCGGACAGGGAAAGTTCATATCGGAAATGGCAGAAGAAATATAAAAATTTGCAAGAAAGGAAAAGGCGTATACAATGCAGGAATATTTGAACGCATTAAACGAGGGGACGGAGGTTCTTATGGTTTTGTCGATCATACTATTTGCCGGATTTATCATGACAAGACTTACGAATACGTTAAATCTTCCCAAAGTAAGCGGTTATATACTGGCTGGCATATTCATCGGCCCGTGCGGTCTGGACATGATCCCAACGGATATGATCAGCCATATGGGATTTGTCAGTGACCTTGCCCTGGCATTTATTGCTTTTGATGTAGGAAAGTTTTTTAAAAAAGATATTATTGTGAGAACGGGAAGCAGGATCATTGTCATCACCTTATTTGAGACATTGATGGCAGGGGTACTTGTCACGCTGTTTTCCCGGGTTGTATTTGGGCTGGATATAGAGTTTGCTCTGATACTGGGCGCGATCGCAACGGCGACTGCCCCCGCCAGCACGATGATGACAATCAATCAATACAAGGCAGAGGGAGAATTTGTTGATACGCTTTTACAGATTGTTGCACTGGATGATGTGGTGTGTCTGATGGCATTCAGCATTGTGTCAGCGGTTGCAGGAAACACGAGCGGGCAGAGTGTTGCGGCAAAAGAGATCATAATGCCCATTGCCTATAATATCATGGCACTGGCTTTCGGGTTTTTCTGTGGCTATTTTTTAAGCAGACTCCTCATTCCCGCAAGGAGCAAGGACAACAGGCTGATCCTGGCGATCGCCATGCTGATCGGGATCTCGGGACTTTGCGCATCCTATAATATATCTCCATTGCTGGCATGTATGGTATTTGGGGCAGCGTACATCAATCTGACCCGCGACAAAAAATTATACCAGCAGCTGAATAATTTCACGCCGCCTGTTATGTCCATATTTTTCATAGTATCAGGAATGAACCTTGATGTTTCCGCACTGAAGACAGTCGGTGTTATTGGGATCAGCTATTTTATTGTCCGCATCATCGGAAAATATCTGGGCACGTATATTAGCTGTCTGTTCTTAAAGACAAGCAAAGAGATCAGAAATTACATGGGGCTTGCCCTGATACCGCAGGCGGGCGTTGCGATCGGACTTGCATTCCTGGGCGAGAGGCTGCTGCCCGGCGAAAAGGGTAAATTGCTGCTGACCATTATCCTTTCGTCTTCTGTATTATATGAAATGATAGGGCCGGTTTGTGCCAAAATAGCTTTGATTTTTTCTGGATGTATCACAACAGAAGCGATGAGAAAAGCAGAGACAGAAGTGATCAGGGAAAATCAGGAGGATGCTTTATTGCCCGTACAGGCTTCGGGGGATCTGTCCGGAAGCAGGGATGGCGGGAAAGCGGAGGGCATGAATGAAAATATAGGCAAAGAAACGCTTGTGAAATGTATGCAGGAATTAGGGGCGGGTGTAGAAAACCACGAATTTTTTGATATTGAACGGGAGGTTCCGTTAACCGCTCAAAAGAAAGGGGAAAAAGGCGAAGGAAAAAGGAAAAAGAAAAAGTTAAAGGCGAAAGCGTGGTGAAGAGTATGGATTTTTAATTGATGCATGTACGTTTTCGTACGTGGCTTGCAAAGCCATAATTAGCAGTAAATGCTAAGTCCTGTGTGTAACACCAACCTTGTATTTCTTAGGGAAAGATACCAAATGCAAAACGGGTTGTTTTCTGGCTGAGATTTTCATATAATATAAGTGGACGAGAGGTGTATATAAAGAATGCCTTTTTGCCTATATCATAGAATTTAAGGTGCACAAGCCCATGAAAGAAAAAGACCTTGCAGAAACGGTTGCAAATGCCCGCAACCAGATTGAGGAAAAAAGGTATGAGGCAAAGCTTCTTGCAGATGGATTTACATCGGAGAATATCAGAAAGTATGGTTTTGCTTTTAAGGGGAAGGAATGTCTGATCGGGTAATGCGGCATGATCGTGAAGAGTTGTCTGCTACATGTTTTTTGCATGCGAGGTTTCCTTCAAAAGAATCCGAACCACATGAGCTGGTACAGTTGTTAAGGCTGGTTTGGATGTAAAAATTTCATAGTAACAGTTACTTTAGGTGTATGGTATAGAGAAGATCAAAATCATGCACCTTTTTTGATCCATGACGTTTTGGATACTCTAAATACACAGCAGCGATATTATGATAAAATAAAATGTAACCTTTTGCTCGCTTTGTGCGTGTTTAAAGCAAAGGAGGTGAGATACATGGATAGCGGGAAGGATATAAGGGAAGCGGTCATAAAATACAGCGATATCCTCTATAAGGTCTGTATCGTCATACTCTGCAATGAGCATGATGTTCAGGACGCCATACAGGATACATTTTGCCGTTATCTGGAAAAGAAGCCGGAGTTTCGCGATGAGGAGCATGAAAAGGCCTGGCTGATCCGGGTGGCTACCAATATCTGCCGTGACATGATACGCTTCCGGATCCGGCACCCAAAGGTTTCCATCGACGAAGTAGAAAACACTCTTGCGGCACCGGAGGATAAAGAGATATTAAGAGAACTTCTCGAACTGCCAGTCAGGCAAAAAACAGTCCTTTATCTGCACTATGTAGAAGGGTATCAGATAAAGGAGATAGCGGATATTCTTGGAATCACGGAAAGCGCGGTTAAGACAAGATTGCTGCGGGGAAGGAAACAGATGCGGGATGCGGTCCGCATGGAAGGA
>ERZ808054.1685-NODE-1685-length-11491-cov-4.187314_pt1 | contig 11491 bp, 11 predicted proteins | sample MGYA00380201_ERZ808054 | MGnify/ENA primary metagenome ERZ808054 (study PRJEB31490, sample SAMN06133419) | mouse gut metagenome | isolation source: Z5_2 | host: mice | place: China: Chengdu | collected 2015-05 ... | reverse complement strand
TTCCTTTTACAAAAGGACACTCTGCCATCAACTTGTCCATAACAGGCGTGTTTGCTTCGGCAACAGCGTTGTGTTCCTTAATTTCATTTAATCCGTAACCATCTAAAATCATTAATACGGTAGGTTTTTTCATATTTGCTTCTCCTTCTGCTATAAATATTACACATTATTATTTAAATCCAACTGCATTATACACTTTTTTAGGCATCTTAGCAACTTATGTATTACTTTCTTTTCCATAATCATTACATAATTTGTTTCCAACTGTAATATCCAATCATATAAACTGTCATAAGCATAGCTGAAAAAATTATTACCGGACACTTCCATTTTTCATGCCTTGTTATCCACTCTCCTGCCAGCATAAAAATTGGATATGCACTTAATGTATAACGCCCGCCGCTGATCAGCCAGGTAGACGAGTAGGTCAGCAGAAAATAGGCAATTAAATATGCCATGTACATAGGTCTTAATTTTCTTTTAAATCCATATGCGATTGCAATAAGATAAACCGCAAAAAGCACAAGTTCCGGTATCCACAGGCTCATTCCAATTGAAGTATACCAGCTTTCCACCGCATAGTTTTTCACATAATCAATCGTGTCCCATATAAAGCACAGCCCATTCCCCCAGTGATTTTTCTGATAATACATAAATCTGAACGGATCACCTTCCACCAGATCATTCACGACAAGATATGTGACAAATCCCAAAAGCATTGTCGCTGCAATACATCCCGGAAAGATAATTCTTTTTATAAAAACTTTCCATTTTTTCTCTTTCAGAAGCCTGATGCCACGTTCAAAGTAGAATAATTCTACCAAAACAGCAAACGCCAATAACAACCCCTGTACTTTCGTCAGGCATGCAGCAAAACCCAAAACAGCAACCAGCACCCAGTCATGCTTCCTCAGACAGTAAAAAAATGCCGATGCAATCGCAAAAAATAACGACTCTGTAGCAATTGACCCAAAGAAAAATGCAAATGGGAAGATACTGATCAAAATCAATGTGTTTTCTGCCACCTGATCGCTTGAATCTTGTTTTACTGCTTTGTATAAAAAAACACAACCAAGCCCATATGCTATGACCGATATGATCATCCCGCATAATCGGTAATCCTCTATCAGCATGGAAAGCATCCGTATCATCCATGGATAAAGAGGATAAAACACCAGAAAAATATGCTCGCCATTTTCTATTGCTCCATGATACCCATTTTCAGCAATGTTGATATAATGCGCCGAATCCCACCGCTTCCATGCCTCCAAAAAATCAGAAAAAGAAAGTCCATCGGAATAATCTCCCATGATCGCCATGACACATACTGATACCAGATACACCATGAGCCGAAAACCAATTGCCATAACAAATATTTTCAGTTCTTTTGAACATTTATCTGCAACAGCCTTCATTCTTCTTTCATCCTCATCTTCCCTACCCCATACCCTAAATATCTGATTCCTCCGGTTGCCAATACTAATATAACCGGAACGTAATTTGTAATATATCTGGCACTCGTTTCCCAATGCATGAGAAAAACAGTTATTCCAATCATAGCCAAAACAGCGGAAATCAGCTCCGCCCTTTTGCCCTTAGTCATTTCAATAACCACGCAAATAAGCATGAACAATAGCAGTGTATAAAAGACTGTATTACACAAAGATTTATATGACGGATATTTGTCGCCGCTATACAGTATATAATCATGAATCCGCGAATATTGACAGGGATTGTCATCCAGAAAATCCGATATTCCCAACGTTCCGTCTCCGAAACAGCGGACTAATTTTGCTGCATATAAAGCAATCATTCCCGCCATTCCCTTTTGGGCAATACGGTTCTTAATTTCGTTCCTTAACGCCGCGTCTCTTATCTTCGGATTGCTAAACGACCTTGTAAAATCGTAATCTGCCGGATTATATCCGCCATCCCCGCTTAATCCCATCATCACCCAGTGATAAACAGGCGTATTTTTTATTCTTGCCAATTCAGCATTAAGATGATTCTCATATATATAACTCTGAAAGGCTATCGTAATCATCAAATAAATAATTCCGACAGATACTATGTATATTCCAAGCTTCGTCCACCTTTTCTGTAATAAAAAAGATAAGCTTATTGCCACCACCATGATCATCACCGTTGGTTTGACCAGGCTTCCCACAGCAGCTAACAGTCCTGAAGCCATACACAATATAATCAGCTTCGTCCCTTTGCTTTCCTTTATCTTTAATGATATGTAAAACAAACTGATTGGAAATAAAATAGACAGAGAATCCGTGTAAAAAGCATCTGCCATAAAATATAATGGCGGCATACACATAAAAAGAACCAGCGCCAGTAACCCACACTTGTTTCCCCACAGCTTTCTTGCTGTCAGGCTTGTGAGGATTACCGTTGACAAAATAATGATCATATTGATCACAGCCGCCATGGCAAAATAGTCTGCTGTAAAAATAGTCCCTGCCTTAAACATAAGATAGAGAAAACAAAGTCCGCCAAGATTGTTGGGAAACCAATCAAAATAGTCATAATAATCGGGAAAGCTTCCTGTTTCTATCCATTGGACAGCTCCCCCATAAATCGCATCCAGATCAAAGCTGGGAACAAAACGCAGCTTGTTGATCATGATCAGCTGAACCAAGCCAACTATAATCACAGAAAAAATGAGAACACAAATGTATATTTGATCAGAAAACCTATCTTTCCTCCTCACTGTTCATCGGTACTCCTTATCCACATCGATCACCGCATTGTAGTTTTCATCCAGTTCATGAATCTTTTCCTGTATGTAAGTAACTATCTCGTTATCCGCCATCACATAATCATAGGGTACTACAACATCAAAGATCAGATTCGTATGGGTAGGTCCATGCACCATGCGAAAATCGTGAAATTTCACATTTCCCTCCATGCCGTCAATGATCTTTGCCACCTTTTCCTTCAGCCGGTTCGTCTCCTCATCATTTACACACACCGGATCCATGTGAATCACAGCGCTGCAGCCCAGCTCACTGGCAAGCCTGTGCTCAATCCGGTCAATCATATCGTGAAGTATCAGGATGTCTCCGTTGGCAGGCACTTCCACATGGACTGAAAGCATCACCCTTCCCGGACCATAATTATGTACTACCAGATCATGAAGCCCTAAAACTCCCTGTTCCTTATACTCCTCTATGATCTCTTCAACCCTGTCAACAAACTCCGGTTCCGGCGGCTGCCCAAGAAGCGGGCTTACCGTATCCTTCATAGCCCCATAGCCGGTCCACAAGACAAACAGCGCTACTAAAATGCCGCACCAGCCGTCGATCTGCACATCTGTCCATAACGCCAAAAAAGTTGTGAACAATACGACCATTGTGGAAATGCTGTCACTGATACTGTCCTTTGCCGTCGCCAGCATTGCCGCGCTGTCAATCTTTCGGCTGACAGACCGGTTATAAAGGTACATATACAGCTTTACCGCAATAGACACCATCAGAATCCCTATCACCAGCCAGCCTGCTTCGACAGGTTCCGGATGAAGGATCTTATTAAAAGAGGACTTAAACAGCTCTGCCCCCATCATCAAAATGATCACCGACACTAACAGACCGGAAATATACTCAATTCTCCCATGCCCGAAAGGATGGTCGCTGTCCGGCTTCTGCCCTGCCATTTTAAATCCAACCAGCGTAATAACGGAAGAGCCTGCATCCGAAAGGTTATTAAACGCGTCTGCCGTGATTGCAATAGAACCGGAAATCTGCCCCGCAATAAATTTGATCAAAAAAAGAAATATATTAAAGCCGATCCCGACACCGCCGCAAAGGATACCATATGCCTGCCGTACAGACGGATCTGCCGTATCATCCGTATTCTTAATAAAGATCTTTGCCAAAATTGAAATCATAATAACTCCTGTCCTTCCTATCACGATAATAAGTCAAAATGCAATTATTAGAATTGTATCTCTTCTGACAAAAATGGTCAACAAAAATAAATGGGCTGCCACAAACAAATTGGCAACCCATTAGCACACTTGTTATTAAAAATTAATGCTCTCTAATCAATAAAAGTAAAAAAGTTTTAAAAAGTTTTAAAATCTGCTATAATAAACATATTAATAGAGAAGTTGGTGCAGAATGATAACGATAGAACTGCTTTCCTGATCCAGATATGTGGGAAAGTGATTTTAAGACAAGAAAGGGGCATTAATTATGGTATGTATGGAATGTGGAGCTAAAGCTGAAAAAGGATATACTACAAGTGTAACAGATTTAGGGAAGTGTCTTTTAATCGTAAGGAATGTTCCTTGCTATAAATGTACAGAATGTAACGAAATTATCTATACCGGAGATGTTATTAAGAGACTGGAACAGATTACGGAACAGGCAAAACAGTTTACACAGGAAATTTCTATTGTAAATTATAGCAATGCTGCATGATGGGATTTCCTGTGAGTAGTTTTGGCAGTGTTCTGTCAAAACTACTCACAAGGCTGAGCTGCTTCAGTAGAATCATATTTTCATCAATACTCCATTTCCCACTCATGTTCTCCGCCCCAGTCACCTGTCAGCTCGGAAATCGTCCCCTCCGGCGTGGCAACTCTGGTCTCAAAACGATAATTCATCTGCGGCACATACTCACCGCCAATCTTCACATTACTATAAAGGTAAACAAACTCATAAGTGGTATGGGGATAATATTCTCCACCCTGCGAAGCAGGCTCATAAGAAATGCAAATTCTCTGCACCCCGGCATCTTCCTGCTTGCCACTCCACACTTTGATCACGCCCGCTGTTTCCGGGTATTCATCAAAATCTGCAAAGCCAAACCACCATGCACCGTCTTCCCTCGTGAACTCCATGATCTCGCGGCTTACCGGAATATAAGTTTTGCCTTTCCAATACTCCATGGTTCCATCCATGAACTGATTCCTGAGCGACAAGTAATCTTCCGACTGCATAAAATCCTTGATAGGTTCAAATTCACCGGTATCAAAAATGGCAAACGCATTGGCAAAGGTATCCTGCACCCATGCTGCCTTATCGGCGCATGCCAAAAGCTGCTGCAGCTCCTCTTCGCTCCCTAATGCAGCTACACGATTTAACAGATCCCGGTACTCCGGCAAATGTCTGATTTCCAACCGCAGGGAATCAACCTTGGGCTGGGCAAACTTAAGGATTTCTGTCCGCATTTCTTCCTTCTGTGTACTATCATATACCTGAATCATCCGGTTCATCATTTCAAGATACTGTTCAAAGCTGCAGCTCCCGCCAGCTGATTCGCCGCAGAACAAATTTGCTTCTTCATCCATGAACAATCTCCCGAAGCATGCATCCAGAAGCTTATAGCCATCCATATTATCAGGGTCTGTTTCAATGGCTAAAATGCTTTTTCCCCAGGTATCAAAGGTGCAGTTTCCCTCATTAATATCAGCAACAGCGTCGTTAAGCAAATACACACAATACTCATGAAGAAGGCTTTCATCCTGTGTGGCTTCCCATCCCTGATACAACACCTGCTCCGCTGTTTCCTGGTCTTTTTTATCAAGATAAGCACCAGCCATGGCTTTATATGCTTCTACCGACATGGAATCAATCTTTAGCGCCTCCTCACAGGAAGCGATCGCCTCGTCATATTCCTGCGTTTCCACATATTCTTCCGCCGCATTTAACTGTCTGGCTACCCTGATTTCCGGAAGCATGCTCCAGACAGCAATACCTCCTCCTGCAAGAACCACCACCCCCACAAGCGCAATGGCAATCTTCTGTACCAATACTGCCCGCCGTCTGCGTCTACGCCTGCGGGCCCTGACTGCCGCACTTGGTCTTTTCCTTCTCATTTCCTTTCCTGCCATACCTGCTTAACCTCAATGTCTGTTTTTCTTGTTTTTCTTTGCAAAAGCAGCGAAGTCTTCTCCGGTAAACGGCTTACGTCGGCTCTTCTTCTCCTTTTCCCTGCTTTCCAGCCCTCTGTCACCTTTATCTGATCCGCGGCGGCTTTTCTCAGATTCTTTCCGCTCACCCCTGCCGCTTCCGGCACGGCTCTTCCGATCTCTGCGCTCGCTCCGATTTCCATTCCTGCGGTCTCTTCCAGACCTTCCTCTTTCCAGGAACGGCTTTTCTTCCTGAATATCTTCCGGCTCTTCTCCCATGCTCATCTTCATAAAAGCTGCTGCCAGATCCAAAATAGAAAAATCATTTTCTTCTGCTGCCCTGCAGATGCTCTCTTTAATACTGTCTAGCTCTTTGCTTTCCATCACTTCCATTGCTTCCGCAAAAAGCTTTCCGGATTTCACTCTGACAATATCCTTTGCAGCCGGAATTTTTCTTTCCTTAATGGTAGTATTACAGATCCGCTCAATATCACGGATCTTGAAAATTTCCCTGCCGGAAACCAGAGTAAAGGACCTGCCTGCTTTTCCCGCTCTTCCGGTACGTCCGATCCGGTGCACATAATATTCAATGTCTTCCGGTATGTCATAATTGAAAACCGCATCCAAGCCGCTTATATCAATTCCTCTTGCCGCCACATCGGTAGCCACCAATATGCCGCATCTGCCGTTTCTGAACAGATTCATGACTGTATCACGCTGGTTCTGTGAAAGATCGCCGTGAAGTCCTTCCGCCTCATAACCGCGGTCTTTCAAAATTCCGGCCATCTCGTCCACCATTCTCTTGGTGTTACAAAATACAAGGCTCCTTACCGGCTGATAATAATCAAGCAGCCTGCACATTGCTTCCATCTTATCTTTTTTGGCAACCCGGTAATACGCCTGCTTGATCGCCGCAACTGTCACTTCCTTAGGTGTAACCTTTACAAATACTGCATCCTTCTGGTAAGTTCCCGCTATGTCCAAAATTGCCTGCGGCATGGTTGCTGAAAAGAGCGCCATCTGATGCTCCTCGGGCATATCCTTAAGGACAGTCTCAATGTCCTCCCTAAAGCCCATATCAAGCATCTCGTCAGCCTCGTCTAACACGATCATCTTAATTTCATCGGTCTTGATGGTATGACGGCGTAAATGATCCATCACCCTTCCCGGCGTACCTACAATGATCTGCACTCCCTGGGATAATGCTCTGATCTGGCGTCCGATATCCTGTCCGCCATACACCGGCAAGACCTTGACTCCATGCATATACTTGGCTAACCGGCGGATTTCTTCTGCCGCCTGCATTGCAAGCTCCCTGGTCGGACAAAGGATAATTCCCTGAGGTCTTCTGATATTTTCATCTATCCGCTCAATCATCGGAATGGCAAATGCTGCTGTTTTACCTGTTCCTGTCTGTGCCTGCCCTATTACATCTTTTCCTTCCAGCAAAACAGGGATTGCCTGCTCCTGAATAGGGGTCATGACCTCAAACCCCATTTCTGTTACTGCCCTTAAAATATTCTCATTCATCTGTGCGTCGCTATAATTCATATTTTTTCCTTTCCTGCTTTTCATCACACTTTCTTGCGCACCCTTACGAAATCGAGCAGGGAAGATTTCCCCTACTCGCCGCGCGGGGCGTCCTTACGCGCCCCTGCGCATAAAAAGACACCACTCCGTAATAAAAGTGCTGTCTTTCTTACACGAACTCCTAAAGTATAGCTATAAATGCTTATTCTGTCAAGCATCTTCATGCAAAAATTCTTCAATAATAAATCGCGGACGCATTTTGCTTTCCAGATAGATCTTCCCGATGTATTCCCCCACTACTCCCAATGATAAAAGAATCAGTCCGCCGATTGCCCATACCGAAACCATCAGCGTGGTCCATCCTACGATGGTAGCCCCCATAAAATGCCTGATAAAGCTGTAGACCAGCATACCGATACTGACCAAAAAGATCAAAAAGCCAAGCCCGGTAATCATCCGGAGCGGCTTCACACTCAGCGAGGTGATTCCCTCCACTGCAAAGGAAACCATCTTGCCAAGCGGATACTTGCTTTCCCCGGCAAACCGCTCTCCTCTCTCATAATAGACCACATCCCACGGATAGCCGATCATTGGCACAATCCCCCGAAGGAACAGATTGACCTCCCCGAATTCTGCCAGCCCTTCCAGCGCCCGCCTGCTCATCAGTCTGTAATCAGCGTGATTGAACACCGTGTTGGCGCCCATGGCGTTCATGGTCTTATAAAATCCCTCCGCAGTTGCTTTCTTAAAAAAACTGTCCTTCGCACGGCTGCTTCTGACGCCATAGACAATGTCTATGCCGCTGTAGTATTTATCGATCATTTCATCCACTGCATTAATGTCGTCCTGCAGATCGGCATCCATGGAAATCACAAAATCCGCATGGCTTTTCACCGTCATGAGTCCGGCAAGCAGGGCATTCTGGTGTCCCCTGTTTCTGCTTAAATTGATGCCGCTAAACAAAGAATCCTGCTCATGGAGCTTTTGGATAATCTCCCATGTCTTGTCCGCAGAGCCGTCATTAACAAATACAATACGGCTGTTTCTGGAAATCTTTTCTGCTTCCATCAAATGTAACAGCTTTTCTTTCAGCCTTTTGGATGTTTCAGGTAAAACCTCTTCCTCATTGTAGCAGGGAATCACCAAATATAACTTCTCATTCATTCCTGTGTCTCCTGAATTATACTTTATTTTCCAAACAAATCAGCATGGCTTCCGGTTGCAGTAGCTGAGAGAATAAGGATATCTTCATGAATTTGGTACATCAGCAGCCAGTCAGGTTCTATATGGCATTCTCTAAATCCCTGCAAATTACCGGTTAATGAATGATCTTTATATCGGGCAGGAAGAGATACGCCTGCTGCAAGCAGCGAAAGGACATTGATAAGCTTTCCCATATCCTTTCCCCTTTTTTGCATCAATTTGGCATCTTTTTTCATACGGTTCGTATAAACGATCTTATACATAGGCTAATCCTCAAGCATGGATGCAACTGCTTCTTCTGCACTTTCAAAAGGACCATGGATATTTTGCAAAAACCTGCTGTCATAAATCGCTTCTTCAAGAGAATAAGAAATTGTTTTATGCTGTACAGAAAAAGGGATCCCGGCATTTTCAATAGACGCATTCAGAAAAATGCGTATCGCTGTTGATGTGTCCAGCCCCAGACTGGAAAATAGGGCATCAGCCTGCTTCTTTAACATATCATCAACACGGATTTGTAGTGTAGCCATATTATACCTCCATTAATTTTGTATTGCTATTGTACCACATAAACAATGTATAGGCAATGATAACTTCCTTACGCGCCCCCATTCAATCGAGCAGGAAAAATTTCCTGCTCGCCGCGCGAGGCGCACGTTGCGCATGCAACAAATTCCTCTGTGCGCCCCTGCGCATCAAAAAGGGATATCAGAAAAATTTTTTCTCATGATATCCCAATTTTACTTCATTTTTAACTATCAGATTTTTTGTGAAAAATTCATTATTTATAATTTACAATCTTTCCAAAATCAGCCTTCAGGGATGCACCGCCAACAAGTCCGCCGTCAATATCAGGCTGTGCAAACAGCTCTGCTGCGTTTGCTGCGTTCACAGATCCGCCGTACTGGATGCGGACTGCATCTGCGGTAGCTGCATCATAAACCTCTGCGATGCAGTCGCGGATTGCCTTACATACTTCCTGCGCCTGCTCAGTAGTAGCTGTCTTTCCGGTTCCGATAGCCCAGATCGGCTCATATGCGATAACCATGGAAGCAACCTGCTCAGCGGTTACATCCACCAAATCAGATTTGATCTGCATACGGATCCAGTCAAGGGTAATCCCCATTTCTCTCTGCTCCAGAGTCTCGCCACAGCAAAGGATCGGCGTAAGACCTGCTTCGAAAGCTTTCTTCACTTTCTTGTTGAGAAGCGCGTCATCCTCCTTGAAGTAGTCACGTCTCTCGGAGTGACCAATGATCACATACTTAACGCCTGCATCTACAAGCATTGCTGCGGAAATTTCCCCGGTATACGCACCCTTCTCCTCGAAATACATATTCTCTGCGCCAACCGCAACGTTGGTTCCCTTAACTGCCTCTACTACAGGCACAATGTCAACTGCGGGTACACAGTAAACAACATCCACATCATCAGATTTGACCAGATCCTTTAATTCTGCACACAAAGCAACTGCCTGACTGGGAGTCATGTTCATCTTCCAGTTACCAGCTACGATTTTTCTTCTTGCCATTTTCTCTTCTCCTTTTTGAATTTCTTTATTCCGTCTTGTCGTCTGCTGCAACAACGCCCGGCAATTCCTTGCCTTCCAGGAACTCTAAGGATGCGCCGCCGCCTGTTGAAATATGGCTCATCTTGTCAGCGAATCCAAGCTGGTTTACTGCAGCTGCAGAATCACCGCCGCCAATGATGGTCGTTGCATCTGTTTCTGCCAGAGCCTTTGCAACTGCAATGGTTCCCTTAGCCAGTACAGGATTCTCAAATACGCCCATAGGTCCGTTCCATACAACAGTCTTAGCGGATTTCACTGCATCAGCATAAAGCTCTGCGGTCTTGTCACCGATATCCAGACCTTCCATATCCGCCGGGATCTTGTCTGCATCAACTACGGACACTTCGATTTCAGCGTCAATAGGATCCGGGAATGCTGCTGCGATCGTGGTATCTACAGGAAGAAGGAGTTTCTTTCCAAGCTTCTCTGCCTTCTCCATCATTTCCTTACAGTAATCAATCTTCTCCAGGTCAACCAGAGAGTTTCCTACTTCATAGCCTTTTGCCTTTAAGAAGGTGAATGCCATACCGCCGCCGATGATCAGCGTATCACACTTCTCAAGAAGGTTATTGATAACGTTCAGCTTATCTGCCACCTTAGCGCCGCCAAGGATTGCCACGAAAGGTCTTACCGGATTCTCAACTGCGTTGCCGAGGAAGTCGATCTCTTTCTGCATCAGATATCCAACTGCACACTCGCCGCCTTTTGCACGGACAACATCTGTAACGCCTGCTACAGAAGCATGTGCCCTGTGTGAAGAACCAAACGCATCGCATACATAAACATCACACAGATCAGCCAGCTCTTTAGAGAATTCTTCGCCGTTCTTAGTCTCTTCTTTGCCACGGAAACGAGTATTCTGAAGAAGAACAACATCGCCTTCCTTCATAGCTTCTACTGCTGCAGTAGCTGCTTCGCCGGTTACGTTGTAATCAGAAACAAAGTTCACTTCCTTGCCAAGCTTCTCGGAAAGTCTCTTTGCTACAGGCGCTAAAGACTCACCCTCGTTAGGACCGTTCTTTACCTTGCCAAGATGGGAGCAAAGGATCACCTTTCCGCCATCTGCAAGCAGCTTTTTGATTGTAGGAAGCGCTGCAACGATACGGGTCTCGTCCGTGATCTCACCGTTCTTAAGCGGTACATTAAAGTCACATCTTACCAGCACGCGCTTTCCTGCTACGTTAATGTCATCAACCGATTTCTTATTTAATCCCATGATTAAATACCTCCTATTTTTATTTAAAACAAAAAATTTCCCTTGTGCATAAAAAAGAATCCTGCTTGCAGGATTCTCCGCCTGCGGCGGGTCGCTCTGGCGACATAAT
>ERZ808054.1684-NODE-1684-length-11493-cov-4.673266_pt1 | contig 11493 bp, 9 predicted proteins | sample MGYA00380201_ERZ808054 | MGnify/ENA primary metagenome ERZ808054 (study PRJEB31490, sample SAMN06133419) | mouse gut metagenome | isolation source: Z5_2 | host: mice | place: China: Chengdu | collected 2015-05 ... | reverse complement strand
ATCCGGACGATATTATCAGACTGATTGAAAAATACCCGGAATTCCGCAAAATATACGAGGAAGGCTATCAGATCTGCTTGAACATCGAAGGGGTGATGGATATGTTTTCGGAAGAATTATATGAACTTGACAGAAATACGGTAGAGTACATGATCGATGAAATGCAGGAAACCATTAATGGGCAAAACCAGACCATCAATAACCTGCAAAGTACCATTGATCAATTGAAAAGTACCCAGGAACAGGCAATCCGCAATGCTGTAATCATCCTGAAGGAATTAAATCTGTCTGATTCAGAAATCATTGACCGGATTTGCAGCCAGTACCAATTAGATAAAAAGGAAGTATTGGAATACCTTTAAGTTTACATCAGTACAGTGAATCTGAAATTTTCTATATAAAACTAAATAAGAATTTAAATTTGAAACCCGGCTTTCCTCATCGCGGGTCTCAGCGCCATATACAGCAGCACCGACACGATCGCAGAAGTCACCGCATTAATAGAGGTAGATGCGATATTCCATGCAAGGGTCACTTCAGCGGCGGGTTTGCCGATAATGACCAGTTTATAGACGTAGCCAAATAACGGATCAAAGATCACATTGAATCCAAGTCCGCAGACAGCGGCAAGGATGGTCCACTTCAATACTTTTCCGGTATCTTTTTCGGTAGAAATCTTACCCAGCTTATGGGCGATCAGCCCGGTGATCAGCCCGATGCAAAATTTCAGGATAAATGTTTTAGGGGCATAAATAATGTACTGGGGATCTAAAAGGTCGCCGATGGTCATGCCGATGGCGCCGCCTAATCCGCCGTAAACACCGCCTAAAAGAAGTGCGCCCAGCACACAGACCGCATTTCCCAGGTGGATGGAAGTTGCGTCACCGCCGGGAAGCTGGATTTTGATCTGTAAAAAGGTAAATACCACATATGACAGGGCTGCCATCAAACCGGTTAAGGCAATTTTTTGGGTTGTTTGGTTTTTCATAGTAATCCTCCATGCTGCCAACGCCTGCAAATTTGGGTGTTAGCACAAATTTGTCTGTGAAAAATTTATTTTTCACAGTATTCCTCCATATCGTTTCCTGTAGAATTTATTATATGCAAATGTGGTATTGAAGAAAGTGCCAAATCAGAACTTTTTAACCATGCCAGTTTTAATTATAAATTTTTTCTAAAAAGAATTTCCTATCTCTTAAATATCCAAAATCTGGTTGACATTCCCCAAGGACTAAGCATATAATTGCAAATGGTTAACTAGTTAAATATTAACTATTTAACTTTTGAAAGGAGGTTATGATGGAGAGTAAACAGCATCAGATCGTGAATTTGTTCAGGCGGTCTGATCAGGCAGTCAGGCAGGCAATTGAATGTGGTGTAAGAGAGACTGGTCTGCACAGAAGCCAGCACAGGATATTAATGATCCTTGGCAAGAATCCGGACTGTTCCCAGACCATGCTTGCAAATATGCTGGAGGTTTCTCCGGCAGCAGTGGCGGTGGCGCTGAAAAAGCTTGAAAAGGCAGGTTACATTGTAAGGCAGTGCAATGAAATGGATAACCGTATGAACCATGTTGTGGTGACGGAAAAAGGCATGGAAGCGATCCGCATTAGCTGCATTTATTTCCAGCAGGTTGAAAACGCCTTATTGCAGGGATTTTCGGAGAAGGAATTAGATGCTGCGGAGAGGTTTTTAAAGAAGGTGATCCAAAACGGCGAGGACTATTACAGGTCTGAAATGGAGAAAAAAGGTAAATGACATGACAGGAAGGCAAAGTGAAAGATTTTTCAAATCTTTCACTTCCAAGTTTGTGTCTGTGCTGCATCCACAAACTTGAGATGCGCGAAAAAGCGGCGCGGAAATGAGGGTATTTATGAAAAGATTTTGGAAGTACATTAAGCCGTATCTTCCGGCATTTATTTTTGGACCGATCCTGATGATCGTGGAGGTTATCGGAGAGGTGCTGTTGCCGAAATTTATGGCAAATATTATCAATATCGGGGCGGTGAACCATAATGTTCCCTATATTATCGGAATGGGGGCATGTATGATCGTGACAGCGCTTTTAATGATGGCGGGAGGAATCGGAGGGGCTTATTTTGCGGCGAAGGCGGCAATCAGCTTTTCCTCAGACCTCCGGAGCGATGTGTTTGACAAGGTGCAGAAATTTTCTTTTTCCAATCTGGACCAGTTCAGCACGGGATCACTGGTGACCAGATTGACCAACGATATTACGCAGGTGCAGAACCTGATCAATATGGCGCTCCGCATGATGCTCCGGGCACCGGGAATGCTGATCGGGGCGCTGATCATGGCAATCATGATGAATCCTCAGCTTGCCATGGTGGTTTTGGTCGTGATTCCTATTTTGACGTTGCTGATCGTATTGATCATTAAAATAGCATTTCCAAGGTTCGATGTTATGCAGAAGAAGCTGGATACCCTGAACTCCAATATTCAGGAAGTGCTGACCAATGTGCGCGTGATCAAATCTTTTGTGCGGGGGGATTATGAGGAAAAGCGGTTTGCACAGGCGAATAAGGATCTGAAGGAGTCCAGCTTAAGCGCATATAAAATTGTTATTCTTAATATGCCTCTTATGATGTGCATGATGAATGTTACCACGCTGGCAATCGTGTGGCTTGGCGGAAAGCAGATTCTTGCAGGTTCTATGCCGGTAGGTGATCTGACTGCTTTTACCACGTACATTGTCCAGATACTGATGTCGCTTATGATGCTTGCCATGGTGCTTTTGCAGAGCTCCAGAGCCCTGGCATCCCTGCGGAGGATCACGGAAGTACTGGATACGGATGTGAATTTGTCCGATGAAAACTGCGCGCTTCCCCAAAAGGCGGTAAACAGCGGAAGGATAGAGTTTAAGAATGTGAGCTTTCGTTATTATAAGGATAATAAAGAGGCAGTTCTTTCCGATATTAGTTTCAAGGTGGAAAGCGGTCAGATTCTGGGAATCATCGGTTCTACCGGAAGCGGCAAGACCACACTGGTCCAGATGATCCCCCGGCTTTATGATGTGGATGAGGGGCAGGTACTGGTAGACGGTGTGGATGTGAAGGACTATTCTCTGAAAAATCTTCGTGAGGGAGTAGGCATGGTGCTTCAAAAGAACGTGCTGTTTTCCGGTTCCATTGCGGAAAATCTGATGTGGGGAGACCAGGAAGCTTCGGCGGAGGAAATGAAGAGCGCCGCGAAAGCTGCTCAGGCGGATGAGTTTGTGTCATCCTTTACAGACGGATATCTGACAGAGCTTGGGCAGGGCGGTGTGAACGTATCGGGAGGGCAGAAGCAGCGGCTTTGTATTGCCAGGGCGCTGTTGAAAAAGCCGAAGATTTTGATTCTGGATGATTCCACCAGCGCTGTGGATACGGCAACGGAAGCTAAGATCAGGGAAAGCTTTACCGGTACGCTGAAAAACACCACCAAGATCATCATTGCACAGCGGATCACTTCCGTGATGGATGCAGATGAGATCCTTGTCCTGGATGAAGGGCATATTGTGGGAATGGGAAGCCATGAACAGCTCTTGAAAGAATGTGAGGCTTATCAGGAAATTTACTATTCCCAGATGGATAGGGAGGTGAGCGCATCATGAAAGCGGAAAAGCTTGCTTATTTAGAAAAAAAGTATGAAAGTAAATTGGCGCCTAAGGGAGATGCCGTGCAGATGGGAAAGCCCGGGGCAGGACCCGGAATGCCCGGACATGGAAGACGGGGCGGAAAAAATGCCATGGGTGCCAGAAAGCCCCAGAATGTGAAAAAAACGGTAGGACGGCTTTTTGCTTATATTGCCGACCAGAAACTGAAGCTTGGGATTGTCTTTTTGTGCGTGATCGGAGGAACAGTCGCCAATCTTGCAGGTTCTTATATGTTAAGACCGATCATCAACGGATTGACTTCGGAGGATGGAAGCGTAGCCAATCTGCTACAGGGTGTGTTTGCCATGGCTTGTATTTATCTGACGGCGATAGTTGCCCAGTATTTGCAGCAGAGGATCATGATCGGCGTATCTCAGGGAGCGATCCAAAAGCTCAGAAATGATTTGTTTGGAAAGCTGCAAAAGCTTCCGGTACGATATTATGATACCAATAATCATGGGGATGTAATGAGCCGTTTCACCAACGATGTGGATGCAGTGGGAGAAATGCTGAACAACACGGTAGTCCAGCTTATTTCAGGGGCTATCAACATTGTAGGAACCTTTGCGCTGATGATCTATACCAACGTGTGGCTGACCCTGATCACGATCGTCATGATACCTGTGATGCTCCGGGCGGTTGCTTTCGTAGGCGGAAAGAGCCGGAAGTATTATCAGGCGCAGCAGGCGGCAATCGGTACAATGAACGGTTATATTGAGGAGACGGTGACTGGGCAGAAGGTGGTGAAGGTGTTCTGCCACGAAGAGGAATCTAAGGAAGAGTTTGAATACCTGAATCAGGATCTCCGGAAGAAGCAGATCAAGGCACAGTTCTTTGGCGGGATCATGGGTCCTGTGATGGGGAATTTAAGCCAGGTCAGCTATTCCCTGACTGCATGTATCGGCGGCATCTTATGTGTGCTTCGTGGATTTGACCTGGGCGGTCTTACCGTGTTCGTAAACTATTCCAGGCAGTTTTCACGTCCCATCAATGAGGTGGCGATGCAGGTAAACACTATATTTTCCGCTCTTGCCGGAGCAGAGAGAGTATTTGCAGTGATGGATGCGCAGCCGGAAGCCGAGGATGCCGAGGATGCGGTTTCCATAAAAGAGGAAAATGGGAAAAAGCTTTATGTGATCCCGAAAACAAATGCCATCACAAAGGAAAAAGAATTTTTAACTAATGTAGTCAGTGAAGACGGGGAACACTATTATAAGGAGGTAAAAGGAGCAGTTACCCTGACAGACGTGACCTTTGGATATAACCCTGACAAGACGATATTAAAGGATGTTTCTCTTTATGCAAAGCCGGGGCAGAAGATTGCTTTCGTGGGTTCTACCGGTGCAGGAAAGACTACCATTACGAATCTGATCAACCGGTTTTATGATATTGATTCCGGGCTGATCACGGTGGATGGTATTCCCGTCACAGAGCTTGTAAGGGATGATCTTAGGAAAAACATTTCCATGGTGCTGCAGGATACCCATTTATTTACCGGAACAGTCCGTGAAAATATCCGCTATGGGAGACTGGATGCGACAGATGCGGAGGTGGAGCAGGCGGCGAGGACGGCAAGCGCCCATTCCTTTATCATGCGTCTGGAACATGGGTATGATACCATGCTGGAGGGCGATGGGGCAAATCTGAGCCAGGGGCAGAGGCAGCTGATCAATATTGCCCGGGCCGCTATTTCCAAGGCGCCCATCCTGATCCTGGATGAAGCAACCAGTTCTGTAGATACCAGAACGGAAAAGCATATTGAAAGAGGAATGGACCGCCTGATGGCAGAGCGCACTACGCTGGTGATCGCCCACAGGCTTTCCACGGTAAGGAATGCAAATGCGATCATGGTACTGGAAAACGGCGTGATCATAGAGCGTGGCGATCACGATGATCTGCTGGCTCAAAAAGGACGTTATTATGAGCTGTACACTGGACTGAGCGAGCTTGACTGACAGGCAGGATTGTATTTGTCTGGAATCTTGTATGTAAAATTGAAATCTTGCCAGCTATAGGAAATACCTATAGCTGGCAAGATTTTTTATGTATTGTACAAAAGTAACCTATGGTGCTATACTCTCTCTAGAAAAAACGAAGAACACATAGGACGAAAGGTTTTATGTGTAAGGAGGAGAAAAATCATGAAAAAGTTTTTAGCAGTTTTATTGACAGGGGCATTTGTTGCAGGCGCTCTTTCAGGATGCGGCGGCAAGGGTGCTGATGACAAGGTGATCAAGGTAGCGGCATCCGCAACACCTCATGCAGAGCTTTTGGAGCAGGCAAAGCCAATCCTTACGGAGCAGGGCTATGACTTGCAGGTGACGGTTTTTGATGACTATATCCAGCCCAATGAGGTGGTAGAGGGCGGAGATTTTGACGCAAACTATTTCCAGCACATTCCTTATCTGGAAAGCTTTAACGAGGAAAAGGGTACACACTTGGTAAATGCAGGCGGAATCCATTACGAGCCTTTTGGGATTTATCCCGGAAGCAAATCAGATTTAGGCGCAGTGGCAGAAGGTGACAGCATTGCAGTTCCCAATGATACCACCAATGAAGCAAGGGCGCTTTTGCTTTTGCAGGACAACGGTCTGATCACATTAAAAGAAGGCGCAGGGCTTACGGCAACGGTGAATGATATTACGGACAACCCTTATAACCTTGATATTGTGGAATTAGAGGCAGCACAGATTCCCAGAGTTGTTCCGGAGGTTGCTTACGCAGTCATGAACGGAAACTATGCGCTGGAAGCAGGTTACTCCGTAGCAAAGGATGCGCTTGCCTATGAAAGCTCCGATTCTGAGGCGGCAAAGACTTATGTGAATGTGATCGCTGTCAAGGAAGGAAATGAAGGGAAAGAGAAGATCAAAGCGCTGGTGGAGGCACTGAAATCCGACACCATTAAGGAATATATCAACAGTACATATGACGGGGCAGTGATTCCTTTTGAATAAGTAAGAATAATTGTGTATAATGAGCTTAACAGCTCCGGAACTCCGGTTCCGGAGCTGTTTTATCATATAGGAAATTTCTTTGAAATTCCTATATGATAAAACAAATGATCGCACTGCGGCGGAGAGGATGGATGTCGCTGGAGCGACCCGCCGCAGGCGGCGAGTAGGGGAAATCTCCCTGCTCGATTGAAAAGAAAGGATCATGCCATGACACTGACACAACTACGATATGTAATTACAATAGCAGACACCCATTCCATGAACGAGGCGGCAAGGACATTGTTTATTGCCCAGCCCAGTCTTTCCCAGGCGATCAAGGATCTGGAAGAAGAAATCGGTATATCCTTGTTTAACCGGAGCAACCGGGGAGTGCGCATCACGCCGGAAGGGGAAGAGTTTTTGGGCTACGCAAGGGCTGTGGTGGAGCAGTACCGGCTGGTGGAAGACCGGTACATTGAAAAGAAGAACAGCAAGAAAAAGTTCAGTGTGTCCATGCAGCATTATACCTTTTCGGTGAAAGCTTTCGTGGAGCTGGTGAAGCAGTTCGGCATGGATGAGTATGAGTTTGCAGTGCACGAGACCAAGACTTATGAGGTGATCGAGGATGTGAAAAATTTCCGCAGTGAGATCGGGATCTTGTATTTAAACGATTTCAATTCGGCAGTGCTCACCAAGCTGTTTCAGGAATCCGGTCTGGAATTTACAGAAATTTTCAAATGCGGGATCTATGTTTATATGTGGAAAGGGCATCCCCTTGCAAAGCGGGATGAGATCGCGTTAGAGGAACTGGAGGAATATCCCTGCCTGTCCTTTGAGCAGGGGGTCAATAATTCTTTTTACTTTGCGGAGGAGGTACTGAGTACTTACGCGTACAAACGGCTGATCAAAGCAAATGACAGGGCTACCATGCTGAATCTGATGGTGGGGCTTAACGGCTACACTCTTTGTTCGGGAATTATCTGCGAAAGTCTGAACGGTTCCGATTATTGTGCAGTGAAACTGAAATCCAATGAACTGATGACCATCGGCTATCTGAAGCGCAAGGGGATGCCCCTTAGCACGCTGGGACAGGAATATCTGGATGAAATCAAAAAATTCCGGGCAAGTCTGTAAACAATGATCGCACTGCGGCGGCGAGCAAGGGAAAATCTTCCCTGCTCGATAAAAAAGTGTTGCTCGTGACGCTGCGTCATGTAGTAAGATACAGCCTAAGGAGGTGAGAGGCTATGTCGAAATATACAACAGGAGAACTGGCTAAGCTTTGCGGTGTGACGGTCAGAACGGTGCAATATTATGATTCCAGAAATCTGCTGGTCCCCAGCGAATTGAGCGAAGGCGGAAGGCGTCTTTATTCTGAAGAAGATCTGCGGAAGATGAAGATCATCTGTTTTTTAAGGAATATCGGTCTGCCGATCGGAAGTATTGCCGGGCTCTTGGAGGAAAAGGATCCGCAAGGAGTGGTCATGCTTCTTTTAGACCAGCAGGCAAAAGAGCTTCATATGGAAATTGAAGAACGGCAGGAGAAGCTTGCGGCGGTTGGGATTTTGGCAAAGGAGTTAAAGAATGTCAGTGATTTTTCTGTTGAATCGATTGGTGATATAGCTTATAAAATGGAAAATCGGAGAAAACTACATAAGATGAGGGCGCTTATGGTCGCGGTGGGGATTCCTATGGATATCATTGAAGTGTCAACCCTGGTCCTTTGGATCGTCAAAGGAATCTGGTGGCCTTTTGCGCTTGGGATGAGCCTGGTAATAGGGATTGGCATGTGGGTAGCGCTGTATTATTATCGGCGGATAGCTTATATTTGTCCGGAGTGCCATACCGTGTTCCAGCCAGGCTTTTGGGAAATGTTTTTTGCCAGACATACACCTAATTTAAGAAAGCTTACCTGCACGGCGTGCGGACACCGGGGATTTTGTATTGAAGCCTACCATGGGACCGCGCAGGGAAAACATTTATAAAACACAGATAATTGTACAGAAATGAGGGTTAATATGCTAAAAATCAATCATTTGACCAAACATTACAGAGGAAGCAATAAGGGGGTCACAGATATCAGCCTGCAGGTAGAAGCGGGGGATATCTATGCTTTTATCGGGCACAATGGAGCAGGCAAGACCACCGCTTTAAAGTGTATCGCCGGAATTCATGGCTTTGACAGCGGGCAGATCATGGTTGGCGGGATGGATTTGAGAAAGGATCCTTTAGGCTGCAAGCGTTCACTTGCTTACATTCCCGACAATCCGGATCTTTATGAATATTTGACCGGTATACAATATTTAAATTTCATAGCAGATGTTTTTCAGGTGGAAGCTGAGAAGCGGAAGGAACGGATTGAGAAGTACGCGGCGAGCTTTGAGATCACGCAGTCCCTTGGGGATCTGATTTCCACTTATTCCCATGGGATGAAGCAAAAGCTGGCGCTGATCTCTGCGCTGGTGCATGAGCCGAAGCTTTTGATTCTGGACGAACCCTTTGTAGGGCTGGATCCGAAAGCATCTGTGATCTTAAAGGATGAAATGAGAAAAATCTGTGCCGGCGGAGGGGCGATCCTGTTTTCCACCCATGTGCTGGATGTGGCGGAAAAGCTGTGCAGCAAGGTGGCGATCATTAAGGATGGCGCTCTTGTCATTTCCGGGGATATGGAAAAAATTGTGAAACCGGGGCAAACCCTGGAATCGATTTTTATGGAGGTGATCGGCAATGGGAATGCTGCTGTCACAGGTTAGAATTCTGACACGTACAGAGCTGCATAATTTTTTTGGTCTGAATGTGCTGCGCTTTTCCAGGGATAAAAGGGTAAAGAGGCGGGCAGAGCTGCTGACAGTGCTGTACATTTTTTTGGCAGTGATACTGGCGGTTTATGTGGGAGCCCTTTCCTATGGGCTGTGCCTGCTTTCTTTAGAGGAAGTAGTGCCTGCTTACCTGATCACGATATCCAGTCTGCTGATTTTCTTTTTCGGTATATTTAAGGCAGGCGGCACGATCTTTAAGAAGGAGGGCTATGACATTCTCTCTTCCCTGCCAGTGACCCAGAGCGCCATTGTGATCAGCCGATTTTTGCGGCTGTATATGGAAAATTTATTGTTTGCATTTGCGGTGGCGGCACCGGGACTTGCTGTTTATATATGGTTTGTAAAGCCCGGGGGAGCCTTTTTCCTGTTCGGGCTATGGGGAATTTTGCTTGTTCCTGCTTTGCCCATAGTGGGAGCTATTTTGATCGGGGCGCTGATCACGGCGCTTGCATCCAGAATGAAGTATAAAAGCCTGGTAATATCGGGGCTGTCCATTTTGGCAGTGCTGGCAATCTTTCTTGGCTCATCTCGTCTTTCTGCGATGGAAGGGGAGATTGACATGGAAATGCTGAAAAATTTTTCCGGTGTCGTTTTTTCCGTGTTGGAAAGGATATATCCGCCTGCAGTCTGGCTGGGCAGGGCGATGGCGGATATGGATCTGGGGAAAATCCTTCTGTGTACGGCAGCTTTTGCCGGTATATGCGTGGCGGCGATCGTCTTGATCGCAAGCCGTTTTCATGGAATTTGCCGGAATCTGTATGGCACATCGGCAAAGCATAATTACCAGATGAGAAATCTGAAAAAGGATTCTGTCAGGAAGGCGTTGGTTATCCGGGAAATCAAGCGGTATTTTTCATCAGGCACTTACGTGACGAATACCATCATAGGACCGGTTATGGGAACAATTTTTGCAGGGGCGGTGCTGGTGACCGGCATGGACCGTGTGAAAGAACTTTTTCCGGTTCCGGTGGATATAGGCGCTTATATTCCTTTTGTTCTGGCAGGGATTTTTTGTATGATGAATACTACATGTGTATCGGTTTCGATGGAAGGGAAAAACTGGTGGATCGTAAACAGCCTGCCGCTGAGCGCCAAGTCTGTTCTGGATGCAAAGATTTTGATGAACCTGATAGTAATGCTGCCATTTTATCTGATAGCAGAGGTGATGCTTTCCATAGCGCTCAGACCGGCGCTGCCAGACCAGATATGGTTACTGCTGATCCCGGTGGTGATGATTTTATTCTCCTGCGTGTTTGGGGTTACTGTCAATCTGCATTTTCCTGTTTTTACATGGGAGAGCGAAGTAAGCGTGGTCAAACAAAGCGCAGCTTCCATGCTGGGCGGGTTGGGCGGCATGCTGCTTGCCATTGCGTTTATTGTAGTCAATACAGTAGTGCCGGGAAGCTCTGCTTTGCTTAAGGCGGTATGCTGCATTGCTGCGCTGCTTGTAACGGCATTTTTGTACAGGAGAAATAACCGGGTGAATCTGCAGGAGCTTAATTAACTTGTTTTGTCAGGCTGGATTGTTTATACTATTAGTACAAAATGAAAGGAGCAGAAAAATGAAGGTTTTGATGATCAACGGAAGTCCGCGGGCAAAGGGGAATACATATACAGCCCTGTGCGAGATGGAGAAAATTTTTAAAGAGGAAGGGATTGAGACAGAGATTTTACATGTGGGGAACAAGGATATAAGGGGATGTATCGCATGTCTTTCCTGCAGGGAAAAAGGAAAATGCGTTTTTGATGATCTGGTAAATGAGGCTGCGCCTAAGTTTGAAGCATGCGATGGGCTGGTAGTGGGAAGCCCGGTTTATTATGCATCTGCCAATGCCACGCTGATCGCCTTTTTGACGCGGCTGTTTTACAGTACGCCTTTTGATAAGACCATGAAGGTTGGAGCTGGTGTTGTGGCGGCACGAAGGGGTGGTTTATCGGCAACCTTTGATGAGATCAATAAATTCTTTACTATTTCCGGCATGCCGGTGGCATCCGGACAGTATTGGAACAGCATCCATGGGGCGACGCCGGGGGAAGCGCTGCAGGATGCAGAAGGTCTGCAGATCATGCGGACGCTGGCAAGGAATAT
>ERZ808054.1683-NODE-1683-length-11504-cov-4.564103_pt1 | contig 11504 bp, 9 predicted proteins | sample MGYA00380201_ERZ808054 | MGnify/ENA primary metagenome ERZ808054 (study PRJEB31490, sample SAMN06133419) | mouse gut metagenome | isolation source: Z5_2 | host: mice | place: China: Chengdu | collected 2015-05 ... | reverse complement strand
GAACTATGCGGAGAAAAAAGGATATTCCGGTACCGCCGTTTTCACGAAGCAGGAACCCCTGTCCGTTTCCCCCGGCATCGGAATGGAAGAACATGACCACGAAGGCCGTGTGATTACCTTGGAATACGACGGTTTTTACATGATCACCGTATATACGCCCAACTCCCAGCGCGAGCTCACCCGTTTGGATTACCGGATGAAATGGGAAAACGACTTCCTTCTTTATATTAAAGAACTGGAAAAAACAAAACCCGTCATTTTCTGCGGCGACCTGAATGTGGCACATCAGGAAATCGACCTGAAGAACCCCAAGACCAACCGCAAAAACGCGGGCTTTACCGATGCGGAACGGGAGAAATTCACCATCCTGACACAGTCCGGCTTTCTCGATACCTTCCGCTATTTTTATCCTGACAAGGAAGGGGCTTATTCCTGGTGGTCCTACCAGTTCAACGCAAGAGCAAAAAATGCCGGCTGGCGTATCGACTATTTCCTTGTATCGGAACGTTTAAAGGACCGGCTGGAAGATGCCCTTATATATTCCGAAGTTCCCGGTTCCGACCACTGCCCCGTGGGACTCATCCTAAAGTAAAACCCCACAGCATTTGGCGGCGGTCTTTGCCCCTTGCTGCCGCCGCCAAATGCCTGTCAGAGCGTGTTTAAAAATTGCTTTCAGACATACTCCAGCTTCCCATGCTTCTCATAGCGGGAAACCTGTGCGATTCCGTTCTTCCCGTCCGTAAACACCACATAAGGTTTATGTGTCCCCGCTTCCTCCGGCGTCATATCCGCATATGCCATAATGATGATATGGTCGCCAATCTGTACCTGCCTTGCCGCCGCCCCGTTTAAGCAGATCATCCCGCTTCCGGCTTCCCCCGCAATGGTATACGTCTCGAAACGGCTGCCGTTTTCTACGTCCACGATCTGTACCATCTCGTATTCCAGGATGCCTGCGGCCTGGAGCAGTTGCGTATCCACAGTGATGCTTCCCACGTAATTTAACTCTGCCTGTGTCACCACGGCACGGTGGATTTTCCCTTTTAACATTCTGAGCTTCATGTTTCTCACCCTCCTTATCCCGTTACCTGCATTCACTTATCCGGTAAATAAAATTATCAATCAGCCTTGTCTTTCCGATATATACCGCTATGGCACAGAGAATTTCCCCGTTTTTTGCATCCTCCAGGTTTTCTATGGGCGTGATGTCCGCAAAGTCCACGATTTCCACATAATCGGTTTTCGCCAGTTTTTCTTTCCCTATCTCCCCGGCAATGCATTCCTTGATTTTGAAAGCATCCCTCTCCCCGGCTTCCACCAGCTTCCTTCCTGCCGCGAGGCTCCTGTCCAGCACAAGCGCCGCCTGCCGTTCTTCCGCATTCAAATAGGTATTCCGGGAGCTTTTTGCCAGTCCATCCGGTTCGCGCACGATAGGACAGCCCACGATTTCAATATCCATACCCAAATCCCTTACCATCTTCTTAATAACGGCAAGCTGCTGGGCATCCTTCTGTCCGAAATATGCCCTGTCCGCCGGAATGATATGGAACAGTTTGCACACTACGGTCTGCACACCCCTGAAATGGACGGGGCGGCTTTTTCCGCACAGCTCCTTTGTCAATCCTTCCATATCCACATAGGTGGAAAAACCTTCCCCATACATTTCCCCTGCATCCGGGTGGAATACCAAATCCACCCCCGCGTCTTCGCAGAGCGCCGCATCTTTTTCCATATCCCTGGGATAACTGGCAAAATCTTCGTTTGGTCCGAACTGGATGGGATTGACGAATATGCTGACCGCCACCCGGTCGTTTTCCTTCCGCGCCGCTTCCATCAGACTCCTATGCCCCTCATGCAGATATCCCATAGTGGGGACGAAGCCGACGCGAAGCCCCTGCCGTTTCCATTCTTTCACCTGTTCCCTTGTTTCCCTGATGCTTTCCGAAATAATCATACTCCTGCTCCTTTTCCCGTCTTCCATATCCTCCGTACGATGCACCATCAATACAATTTATCCAAAATGCTTTCATCCATCCGGAATGTATGCTCTTTGGCAGGAAACGTGCCGTTTTGCACTTCTTCTTTATAGGCGGCAAATCCCTTCTTCATCTCCGCGCCCACGTTCGCAAACACTTTCACAAACTTCGGCGCCAAATCCGCATATATGCCAAGCATATCCTGGTACACCAACACCTGCCCGTCGCATCCCGCACCCGCACCGATGCCGATGGTTGGAATGTGGATTTTCTTTGTAATCAGCTCTGCCAGCGCTTCCGGCACGCATTCCAGTACCACGGCAAAAGCTCCCGCCGCTTCCACCGCCTGCGCTTCTTCCAACAGTTTCCTCGCCGCTTCCTCCCCTTTGCCCTGTACCTTAAATCCGCCGAACGCATGAACGGACTGGGGTGTCAGCCCGATATGGGCACAGACCGGAATGGATGCTTTTACGATTGCTTCGATTTGCGGACATACTTCTTTTCCTCCCTCCAGCTTCACCGCCTGCGCATGTCCTTCCTTAACCAGCCTCCCGGCATTGACCACCGCATCGTACACCGAAGTCTGGTAGGACATGAACGGCATATCCGCAATAACTAACGCATTTTTTGCACCTTTTGCAACTGCCCTTGTATGGTGGAGCATATCCTCCATCGTCACCGACAGCGTATCCTCATAACCGAGGCATACCATTCCCAAAGAATCCCCCACTAAAATGGAATGGATTCCCGCTTCATCCACCATCTTTGCCGTGGAATAATCATAAGCGGTAAGCATGGTGAGTTTCTCGCCCTTTTCTTTTGCCTGTTTAAACGTTACCGATGTATTCTTCATAAAACCAAACCCCCTGTATCCTTTCTTTTTACCACATTTCTGCTACGTTCGCCAATAATTCCTCTATGCGCGGATAGTCCTCCCGGTTTCCATATCTTTCTATTGCCATTTCCAACAGCCGTCTTCCCAGCAGACGGTAAATCTCCCGTTCTTCCCCCGCCAAAACATTCAAATGCTTTGCCACGGTGGAAACGTCCCCGCGCGGAATGGGCCCCGTCATACTTGCGGGCGCTCCGCTTCCAAGTACGTTTTCCACATTTCCCCGCACCAGGGAAGCCGCCGCATACCGGGCTTCTTCCTCCGTAAACCCGCACTGTCCCAATAGCCCGAAGCCCATGTCCAAAAGCGCCAGTACGTCATTACTCAATACGCTTGCCGCACAATGGTATTTTGCCTTATCCTCCGCCCTTATCCTGCAGTAAGGATTTCCGAGTTCCTGAAACAGCCCTTCCAGCTCCCGCAATGCGCAGGAATCGCCCTCCAGGGTAAAAAAACAGTTGTCCAGTTGTCCATACGATGAAAATTTATCGCGAAACGCAAGCATGGGGTGAGCCGAAGCCCCGTAAGCCTTCTTTTCCCCGATTCCCGTGAATACACCAGATGATAATGAGCCGCTGCAATGACATACAATCCGCCCATTCAAAGACATTCCTTTCATGCAATCCCATACCGCACCGATTTGCCCATCCTGTGTGGTAATAAAAAGGGTATCGCTCAAAGTTACCAGTTCTTCCATTGTCTGGAAGCTGTCCGTACCGGTAAATTCCGCCGCCGTCATGGCATTTTCATAAGTGTGGCTGTAATAGCCGGCTACCGTTTTTCCCCTGTCCGTCAGATATTTCCCCAACGAACAGCCTACTTTTCCGGCGCCAATAATTCCGATTCTTTTTGCTGGTTTTTGATTCATTCCATGCATACACCTTCTTTCCAAGCGATGCACATTATCATCCGATGCAGTTTCCCGGGAATACTGCTCGTTAAAAATATAACATGGCAGGAGCAGGATTGCAAGGGGAAAATGTTGTTTAAAAGTAGGCGGACGCACGGGCGGAAGGTCTTTGCAGGGCGGCGGCAGCGGGATTGCCTGTCCCGGTTTTCCGTGCACTTTTTTCGGCTGGGAGTTTCTAAGCAGAATGGCGCAGGTTTTCATATGCTGCGGGACGCCCTCAAGCGGCATCCATGCCGCATCGGGCTAAACCGTGCATCCATGCACGGTTTCCCTTGGTACACACATTCCGCTAAGAAACTTCCGCCGAAAACGAAGCACGGAAAACCGGGACAGGCAATCCCGCTGCCGCCGCCCTGCAAAGACCTTCCGCCCGTGCTGGGTAAAAAAGAAAAACAGTATATAACATTGCATTTTTAATATCCAGCAAAAGCCGGGAGCGGAACCCCCCTGCCCGGTTTCTCTCTGCCGCCCTGTGTTTTACCTGCCGGCAGCGGTTCAAGACCTGTTTCAAAAAATGGTGTGATTTCTTATTGTTTTCAAAAGGCAGTTTATGACCGTATTAGGCGGCGTTGTTTGACGAACCCGGTATTTCACGGTACGGGAAATACCGGGTGAGAAGTTTCGCCGCCGTGGTCATAAACTGCCTTTTGGAAACGATTAGAAATCACCCGTTTTTGCCATCAGGTTTGAACCGCTCCCGGCAGGTAAAGCACAGGGCGGCAGAGAGAAACCGGGCAGGGGGGTTCCGCTCCCGGCTTTTGCGTCCGCCTTTTTATTCCGATTGTACCAAATATTCCTGCTCCAACGTCACTGCCGCCAAAGTCTCCTGCACTTCCGGCGCACCGTCATAATAATGAAGCAGCAGATCCACCACCCTCGTATAGCTCAAAATCCCGTCTTCCACACCGTTTAACACCATGGAAGTTTCCGAAAGTTTATCCGAAACCCTGTCTACGACTTCCGTACTGATCACTGCCTTCTGCTCCACTTTCTCCCATGCCTTTTCTTCCAGGAATACATTTTCCTTCCGCACCTGGGGGGATATTTTCACGCGGGAAGAATATACTGCCATATTCCTTCCGATGGCATCATAATATTCATTGTTAATGTAATTAAGGACGCTTAAGTACCCGCTGTACTGGAACGTTACGTCCGGGGAATGGATGCAGGCAAGGAAACCAATCATATTCGCTTCCTCCTCATACATGAACCCTTTTAAGTGGGCATATTCGTGACATATGGTCGCCGGACGGTTTATTTCATGCATCAGCGCATTGTAATTCACTTCCATGGAAAACGGGAAAAAATACCCCTTCATTTTCTGCTGGCTGAAAAATTCGGAAAAGGCGAACTGTTTCGGCTGCGGATAGTATCCTTTTAACTGCACGCACTCCCCGCTTAAATTTAACATCGCCTCCGCCGCCAGTTCCTCCATGTTTTCCGGGTATATAATGGCGCCGTTTTCATCCCGCTCCACCTGCTGCGCCAGTTCATTGCACTTAATTACCACATAATCACGTAACTGCCCCAACTCCTCAATGGTATATTCCTTTTCCAACAGTTCCTGGAGCATCGGATCATCCGCCGTCATGCGGTTTATGAATCCGTATTTTTCCTCCATTGTGGAACAGTGGTAAGGAATAAAACAGTTCAAAGTCATAATGACTGCCACCCCGGCAAAAATCCATGCATAAGCCGTCCAATAGTTCCGCACAAATTCCCGGATTTTCCTGCACGCCCCGGTCTTTCCAAACCCGACGGCTGCAACCAGCGCAAAAATCCCTAACAGCAAACCCACCGCCGTCACCGCCACGCCCGCAACCAGCATAACCTCTCCCACGGAAAAAGGAAACAGTCCGGTGAACCTGCCGTAAGTGCCTACCCACAGCGGATAAATGTGGCGTACATAGAAATCACAAAACGCGCTGCTTTCCCATGCAGCGGCATTTGCCAATGCTACCAACGCGGCAACCCCCAACAACAACATCCAACCCCGTCGCTTCATCCGCATACCTCCTTATGTAATTTTTCCGAAGCCTTTACCTCGAAAGACTTCCCCCGCTTCTCTATAAATTAAGGATAACATACAGATGTTAAATAAAAATAATATATTATGAATAATTTGTGAATAATTCATAATATATAAATTTATAATTTGATTTATTTGGTATTTTTGTACAAACCTGGAAGTCACTTACCCCTCTGCTTGCAGAGGGGTAAGTGTATTATTGCTATTTAATAAATATTTATCGTAAATCAATAAATAATTATTGACTTTCGATTTTTTGAATGCTATGATGGGGGATATAAAAGGCATAAGCACGCGTGCATAACACTAAAATCCCAAAAACAAGGGAGGTACCGTTATGTATATCAAATTAATCCAGCCAAAAGCGGAGAGACGTCCCATGGACACCGGCTTGAAGATGCATATGGCACCGCCGCTGGGACTTTTAACCATTGTCAATATGTTCCGGGATGAGCACAAAGTGACACTGGAAAATGAAAACATACAAAAAATTATTTATGATGACAAACCGGATGTTGTCGGGATTTCCATAACCGTCGATGTGTTTCCCCGCGCCGTAAAAATAGCGGAACGGTTCCGGAGACAGGGCATTCCCGTGATTGCGGGAGGTATTCATATCACAACCGCTGCGGATACAGTTCCGCCAGGCTGCTTTGACGCTTTGTGCATTGGGGCTGCGGAAGGGACTTGGCGGGATATCGTAAAAGACTGTCAAAACGGCTGCCTGAGAAGCATATACCGGTGCGGCGGCAGTTTCCACGGAGGGCAGATTGTTTCTCCGGCTTATGATTTTGCGGGAAAGGATAACTATTTATACTGCAATGTGGTCCATACGAGCAGGGGCTGCCCCTTCCGGTGCGATTTCTGCTACAACAGCGCCTCGGAACGCCGCTATGTCAACCGGAACATGGAAGATGTCCTGCGGGATATCCGGGCTGTCCGCTCCAGGCACATTATGTTTATCGATGACAACTTTGCCGGGAATCCCCAATGGACGAAAAAATTCCTCCAAACCATCAAACCGATGCATTTAAAATGGAATGCCGCTGTTTCCATCAATGCCGCCTTCGATACGGATTTGCTTGACTTAATGAAGGAAAGCGGCTGCCAAAGCCTGTTCATCGGTTTTGAAAGCATCCATCCCGCTTCCATCGGCGGCGTCCATAAAATACAGAACCATACCCGGGACTATGCAAAGGCGGTAAAAGCCATCCATGACAGGGGAATCATGATCAATGCCAGCTTTGTATTCGGACTGGACGGCGATACGAAAGAAACCTTTCCGGCGACCCTGGACTGGATCATAAAAAACAGGATAGAAACCGTAACGTCGCATATCCTGACCCCCTATCCCGGTACCGCGCTTTACCGGCAGTTAAAAGAAGAAGGACGTATCCGCACGGACAACTTATCCCTTTATAATACGTCCCATGTCGTTTTCCGACCGAAACATATGTCCCAGAAAGAACTCTATGAAGGCTATCTGTGGATTTACCGTCAGGTATACAGCCTCAAAAATATTTTCCTGCGGATGCCAAAATGCAGAAACCAACGGGCGCCGTACCTTATGTTCAATCTGTTTTACCGCAAATACGGCAGGTTTACGGATTTTCTCTGCCGCCGGATTACCTATGAAAGAATCGGAAAAATAGCACAAAAAGTATCCCATTATCTGTCCTGACGCATATTTCGGTATTTTCATTCTTGTATTCGTCATTGCAGGACTGTTCAGCAAAGTATTATCCCGCGTCTTTGAACGCGCCGTCACTTATAAACTGGAAAATGACCTGACGGTTTAGGAGGTATCCCATGGGAATCATTATCAATCTGGATGTGGTCATGGCACAGCGCAAGAAGGGGCTGACCGAACTTGCGGGCGAAGTGGACATCACCCTTGCCAACCTGTCCATCCTGAAGAACAACAAAGCAAAAGCCATCCGCCTATCCACGCTTTCCGCCATATGCAAGGCACTGGACTGCCAGCCCGGCGACCTTCTCCAGTATGTGGAAGATAAAGACCAGGAAGAAGAATAAACAGCCCATTTCCCGGCACTGCCGCCCCGGATTAAGCGTTTAACTCCTTCTCCTGCGCCTTCATCTCATTTAAAACGCTTAAGCACAGCGGAACCGCCAAAGCAAACGAACAGATATCCGACACGGTCTGGCATATCTCCACGCCAAACAATCCGAACAGCCTTGGCAGCAACAGAATCAACGGGATAAAAAACAACCCCTGCCTTGCTGCCGCAAGCACGGATGCCTTCAATGCCTTTCCGATGGACTGGAGCATCATGTTAGACATAACAATCCAGCCTGTTAACGGAAATGCAATACACTGCATCCGCAGCGCGGCCGCACCCACTTCAACGACCTGCGTATCGCCTTTACGGAATAAGGCGACCACCTGCGGTGCAAATATGGAGCCTGCCACCGCCACGCCCACCAAAAACACGGTCGCGTATTTCACGCAGAACCAAAAGCCTTCCCGCACCCTTTGGTACAGTTTTGCCCCGTAATTAAACCCGCATACCGGCTGGAATCCCTGTCCGAAACCGATTAATGCCGAACCCGCAAACATGGACACCCTCGATACAATGGACATTCCCGCAATCGCCGCATCCCCGTACACCCCTGCCCCGTGGTTCAACAGGATACCCGACACGCTGGCAAGTCCCTGTCTGCACAGGGAAGGAAAACCGCCCCTGCATATTTCTTTTACATAGTGAAAATCAGGTTTAAAGTTTACAAAGCGGATACGTATGTTGCCGCCCTTCCTGCTTTGGTACAGCAAAAGCAGGAAACTGCAGAACTGACTGCACACCGTTGCCGCAGCCGCCCCCGCAATCCCCATCCCGCAACCGAAAATCAGGATAGGGTCAAGAATAATATTAATCACCGCCCCCGTGACGATACCCACCATGGCATACGCCGCACTTCCCTGAAACCGAAGCTGGTTATTCAGGACAAGGGAAGACGTCATAAAAGGCGCACCGAACAGGATAATCCTCAGATAGGCTTCCGTATAAGGAAGTATGGTGGGCGTGGAACCCAAAGCTACCGCCAAAGGTTTCAAAAACAAAACACCCCCCGCCAAAACCGCCAGTCCGCAGAGAAAAGCCAGAAAAAACCCGTTTGCCGCCATCACCGCCGCCTCGTCAAAATCCTTCGCACCCAGCCGTCTAGAAATATAGTTTCCCGAACCGTGCCCGAAGAAAAACCCCAGCGCCTGAATCACCGCCATTACGGAAAACACCACGCCCACCGCTGCCGTGGACTGCGTATTGATTTTCCCCACGAAAAAAGTATCCGCCATATTATAAAAAGAAGTTACCAGCATACTGATGATTGTCGGCACCGCCAGTTCCCCAATCAGACGCGGAACCGGCGTTGTCGTCATATACACATACTTTTCTTCCTGCTGCATCCGTAAACACCCCGCTTTTCCCATGCGCAAACTACATTACCTGCCTTTTATTCCCGGTGCCACGTTAATGCTCTCCGATTGCCTTCCCTTTCCATTTCCCCCACCGGTAACAGATAAACGTTATCACCGCACCCAAAGTCCAGGAAAACAGCAGGGATATGAAAACACACTCGCACCGCCCGTTGGGATACTGCGCGCTTTTAGTCAGATACGCAATCCCATACGCTACCGGCACACGGATTGCCACGGTCGTTACCAGCGAAATCCACATCGGGGTCATGGTATCCCCCGCCCCGCGCATCACGCCGGACAGCGATTGGGTAACTGCCATCGCAATATACCCCACTGCCAGAATACGCATCATACGCATACTCATATCCACCAATTCTTCCGTTTCCGTAAAAATTCCCATCAGGTATTTGCCGAAAATCAAAATTAAGACCGTAATGAATGCCGATACTCCCATGGCAATCCAGGTTCCCTGTTTCGCTCCCTGTTCCACTCTCTCATATTCCTTTGCCCCCACATTTTGCCCGGCATAAGTGGTCATGGCCGTCCCGAAAGAGAAGTTCGGCATCATGGCAAACCCGTCCACCCTCATTACGATTACGTTTGCCGCAATAAACAGTTCCCCGAAACTGTTCGTCAAAGACTGTACGATAATCATTGCCATGGAAAATATTGCCTGCGTCAGTCCCGATGGAAGTCCAAGCCGGATGGTCATCCATGCATATTTTTTATGTAATTTTAAATACTTTTTCCTAAAATCAAAAACCTCCGACATCCGCATCAGCTTTACCAGACAGAGAATGGCGGAAATCGCCTGGGCAATCGCCGTTGCCAGCGCCACCCCTGCCACCCCCATATTAAAATTCGCCACAAACAAAATATCCAGCACAATATTAATCACCGTGGATACCAGCAGGTATACTAACGCCGACACCGAATCCCCAAGCCCGCGCAGGACACCGCTGAGGATATTGTAATAAGCCAATCCGGCAATGCCGATAAATATAATATTCAGATAAGATTCACACCAGCCCAAAATGGAATCCGGCGTCCCCAAAAGCTCCAAAAGCGGTTTCGACACCATCGGTCCCACAGCCATAATAAACAGCGAAGAAATCGCCGTCAGCGTCACGCAGCTCCCAATGGTCCCCGACAAATCCTCCCTTTCCTTTGCCCCGAAATACTGGGACACCATAATTCCCGCTCCCACGGCAATTCCAACAAAAAGCACCAGCAGCAGATTTAAAATCGGTCCCGCGCTTCCCACCGCCGCAAGGGCATTATCCCCAACGTACCTCCCCACAATGATACTGTCCACGGTATTATATAACTGCTGTGCAATATTTCCAATCAGCATGGGAACCGCAAATGCCACAATCTGTTTTCCCGGAACACCGGCCGTCATATCGATGGGGGCAAATAATTTTTTTAATCCTGCAAAACTATTTTCGCTCATAACATCCTCTCTTTCCCTTTTCCCCGTTTTCCGTCATTTCTTCCCCTGTGTTTTCCAAAAAAACCCTTGCATTTTCCCCATTTATTCCCAAACACGCCCTAATGGCAACTAAAATCCATTGTACAGGATTATAAAAGAAATATCAACCATGCACTGCCAACTCATACTGGTACTCAGTAACAATTCAGCCTGAAATGTTATGTTCGCAGGTGGGGGCGGACGCAGAAGCCAGGAGCATAACCCCCTGCCCGCTTTGTCCCTGCCACCCTGGGGGTCCCTGCCGGTAGCTGTTCAAACCTGATGGCAAAAATGGGCTATTTCTAATTGTTCCCGAAGGTTGGTTTATGACCAAGGCGGCGAAACTCCTCACTTTGTTCGTCAAACAACGCCGCCTAATGCGGTCATAAACCAACCTTCGGGAGCAATAAGAAATACCGCCATTTTTTGAAACAGGTTTTGAACAGCTACCGGCAGGGACCCCCAGGGTGGCAGGGACAAAGCGGGCAGGGGGTTATGCTCCTGGCTTCTGCTGGATATCAAAAAAATGTAATGCGTACACTACCGTTTTTTTACCCAGCACGGGAGGGAATTCTTTACGGAGCGGCAGCAGCGGGAGTGCCTGTCCCGGATTTTCCGTGCTTCGTTTCTGGCGGGAGTTTCTTAGCAGAATGTGGATACTTAAGGGAAACCGTGCAAGGATGCACGGTTTAGCCCGATTCGGCATGGATGCCGATAGAGGGCGTCCCGCAGCCTGTGGAAGCCTGCGCCATTCTGCTTAGAAATTCCCAGCCGGAAAAAGCGCACGGAA
>ERZ808054.1681-NODE-1681-length-11510-cov-4.452725_pt1 | contig 11510 bp, 12 predicted proteins | sample MGYA00380201_ERZ808054 | MGnify/ENA primary metagenome ERZ808054 (study PRJEB31490, sample SAMN06133419) | mouse gut metagenome | isolation source: Z5_2 | host: mice | place: China: Chengdu | collected 2015-05 ... | reverse complement strand
GCCTCCTTCATTCGGCACAAATCTCCCACAAACTGTGACGCACATCTGACGGAAAGCATTTTTCAAACACGCTCTAGCATAATGTAAAAGTTCAATTAAATCTTTTCTCATTATTGGTTCACCGCCGGTAAACACAATTCCTTTTGGATTTAACATTATAATATAATTTATTGCCAATTTAATATCATCTGTAGTTAAAGCATCATGAACTCTACAACCGCTATCTTGACAACAATGTTTACACTTTAGATTACATCTATCAGTCACTGCTAAATAAATTTCATTATATTTTGTATCTTCGATAAACTCTTCGTTCTCTTGCACAAAATATTTAATATGTACAAGACCTTCATACAATTTTTGTAAGTTATTTTTTATAGTTGGTTCTTCATCACTTTCCTGTAAAAATTTATTTAATTCTCCATACTGATTTATTATACTCGTAATTACTTCAAAATATGCTTTGCTAATTTTTAAATAATCACCTGTCATAACATTCCCAACTAACACCCTGCCATTTTTTAAAGGTGTAATTTGAATCGCCTCTGTATTAATCTTCATAGTAATCCCCCATGCCACCTCTGCGGTTAAAATAAAAATGAAAAAGCACTGCCCTTTCATATGAAATTTAATATTTCTTTGGCAGTGTCTTTATTTCATTGGAAGTATTTTTCACACTACTTTTCCCATAATTTTTTGAATTCCATTAACAATTGGTACATTTTATTTTGTATATTACATTTTACAACAGAAGGTGAATCATAACTTCCAGAATAATACTTATTTACAATTTTACATGTCTTACTCTCGCAATTATCATAAAAAGAACAGCCTTCACAGTCTTGAGTTTTCTTTTCATTAATCTTGTGAAAATTGTTTAATCTTTTAAAGTCAATTCCATTTTCAACGTCACCAAGTTCATATTCCTCTACCCCTGTTGCTAATATGCAGGGATATAGTTTTCCTATTGAAGAAATATGAAATGTACTAATTCCTCCAGAGCATTTTGTCCTAAAATGAAAGTATTGTTCCTTTAATGCATATGTGATTTCCCTCGCATCTTTCAGATTATTATCTTGCAAATAAATAATAATTTTTCTTAAATTTTTAAATAGCATATCCAATGTATCTTTATTCCATCTGTTATCACTTTGATTCGGCTCAAACGCTACTAATTGGTTTGTAATCTTATATAATTCTATGTAATTTTCTGCAAAGTTTACAACATTATCTGGCGTTATTGTCATTCTCACTCTAACTGGCATTTGTTTTGCTAACATTTCATTTAATGTAAACATAGCTTTTTCATAGGAACCCTCAGAACTATTTTTGTATTTTCGAGCCAGATTATGCCATTTTTCTGTTCCATCTATACTGATTGAAACCCACATTTTTTTGAGATATTTATAATGTTCATCACATAATGATAAAGTACATCTTTTTCACCTCTTTCCTTTGAATATTTGAGATTTCTTCTCACAATATATATTTAAATAATATATATTCCCCTCATTTACTCCTCGCTATTTTTTAACCTTTCAACAATACTCTTTTTATTTATGCTCTTATATGCCAATAATGGAGTTATAATACAAACAGCAAATAATAATGTGAAAAGTAAAGCTAAAATACCTGTCGGAAATTTGAACTCCAGATAATACATTTGTGATTTTACAGCCTGCATCAGCAAATAAATCAGCCCTATTCCTATCGTACTTAACGACACGAATGTTATAATCGCATAGTACCCGCCTTCAAGACTCAACAACCGAATCATCTGCTGTTTTGACATCCCTATACTTGACAGCACTGCCAATTCCTTTTGCCTTGCGTATATACTGGTACATAGCGAGTTGATAAAATTCATCAATCCTACAATCAACAAAATTCCAGAAAATATCGCACCAATGACGACTACGGATTGAGCTACTGGCTGAAATGTTGGCAGTAAATCACTTCTATTGATAGTCTGTACTTTATTTTCGTCTATAATCTGCCGAATTTCTTCTTTTAAATAAGGTTCCAAATCCTTATCTGCATTCATTTGTATATAATAAATACATGGTTCTTCAATTAATTTCTTTATACCAGCTTCGCTCATAAAAACCCTGATTTTTTCCTGATCTGTATAGTTTGTATTTGTAATTGAACCAAGCTCTCTTATATCCAGCTTTGAATCAGGTTGTATTGTTCCAGCAATCGTGTATGTCTGAATCGTACTTTCACCACTGTATATTTGTATTACATTCCCTGTCAAATCAGGACAACTTCCGTTATCAGCAGCACTAATATATACTGTACTGCCTTTCATAAAATCATTGATGTCATCTACTGAATATACCGCTCCGTTTGCCAACGCATACTGTTGAATAACTTCGCCAGAAATTCCCAATGCAGTTCCAAATAAATCTTCTGTATTTAAAGAATACTCTTGCAGTTTATCAGAATACTTTACAGTTACAGGCTGGACATATGTTTTTTCAATACTGGTTATTCCCTGCATCTGCTCTAAATGATAATATATATCTTCTGTCAGGTATTGGATTCCCTGTTCCCCAGCTAATAAAGAATCTGTCACATTACTATCCCTGATACTAAAATCATCAGGTGCTTCTGTATCTAAATATAAATCCCAATTGGGTGAGGAAAACATTGTATAGGATAACAAAAATACAAAAAATCCTAAAAATAACGTTGTAACTACCACCAAAAACTTTTTTCTTTCAATTATAATATTATGCCATGCCATTTTGTATAGTTTTCCATTACATCTATGTTGTTCTTTTTGTTTTCCCTTATTTGTATCCATCTCACTATTGAAGTGTATCGCTTCAACAGGTGAAATTCGAGTTAAAAATCTGATAGATTTCCTAAAACTAATCCATACAGTAGAGTAGCAAAAGCCCATTGTCAAGCAAAAAAGCCAACCGCTGTGCCACATTTTCATAGGCATGATATCAGCATACCCACCACTTCCAACAGCTGTTCTAAGTATAAATGGAACGAACTTTGCTGCCACAAATGCACCAATCAATAAACCAATAGGCAATCCACGCAGTACAAAATAATTTGTTTCATAATTCGCAATATATTTTAGTTGTTTATTATCTGTGCCTATCGTTTTAATATTTCCCCAAAAATGAACATCATTTACAAATGAAATATTCATAATATTATAGATACACAAATAACTGCACAGGCTAATTACCAAGCAGATCAATACTGCCAGAAAGAATCCTACATACTGACTTGTTCCGCCTTCAGCATCAACAAGCATAACCTGACCTTTATCCTGCAAACCTAATTCTGATATGATGATTTCATCAATACCTTTTGCCTCTTTTATTTGAAATGTATAATAGATATGGTCTTCAGATACCAATTTATTTGCCAATTGTTCTGATACAATACAATTACAGGTAGGGTACATTGTATAATTTTCTGCTTCCAGACTTGCTGCCAAAACATTCCCGCTTATACTTTTAATGTTTCTAAGGCTGGATTTCACAAAATCTTTATATGTGCCAACTACTGTAAATTCTTCCTGTATACTTCCATCATAAGTTTTAACATTTAATGTCAGCTTATCACCTATTTTTATTCCATCTAATCGAAATGTTTCTATTGTTGTTTCGGATAACAATATTTCGTTTTCCTGACTCGGAAATACACCTGTAAAATTAGTTATCGTCGGCAATATGTTGTTATTCCACTCTTTTATATCATAAGCTGTCAATGATACACGTTCCTGTTCCCTGCCGCTTTCAATTGTTCCTACAAAATATTGTTTCCCTATATTCTCAATTTCTTTTATTTCCTGCAAGCGTCTGCCTTTATCAGGAGAAATATCCCATACAAATCCCTGCGCATTTGTACCTTTTAACCTTGTATTCATCTCTGAGAAATTTTTGACATAGCTTGTTCCAACTCCCAAAACGATAATCAGCATGATGGAAACAGCGATGACAGATGTAGTTAATGCTATATTTCTTATCTTATTATTTTCGATATTTGCTTTGGCTATTTTTTTCAGTGCTTCCTTTCTTGCCTTTTTCAAACTATCCCTCCCTTAACAATCTGTCCATCTTCAATCCGATACATCTTATCTGTATTCATAGCTAATTCTTGATCGTGTGTTATCATAACTATTGTTTGTTCATATTCTTTACTTGCCCTTTTCAACAGACCAAACACATCCCATCGGTTCTTGCTGTCCAAACTTCCTGTTGGTTCATCAGCCAAAATAATTGCTGGTCTAATTGCTAATGCTCTTGCAATTGCCACACGCTGCTTCTGTCCACCTGAGAGTTTTTTCGGTGATTTTTCCAATTGATCTTCCATATGCAGCATTCGGCATATATCTTTTACATATTTATCATCTACTCTGCTGTCATCCAACTGTATCGGTAAAACAATATTATCGTAAACGCACAAATTAGATACCAAATTATAATCCTGAAAAATAAATCCTATATTTCTGCGTCGAAAAGTCACTAATTCCTGCTCCTTTAAATCTGTCAATCGAATCCCCCTCACAGATACTTCCCCCGATGAAGGATTATCTAATCCTCCCAAAATATGAAGTAGTGTTGACTTTCCACTGCCAGAAGCTCCTATAATGGAAACAAATTCCCCTTTATCAACATTCATGCTTACCCCATTCAAAGCTTTTGTGATATTTGGTTCTTCTCCATAAAATTTTTTAATGTTTATAGCCCTTAATATTTCCATTATGCCCTCCTCGTATAACTTCATCAGCAACTTTATATGCTATTATAAACTGCATATGTTTCATTCTACTCTCAAAAATCAAACTTTTTTATCACAATTTTGTAACATTTACAAAAATCAAATAGAGAAACGACATAATAAAAAGACTGACAATCGCCAGTCTTATCCGTTATTCTCACTTTCTTTTTCCCTTCTAGGCAGATATATATAGAATGTTGTTCCCTGATGTAATATTGACTTTACTCTGATATATCCATGCTCTTTTTCAATTATTTCTTTGCTTAAACTCAATCCCAAACCTACCCCTTCAATTTGTTTTGATTTTTCCTCTCTATAAAATCGTTTAAAAATAAGTGGTATCTTATCTTCCTCAATTCCACTTCCATCATCTGCAATACTGATAATTTCAAAATTATCACTTGTAACAATTTCAATTTTAATGTTTCCATCCTGTTCTGTATACTTGACCGCATTATCAATTATATTAAAAACTGCCTCTATAGTCCATTTATAATCTACAAAAACTTCATGTTCTCCTTTATAGTCTGCATGAACATGAATATTCTTCTTTTCTGCATTATACAAAACACCCACATAGGATTCTGCTAATATATTTTTAACATTACATATTTGTGGCTGCAAATTCACTATATTTGTTTCCAGCCTGGATATTTTAATGAGAGAATGCATCAGAAAATCCAATTTATCTATCTGTGCTGTTATAATGGATATATGTCCGAGTACCTTCTTTATATCGAAACTTTCTTTATCACATTTTAATAACATTTGTCCATATGTTTTTGCCGTAGTAATCGGAGTTTTTACCTGATGTGATATATCTGATATCAACTGATGAATCACCCCTAATTCTTTTTTCTGGTTCTCCATATATACTTTTTTACTTTCCTGAATTTGTAATAAATTAGCATACAACTTTGAATAAATTGTATCTTGCAAACTTTTTTTGACATCTAATTTTAAATCACGCTGAACCAGTTTCATTGTTTCTTCTATATTATTCACAAATTCATAAAAAAATTTCATGCCTCTATAAATCAGATATATTTGTTGTATCAACACCAAAAGGCATATCGCTACTCCCAGATAGTCATTGTGTTTACTCATAAATAAATACACTAATATGACAATGCATGTAAATTCTATTACAATTGGTGTTCTTATAAAACTGAATTCTTTTATATTATAATTCTTCATCCAGATTATCACCCCACATATAGCCTATTCCAAATACTGTTTTTAACAACTTTCGTTCTGGTTCCTCTATTTTTCCACGAATTCTACTAATGTTTACAGCTAAAGTATGTTCGTCCACCCAGTTTCCACTATTATCCCACAATTCTTGTATTAGATTTTCCTTTACAAGCACATGACCTCTATTAAGAATCAACAATTCCAATATTTTATACTCCGTAGGTGTAAAATTGATTATTTCATTATTTTGTACAGCCTTCTTTTTATCAAAATCCACACTCAGTTTATTAATAATATATTGATTCGCATTTTGAGTTTTACAACGCTTTAAAATTGCTGCAATCTTCTTTTGTAATACAGTAATATTAAATGGTTTTGTAATATAATCTTCTGCCCCCATATCAAACCCAGCAACAATCTCCTGTTCTTCATCTCTCACTGTCAGAAAAACAATTGGCACATCACGTATATTTTTTATTTTCTTACAAATCTGAAATCCGTCCATATCAGGCAAATTTACATCCAAAACAGCTAAATCTATACACTCTTCACTTACAATCTTAATAGCTGTTTCCCCTGTCTGTGCCCCCATAACCTTATATCCAAATTCTTTCAAACATTCCTGCATTCCAAGATTTAAAACTCTGTCATCTTCTATAATTAATATAGTATACATTACTTTAACTCCCATTTCTTATGATAACTTCATTATATCAAAATATCTGCATTTTACAAGTAATCAAAGGTAACGGTTGTTAATTATGTAACACCCATTAAAGTATTTGATAAGGACAATTTAATACACTATTTTTTATATAATTATTGTGAATCCATTATCCGCTTCTCTTTTCCTTAATTAAACGGATTTTTAATTTCATTGTTTGGCATAGAATAGGTCTTGTCGATGTCCGTCTGGTTTAACAGTTGATAGCTGTGATAATCCGCCACAAGCCGATCCAGCCTGCGCATCACTGACTTATCCCTTATGTATACAGTTGCCGTCTGTTCTCTGGCGTTATAATTTACCACAATTTCCATTTCATATTTTGTTAAGTTTGTCATAATCTGATATTCTCCTTTTCCCATATCAAAAAAGGACTGCATCCCGCAATCCCTTTTCCAGTGTGTTCCTGCCCTGTATTTTGTTTGGTGTGCCTATAACTGGCACGCTATATTTACCACGCCCGCAGGCTCCAGATCGGACAGTTCGTCATGCAGCAGTTTGTTTTGCCGGATAAAACTGTTTAGGATGCGCCAAAAGAGCGCTTCGGTCTCGGCAAGTCCGTCCTCGTCCAGCCCGCCGCATTCCGAAAGGATACCGGTCAGCTCGTCAAACACGCCTGGGTTCGTTCCCCGCGCGCGTCCCGCCCATTCCGATATATGATTGTATCTTTCCGCGGGAGTCATGGAGGCGGGTTGTTCGGGGCTTGTGTACCAACAGAATTTATCATAGATCATGTCGGATCCTCCTTTATATCAGTTTTTCTATATCATTTTTTGTATCATTTTTCTATATCTTTTTTTTCGTATCAGGTTTTTTATATCAGACTTTTTTGTATCAGGTTTTTTATAGCGGATTTTCTGGTGCGGGCACAAAGATTTCCCCGGCTTCCTGCAGTGTGCTGACTGTGTGCAGTACTTTTGTCACTCTTGCAGCTACCTCCTTTTCGCTGACTGACGCGCACAGCGCCACATCTTCCATGATGGCATTTGCCAGCACGGTGCTGATATTTGCCAGGATCTTTTTGCGGATGTCCTGCTCGATGACGTATATGCAGACCGCCAGATCCATGTTATCAATCTCACGCAGCACTCTCTGTATGCACCGGTCGGGCAGGCGGCTGAATGTTTCCTCGAGATCGCGGATGGATTCCCAAATATCTGAATCCTGAAAAGTGGGATGAATGTGAAACAGTTTCTCCACCTCCTCGCTCTGGTGGAGGATCTCCATCTGTGCCTGGTATTCCGCGTGCAGTTCGGCAGGCATCAGGCTCGCCAGAATGAGATCAAGCGTTCTAGGATTGTCCCCGTTCTGTATGCTGAGCATTCCCCTCAGATACATATATTCAGCCATGGCGTCCGCGCCGTCCGGCGCCTTGGTCCAGTAGAAGTTTGTACCGATTTCGACGACCATGTCCGGAGCCGTGCCATCCACGACCAGAAGGATCAGCTGTCTCAACAGATCCGAGTCGGTCGTCTCTGCCATGCTTTCCAGAATAAGCAGCCCGTTTTTCCGCGCAAGGTCAGCGAGCTTCATGATCTCCTTTGCGGCGGCGATGACCTTGTTCTGCTGGTCTTTCGCTGTCATATCGGCATTCTTTAGTTTCGTGACCGCGTCAAGCCGCACACGATCCAAAAACGTGTCCAGTATTTTTTCCATATGTTTGCCTCCTGAAAGATTGTTTTTTTCATCATAACACAATCGCTGTGTCTTCTCAATATATTTGGGGACTGTCTACTCATCTGCGCTCTTCGAAGCGAATTCCATTGCTTTTTGCATCCTGCTTTCAAACATTTCAGCGGGGACGAGCGCGATGCCTTCCGTGTCGTCCGTGAGCACGATCAGCCGCTGTCCCCGCTCATTGATGGTGATGGAACCCCATATATTTTTTCCTGCGGGTGCGGGCGGTAGCGCGTGGATGCCGTCCACGGTCTCTGTTTTCACGAGACTGTCGAGGCTGACGCCGTAGATCTCGGCGATGCGCATACATTTCTCGATGTCCGGGACTGTTGCGCCGCTCTCCCACTTTGCGTATGCCTGGCGGGAGATGTTTATTTTTTCGGCGATCTCTTCCTGCGAGTAGCCGTTGATATTGCGAAGTATGATCAGATTATCTTTTAACATGGGATGACCTCATTTTAAAAATCAAATTACAGCGACAAATTTACAGCGACGAATTTACAGTTTCGATGTACAACTGGCGGTGGACGGTGTGGATCATGTGGTCACTGGTGGGTGTCTCGATCAAGCGGCAGTTGCTGCCGATATAGGACACGGCGCGTTCCGCCTGCTCGCGGGATGCAGCGCATAGGAGCGTTCCGCTGTCGTGCAGGGTCTCCCTTGCGTGGATATACACGCAGGGGACGCTGACGTCCGACAGGATTTTCTCGTGCGCGATGCCATGATTCCAGCTCAGATCATAAAAGTGTTCACCGTAGGCAGGATCGTAGTCCTTTGCGTACTCAAATACGGACCAGATCGACGACGGCAGGAATCCGATCTTCACCGCCTCGCCGGGATGCGCTTTGTGATAGCGCTCTGCATAATCTGCGATCGGATCCATGGCGCGTTTCATAAACAACTGTCCCCAATAACAGTGACGCAGATAGTATGCCTTCCAGCATTCGGATCTGTCTGACTGGACGTAATCGTGGAGGGGCTTATAGGTGTCCCGATAGGCGAAGCTCTCCTCCCAGCCCTCCCCCTGTGTCGAGAACACGGGAGGATCCTCGAGCAGTACGCCGGAGATATGGTCACCGCCGTGCGCAGCGATGTACGCGGCTGTCAGGGCGCCGTTTGAATGACCGGAAACAACCGTGGCGGCGCCGATCACATGATCGATGAACCAGATCAGGTCATCGCCGTTTGTATCAATATAATACAGGCTTTCATCGTGCGTCGATCTCCCGTGTCCGTACACATCGACCGCGTAGATGTGCCAGTGCCGGCTCAATGCCGGCATGACTAGGGCGTAGTCCTTCCAGCTCCCCATCTGACCGTGGATCAGAAGGAGCGCAGGCTTATCGTTTGGCACCTCGCCATAATGGATGACATTCCCGGAAGGAAGTGCGGCTTGCCTTTCTATGGCGCCAGCCTTGTCAAGCGCCTTCTTGTACGGATCGTACCAGTGGATGTTTTTGTGCCAGAAAACACACACAGCGGTCACGGTCAGAACAACGATGACCAGTAGGACGATTCCGATCACTTTCATAACTGTTATCATAGATATCACAGAGGTTCCTTTCTCGTTGGTGAGCGCTTTGATAAGCGCTTATCCATATTGTAAGGAATGATCGCAAAATGCACAAGATGGCAAAGTTGTCAAAAAATGCATAGATCTGTTGTGTTTGGTTGCGTGTTTTCCGGCGGATATGCGTCACAGTTTGCTGTATTCGCTCTATATGGTATGCTATAATTTCAAAAAAATATTTCTATTCTTGTAGTTTTTATGTTTAAAACCGTAGTATATAAATGAAAGGAGGATTTATGATTGAAGATGAAAAAATAATTGAATTGTTTTTTTGCCGTTCAGAACACGCAATAAGGGAACTGGATATTAAATATGGAAAGTTATGCCATAAGCTCTCATATAGTATTCTGAATAGTTGGCAGGACGCAGAGGAATGTGTGAATGATGCATATCTAGGTGCATGGAACGCAATGCCTCCCACGGAACCAAACTCCTTACAATCCTATATCTGTAAGATTGTTCGGAACACTTCTTTGAAACGTTATCACAGGAAAAAAGCGGCAAAACGGAATAGCTCCTATGATATTGCCATGCAGGAGCTTGAAAATTACTTATCAGCACCGGACACAGTTGAAGCGGAAATTGAAGCAAAAGAATTAGCAGAAATAATTGAAAATTTTTTAGATACTTTAAGCGAAAAAGATTGTGTAATTTTCATGCGGCGATACTGGTTTTGCAGCACATACGCAGAAATTGCAAAGTGTGCAGGTATTTCTGAAAAGAATGTGTCCGTTCGCCTTACCCGTATCCGAAAACAAATGAAAGACTATTTAATCAAAAGAGAGGTGTTTATGTGAATATAAAAATGTTTTCTGAAGCTATGAGCGAGATTGACAGCAGATATGTTGAAAAGACGCTAAACTACCACAACAAAGAGAAAAAGTATATTTTATCATTAGCAGCAAGTTTCGTATTTATTTTATCATGCGGATTTGCCTATGCTGCCTATACGTATTGGGGCGTTGGTTCTGCCGATAACATTGATCTTAATAGACTTACACAGCCATTTGGAACGGTTGGAAGTGAACAACAGATGAATGAAAATGACAGTGAAGCTTTCTTTGAAAAAAGCAATCTTATAAGCGACTATGGGAATGTTTATGCGGATAACTCTGTTTGTGTCGCATCAAATAATAATATAATTCCGTCAATTTATTTCAGTCCCAATTATATGGTTATTTTTTCACAGGAAGATGAACAAGGTTGGATATTAGAAGCAGAAGAAAAATTAACCCTTGATTTTTCACTGTATCAAACACAATCAATTGAATTGGAAGTCGGCTATATTTTGAATGGCGAATATTATGTATTATCTTTAACAAAAGGCTGTGATTTTAATGAAACAGTAACGGTATCAGATGAGGGAGAATATTACTTTTGTGTTACCAACCATTCCAGCGAAAATGCCATAATAAAAAATGGCAAGATCATTGCGGAATACAACAAATAGATTTAACAAAAAGAGGAGTATTGGATATACCACCATCAAAAAATACTGGATCGTTGGTTCTGCGGTTTCCTTTTATTTTGCGATCAAAAAATACTGGATCGTTGGTCCCACAGGTTCCTTTTTGTCGATGATGAAGTAAGTATCGA
>ERZ808054.1680-NODE-1680-length-11511-cov-4.572940_pt1 | contig 11511 bp, 9 predicted proteins | sample MGYA00380201_ERZ808054 | MGnify/ENA primary metagenome ERZ808054 (study PRJEB31490, sample SAMN06133419) | mouse gut metagenome | isolation source: Z5_2 | host: mice | place: China: Chengdu | collected 2015-05 ... | reverse complement strand
CTTCGCAGCTTTACTGGTGGTTTTCACTGTGACGACAGCCTGTTCTGCTATATCGGTTCGAGTCTTGTATTGTTTATTCCAGTGTATATGGGCGGGCAGTTTGCCAGCCTGTCTGTTCTGGCGGTAGTGCTCACACTTGCGGCAGCGGCAGGGATAATCATCATATTCAGCCCGATGCACAGCAAAAACAGAAGGCTTGACCAGAAAGAGAAAAAACACTTTGGCAGGTGTGCGAGAACGATAACTGCATTGCAGGTGGCTGTGTTTTCGCTGTTGTGGTACCTTGGGTATCAGGACTGTGCCTGTGCAGTTTATGAAAGTATCTGTATTACTGCTGTTTTCATGCTGGCGGGCAAAGCCAAACTTTTTATACAATTTCATATGGAAAAACGAAGATAAAAAAATAGAAATCCCTTCCGGGTGGTAGAAAACGGAAGGGATTTTTTTGTATTTATATTTCTTCTTTCTTCAACAAATTAAGTGACTTTTTACAGCTAACGTAAGACTTATTACACAATGATTGAAACGCTGCTTCCTTACGGGTATAGTTCCACGAGGTAAGGGAGTAAAGAGGTTGACAGGACAGGAAACGGGATATCCAGCCCTTGTTAAAAGAGACTGCTGGAATGTAAAAATAAATAGATCTGACAGACGGATGCATCCGTCCATGCTATACACAGCGTGGAGAATACATCCGTTTTTTTCTGTCCGGGAATGTGGTTTCTGTGCAAGAGGACCACCTGTTGTCCTTCATTTCAAAAAAAAGAAATGGAGGACACAGAGATGTCAGAATGGATCAGAATCAGAATAAAGGATTTTTATAAAGATGCTGTCGGAGAGACAGAGTATACCTATGTTTCCCATGAAGTGTATGAGGCGCTGACAGATTTATTCCGCAGGGAGGAACATGCAGAGGAAATGCGGGACCTGCGCCACCTCACAGCAGGTGGTTACATAGAAGGTGAGACGGAAGAACAGATGGCAGGTGAGACAAAATCACTGGAGGATATGATTATTCACCAGATGGATCTGGAAACCCTGCAAAAAGCAGTGCAGTCACTCACGCAAGTACAAAAGGAGCGGCTGCACCTTTATTTTTTTGAAGGTATGACTTTCCGTCAGATTGCAGAAAAAACAGGCATCAGTGACATGTCAGTCAGGGAGAGCGTGGAGGCGTCACTTAAAAAAATTAAAAAATTTTTCAATTAGTACCCTCTCAAAATGCGTTTTAGTGTGAGTACCTTATGAAGGGATAAATTTCTGACAGATAACGGCCTGTCAGAAAGCCCGCTCATGAACCTTGACAAATGCCGGAGGCAGCGGCTTCCGAGAGTATACACCAAAAAGATCGTGTGTGCCAGCCATATCCAGCAGTACAGATACATTAGCCATTTCAAGAGCCGTAACCGGGGCGCAGAGACACTCCTGCACATTTTAGGAATGTGTAAAAAAGACCGCATCTAAGGAGCCGAGCGGGAAAGCCGGGGTACAGCCTGTCCGTGGCAGACAGGTGCAAAGAGGGAAATGGCCTATAATGATACTCCTTGAGATTAGCCAGCACGCAGTGCTGGAGGTGAGATTCCTGTGATGTCTGCCAGCCAGCAGGCAGTCTGGGCTGCTGCCCATAGAATACAGAAAGGCAAAAAATGGCATTTTCATTTTTCATTTGTCTGTCTTTGCAGTATTTTGCTCCGGGGAGTAGTGTCGAATAGGAGCAGAGTGATTTTTTAGAAATGAAGGATTATGACAATAAGACTTAATCACAGAAACCATGCGGCGGAGGGGAAGCATTCCGCCGCATTCTTGTGTGGCTAAGCATGGTGACGATTGATATTGAAACAATCTAAATTTTGTGAAATGGGAGGAAGTGCGGTATGAAATGGATTATTGGAGCAGTCTGTGTAGTGGCTGTGATAATCGTGGCAGGAATATTCACGGCAGGTGTTGCGTACACCATCGCAGGAAACTACCAGACAGACTGAAGAACTGAAATGATTATCGTTGAGATGAAAGAGGAGTACAACAGAAATGAAGAAGGAAGCCAATGAGGTCATGTACAAGATGGCAGAATATCTGTTAAAAAAGATGCAGGAAAACGGGCTGATCAGCAGGGAAGAACAGGAAAAAATCAGGTCTTTAAACATTGAGACATTTTCCCCGGAATTAGCGGAAGTATATCTGTAAAAACACTAGATATTATTGAAAATGTGTGGTAGTGTATGTTGCTGACAGGGGCTTATAATCCCTGAAAATACAGGGAAAGGAGAAAAAAATGGCAAAAAAAGTCACAATTATAAACGCAGCGCCATCAAAACCCAGCCAGCCCGGGAAACCAAAACTGCGGGTGTGCGGATATGCCAGAGTCAGCACGGGCAGTAAGGCACAGGCAGAGTCCTACGCCACACAGGTAGCCTATTTTACAGAAAAAATAGAGAACAACCCATTATGGGAATTTGCAGGAATGTACGCTGATGAAGCAGCCACTGGCACAAAAGTTAAGGGTAGGGAGGAATTTCAGGCAATGATTGAAGCCTGCGAGAATGGGGAAATCGATCTGATTCTTACAAAGTCTGTCACAAGATTCGCCCGCAATACCGTAGAATGCATCCAGACCATAAGAAAACTCAAGCTGCTCGGAGTCGGTATTCTTTTCGAGAAAGAGAATATCAACACACTGACTGAAAAAAGCGAACTGATGCTGTCCATCCTGTCATCCATTGCACAGGGTGAATCGGAGGATTTCTCAGGAAACAACAGGTGGGCAGTAGAGAAACGGTTTCAGGAGGGTACATTTGTTATCGGTACACCCGCCTATGGATACAAGAATGATGAGAATGGCGAGCTGGTGATTGTAGAGGAGGAAGCAGAAACCGTGCGGTGGATATTTGAAGCATACCTGAACGGTCTTGGCATCTACCTGATTGCAAAAGAATTAAATAAAAAGGGAATCCCAACCATACGGTCAGGTGAAAAATGGTGTAACAGGACCATTCAGGAAATCCTCACCAATCCAGTTTACGAAGGCAGCCGCCTGCAGCAGCGGACATACACCGAATCACAGTTCCCGTTTGTGCGGAAGGCAAATACCGGACAGCGGAGCCAGTACCTGATAGAAGATGACCATGAACCCATTATCACCCATGAGGGAGCAGAGGCAGTGAGAAAAATCATGGAATACAGGAGCCGGTCACTGAAAATGGGCGGCGGTAAATACAAGAACAGGTATTTATTTTCAGGCCGTATCATCTGCGGTGAATGCGGCAGCCATTTCCGCAGGCAGAAGCTCTGTATAGGACAGCCCAATGAAAGGATTATCTGGAGCTGCCATAAACATATCAGTGACAAAAATGCCTGCAGCATGAAGGCAGTGCGTGAAGATGCCATACAACAGGCTTTCATGGTAATGTGGAACAAGCTCTACACCAATCAGGGAATTATTTTAGAACCATTATTAAGTGGATTGACAGAGCTATCCACAGGGATTGCAGATACAGAGGAAATAGAACAGCTGGACAACGAAATACAGAATTTAAGCGAGCAGAGCCGCATCCTGAATCAGGTGATGAAGAAAGGATATATGGACTCTGCCCTTTTTATGGAGAACAATAACCAGCTCATCCACCAGTTGACAGAATGCCGAAGGAAAAAGACGCTGCTTGCGGGGAAACGGCGGCGCACAAGGGAGATTGTGCAGACACAGCAGCTGATTGGGCTGCTGGCAGGACAGGAGGAACCGCTGGAGGAGTTTGATGAAAATCTGTTTGACCTAATAGTAAAAGAGATACGAATATCGAAGGAACATGATATCACATTCTGGCTGCACAATGGTCTTGAACTCACGGAGAAAGAACAGGATAGTGTGTTACATCCAAGCAGTAATATAAAAGAGAAAGGGGGCGATGCAGATGCAGTGGCACATGCCAATCGGATATAAAGTCGTAAATGGAAAAATAACCATTTATGAAGAACACCAAAAGATTGTAGAAGGGATTTTTCACGATTATGATAAGGGGATATCAACGATAAAGATTGCTAAGAGCCTAAAAGAAAAGGGAGTACGCAACGCCCATGACAGGGTGGCTTGGACGCATGTCTCGATAGGAAAAATCCTTGAAAACCACAACTACCTTGGAACAGAGTTTTATCCGCAGCTGATCGACAAGGAGCTGTTTGACAGAGTACAGAAGCGCAGAGAGCAGATACGCATAGATAAAGGCAGGGGCAGCTACAGACCGGGAAGGGACGAACGAATCCTGTTTGGGGGAGTCATCATCTGCGGCGAATGTGGGGAGACATGCAGTCATATTCAGCCAAGAAGCAGGGAAAAGCGCAAAGGTAGTACAGCAAAGTGGAAATGCAGGAATTACATATATCAGAATCACGTATTCTGTACAGGCGGATTGATCACAGATGAGGAGGTGAAAGCAGTCTGTGTCAGCGCCATCAACCAGATGATACAGGACAAAATGCGAATGTGCCCTCCTGTTACAGAAAAAGAAGCAGTCAGTATGGAATACCGGAAAATAGAGCGCAGGATTGAGATGGCGAAAAGTGGGCAGAAGCAAAATGCAGCGACAGGTAAAACCAGACAGGAATCTGACTGTATAGAACATAATTGTATCAATATGAATATGGAAAAGGAAAACAGCCATGCAGATATCATGAAACTTTTATATGAAAGGGCACAGGAGAGATATCGGACGCTGGAAATCAATGATACAGATTTCCGCACAAGAAAGATACAGGAAATCCTTTCGGATAGAAATGAGCTGGCAGAGTTTGATGAAGAGCTGTACCGAAAGCTGGTCACAAAGATTATAGTTTATAAAAATAATACAGCTAAGGCCGTGTTCTTGAACGGGAGCAGCATAGAGGTAGAATATCGGACTGAAAATAAAATAACAGAAAAGGAGCAGAAATGACAAGTACAGCAGAAAAGAAAAAAATATCCATGATACCCGCAAAACCGCAGTATGACCGCAGTGTAAAGTTTGCGGAAAAACGGCTGAAGGTAGCCGCATACTGCCGCGTCAGCACGGAGCTGGAGCAGCAGGAAAGCAGCTACGAGGCACAAGTGGAATATTACACCAACAAGATAGAGGAAAACCAGAACTGGAAAAATGCAGGGATCTATGCCGATGACGGCAAAAGCGCGACAAACACCAAAAAGAGGGACGATTTCAATACCATGATCAAGGATGCGCTCGACGGCAAAATTGATATGATTCTGACCAAGTCCGTGAGCCGCTTCGCAAGAAACACTGTTGACGCGCTCACCACCATCCGCCAGCTGAAGGAAAAGAACGTAGCAGTGGTATTCGAAAAGGAGGGCGTCAACACCCTGGACGGCACAGGTGAAATCTTACTGACGATCCTGAGCAGTCTTGCACAGGAGGAAAGCCGTAACATCAGCGAGAATACAAGATGGGGCGTGGTGAGGCGCTTTGAAAAGGGACAGGTCATTGTCAACCACAGCAAATTTATGGGTTACACCAAAAACGATAAAGGCGAGCTGGTCATTATACCAGAGGAAGCAGAGGTGGTGCGCCTGATTTTCAGGCTTTACCTTGAAGGCTACAGCACTGCCAAAATCAGCGAATATCTGGAAGAAAAGGGAATCAAGACAGCGACCGGAAAAGACAAGTGGAATGCGACCGTGATAGCAAAAATGATCCGAAATGAGAAATATATGGGCGATGCATTACTGCAAAAAACATACACGGTAGATTTTATGACCAAGAAGAAAGTCGTAAACAACGGTATTGTGCCACAGTATTATGTGGAAGATGACCACGAGGCCATCATATCCAAGGAATTATTTTTCAGGGTACAGGAAGAGATCATGCGGCGGTCAGCCATGTGCAAATCCGCGGTCACAAGAAAGAAAAATCAAAAGAGCAAATATTCATCAGGATACGCGCTGACCGGAATCCTGCTGTGCGGCAGATGCGGGCAGGAATACCGCAGGGTGACATGGGCAAGAAACGGGAAAAAGAAGATTGTATGGAGATGCTCAAACCGCCTGACAAACGGGGTAGAACAATGTAGCGATTCCGAAACCCTAGAAGAAGGTGCATTAAACAGAGCTGTCATGGAAGCCATCCACCGCATCACCAGAAACGAAGAGGATTTTGTCGGAGCCTTCCGCCAGAATGTCATCCGGGTAATCGGCAGCTACGGCAGGGAACAGCAATCCGATGAATACAGCGACCGGATCAAGGCAAAGCAGGAAGAGATGGTTGCGCTGATCGCAGAGAATGCGAAAGCGGGGGATTACACACAGGAATTTGATGAACAGTATCGTAGAATTGCGGAGGAAATCAGTGCCCTCAAAGAAGAGCAGGCAGAAGTGGCAAGAAAGAAAAAGCTTGCAGAAAACTACGAACAGCGTGTAAAGGACATGGATGATTTTATTAACGCAAGCACCTGCCAGATACCAGAGTTTGACAATGACCTTGTGAGAAGGCTGATTGCGAGTATCAGGGTAATCACCGCGGACAGGATAGAGATACAGTTCCAGTCAGGAATTGTGATGGAGCAGGAGATTGTAAATGAGTAACATGGTGCAGGAATAACATCTGAATATGGAAATGTTATTCCTGCCAGTTTATGGTAAGAATAAAATGCCCGATCGTATCGGGTGTTTTATTGTGTTTGCGCGCCATGGGCGCGCTCTAATGGGTGAAAGTCCCGAATACGCCTAGGTAACAAGGAAGTATATAGCCGAACAGCAAGGGTGTCCATCGTGAGGTGGAGTCTGAAGGAAGCTGTAAGCAAACCTCTGGCTCGACGGACAGAAATCACATATAAGGCTAGGCTCTGATTGGTAAGTCCGCACAAAAGGATGAAGCCGTAAAGTTACCATTTGTAGGAGCAGAGTAAATGTGGCGAGTAGATGGAGGGAAAGAGCGTGCACCTTAAACGTGGAGGTCTCACAGAGGTCTCATTAGCCTAGTAACAACGAACTGTGAGAAGTCAGCCGAGCCCATAGTAGTGAAGAAGTCTCTGTAATGGAGATGGAGCGAAGGGGTGAACAATCAATAAGTTTGAGTATGTCTGGTATTGCAGAAATGACAACATCTGCCGTAACCAATCGGGTAAAAGATGGTCAAATCAAGCGGGACGGAAAGGAAAGAACGCATGGACACAAGTAGTCTAATGGAGCAGATACTATCTAACGACAACCTCAATAGAGCTTATCTGCAAGTCGTACGAAACAAAGGAGCAGAGGGAGTGGACGGAATGAAATACACAGAACTCAAAGAATACCTTGTAAAGAATGGTGAAATCATCAAGGAACAGCTGAGGACAAGAAAGTATAAACCTCAGCCAGTACGAAGAGTGGGGATACGAAAGCCTGATGGCGGTGTCAGAAATCTGGGAGTACCAACAGTAACAGACAGATTTGTACAACAAGCTATAGCACAGGTGTTAACACCAATCTATGAAGAACAGTTCCATGCCCACAGTTATGGATTTAGACCGAATAGATGTGCGCAGCAGGCAATCCTAACAGCACTTGATATGATGAATGAGGGTAATGACTGGATTGTAGACATCGACTTGGAAAAGTTCTTTGACACAGTGAATCATGACAAGCTTATGACAATAATAGGCAGAACCATAAAAGATGGAGATGTAACCTCTATCATAAGGAAATACCTTGTCAGCGGAATCATGATTGATGATGAGTACGAGGACTCCATTGTGGGAACACCACAAGGAGGAAACCTTTCGCCATTATTGGCAAACATCATGCTCAATGAACTTGATAAGGAAATGGAAAAGAGAGGGCTCAAATTCGTACGATACGCAGACGACTGTATCATCATGGTAAGAAGTGAAATGTCTGCTAACCGAGTTATGAGAAATATCTCACGATTCATTGAAGAGAAACTAGGGCTTAGGGTCAATGTGACCAAGAGCAAAGTAGACAGACCGAAAGGTCTAAAATACCTAGGATTAGGATTTTATTTTGATTCAAGGGAACACCAATACAAGGCAAAACCACATGCAAAATCAGTAGCAAAGTTCAAGAAGAGAATGAAAGAACTCACTTGCCGCAGTTGGGGCGTTAGCAACAGCTACAAGATAGAGAAACTCAACCAGCTTATCAGAGGGTGGATAAATTACTTCAAGATAGGCAGTATGAAAACGCTATGCAAAGAAATGGACAGCCATATTCGTTATAGAATGCGCATGTGCATTTGGAAGCAGTGGAAAACCCCACAGAATCGAGAGAAGAACCTTGTAAAACTTGGCATAGACAGGAATACAGCAAGACGAGTGGCATACACGGGTAGCAGAATAGCGTATGTATGCAATAAAGGGGCTGTTAATGTTGCCATAAACAACAAGAGATTAGCCTCATTTGGACTAATCTCAATGTTAGAATACTACACCAAAAGGAGTGTCACTTGTTAAGTTGATTGAACCGCCGTGTACGGAACCGTACGCACGGTGGTGTGAGAGGTCGGGATTTCTCAATTAAGAGAAATCCCTCCTACTCGATTGGCGTAAGCAGAAGTGAATAAATCACAGATCAAACAGGGACTTGCAGCAAAAATAAAATAAAAACAGGAGAGAAGAAAAATGAGAGCAGAAGAAACGTTGCAATTTATGATGGATTTTTATCCAGAGCTATTTCCATCAAGGAAACATTGCCTAAACCATCTGTTCTGTTCCATCGGGAACGGGTATGACTGGAGGAAAGGCGAGCTGGTTGACAGGGACTGTGAATTTAGCAAAAGATATAGACTTGCCCAGAATATCGAAAGGGCAAAACCAAGGGATGAGGAACACTATCAGATGCGTTTGGAGCTCGAAAAAGAGATCAGGAAACAAAAGGGAGACAGCTACCAGATTACGCCACAGAATATCAAATATAATTTTGAATGGGACATACCCAATAAGGACTACTCATATTTATATCATTATCCAAAGAATATTAAAGAGGACTGGCTTGCACTGTTAAAGGAGTGTGAGCAGATGTTGATTGAAGATGGGGTTATTCAGGGCCGCAGTCAAAAGGAGGAGCTGGAGGAGGCACAGGAAGAGCAGAGCGGCGGGATGCAGATGGTATAGTGGTACAGCCTGTATATATACAAGCAGATTACGCGGATGAGATAATTCACAAGATAAAATCGTGGAGGAAAGGAAGTTTGAATTTTATTATATCGTTGGTACTAAAATATGTACTTTTTACTATTATGATGTTTCTGACTGGAGTAATTATGTATTGTCTATTTAATGGAGAATGTTTGGAATAGATGGAATACGAAATATTTTCCAAACAGAATGAAAATGGTGAAAATGGGTTATGTTGTGAAAAGTGTGTCTATGAGTTTATTTGAATACATTTCTATTCAGAGAAGATGTTATGGACAAAACACAATAAGCTATATTTTATAAAAGAGTGATAAATGTAAGGTGAAACAATTGAATGAGGAAAACGTGCTAAAAAATGTTTCACACGAACTTAGGAGAATACATACTATATAAAATACCATATGTTTAAGCGCATGCCAAATTTTCTGCAAAAAAGTGCAAATTTATATTGAGAGAAGATAGTAAACATTGTATACTAGAAAAAGTACATAGGAAAAATGGAGATAGAAGATGCGTTTTAGTGATATTAAAGAGGGATACATATATAATGTGATTTTTGATCCTGTTCGCAATTGTGAATTTAATGGGAAACACTTGGCGGTTGTATTTAAGAAAAATCATGATAAGGAAACAGCCATTGTTATGCCCCTTACAAGTTCTCCCAGCGGAGTAGGTGCAAATAAGATAAAATTAGGGCCAATGGACTGCCTGCCAGTATCACTCAAAAGAAATGATACATATGCAGTTTACAATCAAATTAGAACCGTTAATGCAGATAGATTTATTGCACTAAAAGAGGGTACAATGATAAAAGAGTGTAAAATGGAAAAGGATGTTCTGTATCATCTTATGTATTTATCATTGCGTGAATTAGTATTTAATGTTCCACAGGATGACCGGATTGGGATTTTAAAATATGCATATGAAACCGAACTAATATCAAAGGCAAAAGATATTGGGTATCAAATTGTCAAATTAAGGAAAAACGGAGAGCCAGATAAGAAACTGATAGATGAATTATTGTTGCAGATTAAGGAAATAATAAAAAATGTACCTTATTCTTTAGAAGAGAAGTTTGTAGCTGATGGTATTGAGGCGATTTTTGATGAGGCAAAAAAATTATAATTTTTCTTGTGTTTATGAAAAGAATATGCTACAATACTAAATAAGAAGAGAGCGAGATGCTCTATCTAAGAATCAAGGGTATAGACTCCCAACAAAGAAGAATGGAGTTAGCTGCTCCAACAAATGAATTATCTGGGTATAGATTCCCGACAAAGAAGAAGCAGGTCATATGGCCTGCTTTTTATCAATAATATTCTGGAAAATTATAGATTAAATTATAGATTAATACGATAAAGTTTTTATTCTTAAAATAAAAGAGAACAAACAAGAAAAACAATAATCGGTAATCATACAAAATGCTGATTGTCATTATGATGCTGAAGAAATAATATATGATAATAGTGATTTGATTAAAATATAATAAACATTTTTGATGCAAAAATGGGAGGAATAGTATGCCATTTGAACTTGGAGGAAGAGCAGATAAACAGGGAAATAGATACGAGCATAATTGTGCTATTTATGAGATGCTTAAAATTATTGATGAGGTAAATTATAGTGTTGTTATAGAGGCATTAGGTGATGATGAAAAAGGAACAGATATCTTGGTTACTACAATGCAGAATGAAAAAGAGCATCAACAGTGCAAAGCAAGAAATGCGAGTAAAGAGTATTGGGATATAACAGATTTAAAATCAAAAAGAATATTTAAAGTATGGGATTTTCAGTTAAATAGGGATAATAACAGAAAAGTGGTGTTAGTTAGCCCATTGACGTGTTCTTTTTTAGTAGATCTTCATGACCGAGCGCTAAATACAAGTGGAAAAGCAGATGATTTTTATAACATTCAAATCATGGAGAGCAGTAAAGAATTTCAAAAGTTTTATCTGGAATTTTGTTTGGAAATGGGGCTAAATGTTTCTGAAGATAGCGATTATGGAAGAGTTGACAGACTAAAAAGTATAGATTATTTGAGGAGAATTTTTTATAAACGGATTTCAGAAGCAGGAATTCAGGAAAACATAGACCAGAGTATTCGTTTTTTATTTAGAAATGACAGGGATACTGTTTACAATGCGATGGTTTCCTTAGTCTGTATGAAAGATATATTGGGTGTGGAAATTACGCAGCCATATTTGTTGAATTATTTCAAAGACCAGAGAATTGAAATGCGTTTGCGTGATGGTGATGACAGAATTTTTCCAAGACTTATTCAAATAAATCAGGAGTATAGAGATGCTTTTAAACCATTAAAAGATGGACTGGTTCACAGAAAGGAATTTGATGACTGCATTAATGCAATAAAATCCGAAAAGTCATTTATTATTTCTGGCGGAG
>ERZ808054.1679-NODE-1679-length-11514-cov-5.968523_pt1 | contig 11514 bp, 10 predicted proteins | sample MGYA00380201_ERZ808054 | MGnify/ENA primary metagenome ERZ808054 (study PRJEB31490, sample SAMN06133419) | mouse gut metagenome | isolation source: Z5_2 | host: mice | place: China: Chengdu | collected 2015-05 ... | reverse complement strand
GTTGGCCGCATTGTCATCCTGAATGGCCTTCCACTGGTCATAGGTAAAGGTGAAGATGCCGGTATCGGGAGGCTGAGCGCCGCCGTCCTTTTCCACCTTGATCTCCTTTACCTTCACATAAGTGACATCCTGGTTCATATACCAAAGCTGTATCTGTACTTTTTCATTGGCCCCGGCATTGGGGATTGTCCATGTCCAGGGGTTAGAAGTATTATCAATTTGTTCCGAACTCTGCCAGCTGCCGGAGGCGTCATTGGCGCCCAGAGCGCCGTTGAAATAGCTGCCGTCGGTCTCAAATGTCACGGAGACATTAATGGTGTCGCCATCCGCAAACTGCCCATACTGGCTGGGAGAGAAGGAATAGGTGTAGGAATTATTTGTCCCCTCTGCCGTATTTTTATCCTGTATGGCCTGCCACTCTTTATAAGTAAAGGTATAGATGGCGTCATCCGGTTCCTGCGTGCCGCCGGAAGCGGAAATCCTAAGGGAGATAATTCGTCCCCCGCTCCAGGCACCCAATTTGATATGGGTAACTGTAGAGCCTGCCTGGATTCCCAGGGCCGCGCGCAGTTTAGCCGCAGTGGTTTTCACGGTAACTTCTTTTGAAGCGTTGTTTCCATCGGCTTCATATCCTGAAGGGGCATCAATCCAGTTGCCGTCCACTTCCGCACCCCAGCCAAGTACGCCCCAGCCGGCATGGGAGGGATCATCGCAGGTATATACAAGGGTGATCACTGCATTATCTTCTGCATCCAGCAGCCAGGAGGCATCGTCGCTCTCGTAGGATTCATCGGTCTTGCCGCCTTCAAATATGGTTATAACCGTTGCGGGATCATCCGGTTCATCCGGCTCTTCCTTATCGGTTACTGTGATCATGCCCGAAATCGTATCACTGGGTGAGAATGCGTAATCGTCGGCAGAAATCTGAACTACGTCGGTGCTGTTATATTCGCTGCACTGAATGGTTCCGCTGCCTTCTCTGTGGGTGGATCCGTTAATATCCAGTTTATAGGAGTAGGTTCTGCCGTTATATTTGCTGTTCACATGCCAGATCTGGAACAGGAAACCGCCGAAATCACTGATATCGGTGATCTGGTTGATATCCATGATATCCTGAATCGTGGCCGAGAATTCCAGTTTGCCGACATCGCCGTTTACGCTGTTCCAGCCGTTCCAATCCCTGGAAAAGCCGTTGAACGCCAATTGCCAGCTGGAAGTATCCATCTGCTCATCCTCATCGGGTTGATCGTCATCTCCTGCGCTTTTTTCTGCTGTCACCGATATATTGTCTATTTTTACATATGTTCCTTCAGACCACCATATACTGATTTTGATATCGTGCAGCTTGGAAACGGCTCCGGGCACTACCAGAGTGCAGCTTACTTTGCTTCCCGTAGAAGATTCAAAATCACTCTGTATCCACTCCAGGCCCGGCATACCCACGGAGCCTTTGAAGTAGCCGTCACCGGACAACTCCACTGTCACAGTCAAATTGTCGCCGGGGTTATACTCACAGTAATCTGATGCGGTGCGGTACTTTGTGACTTCTCCGCTGTGGAAGGTGTCGTCATCGTTGGTATCCACGATGGTGCCGCCCTTGGTCACAGTGATGGAATTCAGCGCCACCTTGGAGTTCATCCACCAGAACTCAATCTTGGCTTCTTCTTTGGTACTTGCTGCCACCACCAGTTCACAGACCACAGTGCCGCCGTTGCTGTTATAGTTGGCGCTTCTGTATGTGCCGTCTGCATCATTGACGCCCATGCAGCCATTGTAGACATCGTTGGAATAAAGTTCTACCCGGATAGTTATGATGTCTCCGTCTTCAAAATCACAGTAGTCGGAGGGCATAAAGGGATAGGAATCGTTCTTGCTGGTGGAAGTGTAGAGCAGCCCCTGGACTTGTTCGTGCTGATAGCCCCATTTCTGAATCTGCACGTCAATATCCAGTACGCCCACTGCCGTGCCGTCAATATACCAGACACCCAGCTGTACCGAGTCGATGACAGGTGATACATCCATTACCCAGGTGGAAATACCTGTGTCGGATTCATACTCTGTCTGCGTCCACTCATAATTGTCACCTACCGCGGTACCCAGACTGCCGGTGAATTCCCCATCGCTTTCAAGGGTAATAGTGATTCTTATTTTGTCGCCGAATTTGAAGGAAGGATTGATCAACGAAGGTGCAAATTCAAAATTACCCTTGTCCGTGAACATGGTGATATAATCGCCATGAATGCCGATTTCCTCTTCCAAAATGGTGACCGTGACGGAATGGATGCCAACGGAAGTGCCTCCTATCCACCAGATACCGATGTTGGAATAGTCGGAACTGGGTTTCACAGTCCAGGTCAGCGTGTATTTGCCGCCCTTGTCATATTCGAACTCCTTTTGGTTCCAGGTGTAATCCTTGCCCACACTGGCGCCGATGCATCCGTTAAAATCCCCATCGCTCTCCAGTACCACGGAGATCTTCACCAGATCGCCCACCTGGTACTGGGGATTGTACTCGGAAAAAGTAAATTCAAAGGTATCCTGTTCCGTATATGTAGCCAGTTTGCCGATCACGGCGGGTTCCACTTCCTCTACAGTTACGTTTATGGAGATGATTCCCACAGGCGCGCCGTCCGCAAACCACAGATTCAGCTGGGCATTGTCCACACTGGGCGTTACTGTCCATGTGACGGTTCCCTGACCGGCCTGGAATTCAAATTCCTCCTGCTGCCATTCGTAGTTGGAACCCACGCTGACGCCTACACAGCCGTTAAACATGGCAGTGCTCTCCATTTCTATGGTGAGCGTAATTCTGTTGCCTAACTTATATTCCGAATTATAATCGGAAAAATTGAACTCAAAGCTGTCTCCCTGAGAAAGCTGTGACAGGTAGGTCTCCGCGGTCAGCGCAACTTCCGCCGCTTCCGGTTGGGAAGTTTCCTGCGTCTGTTCCGGAACTTTTTCTGGCTCCGCCGTGGCCGCCGGTTCGTCAACTCCGGACTCTTGTGCCTCGGAAGTAATGCTGCTGTCCACAGGCACATCCTTCGGTTTTTGCCCGCATCCGCCAAAAATGACAGTGATCAGCATCACCATGGCAATGATGGACGTGAGCAAGAGTGTTTTTTGCTTTAACATAATACCCTCCTTCTCTTGGTTAGGTAAAAGGAAACTAATTACCTGATTAACTGAACTAAACACAGTTTGTCGTTCTTGCCAAATCTCCCCCTTAATGCAAATGTTTTTTCTCCTTTTTATACAAGAGAAAATTTATGCTGTAAGATTTTCAAGAAATTTTTATATATTACACTATACGCTCTACAGATTATTTAGTCAATAATTTTTTATACTATTATTTGACTCGAAAGACGGAAAATAGAAATTAACCGAAAATTTAGCTAATTATAGATGAGAAAATAAACTAAAAAGAAATAAAATAGATTTAGCAACAAAATATAAAATACTTTTATAATATTTGTATTTTCGAAAATGGTCCGCAAATAGAATGACTTTTTGCAGTGCATATGGTAAAATTATGAGAAAATGAATTCTAGAGACTCAGGGATTATGAGGAGGGCAGGCAAATGAAGAAGAGATATAGAGTGAACAGTGCCGCCATATTTTTATTGGCATTGTTTTTGACAGGCTGCGGGAAGGCTGGAAGGCTGGATGAGGGGAATTGCCCCTGTGTGGTCAGACTGCAGGATATCCCCCGGGAATTTAAGATGCTGGAGGAGAACCTGCAGGAGCAGTTGGAGATCAGCGTTACTCTCGAAAATATCACCACGGAGCGGCAGTATCGGTTTGAATTGAACACAGAAAACGGCTTTCAGCAGAATGCTTCGCTGAATCCCGGCATCTATAAGGTATATTATTGCAGCGGATCCCCCTATTTCCTCAATATGGATATAGCGGCGGTCCAGGAGGACCTGGAAGTGGGCCTGGACAGGGAAAATGAGATCACTGTCTATATACAGAATGAGACTGCATTTTCGGATCTGGTGTGGGATATGCAGCCGATTCGGGAAGTAATGCAGTCGGATAAATTTTCCAGGCAGATCCAGTGGGGCGGACAGATGATAGATCTGGAAAATATTCTGGATTACATAGAGTTCAGCAGCGATCAGACAGTAAGGGGATATGATCAGATCACCTTGTTTAATCAGGAAGCCTGTGTTCGGGTGACTTTGCAGAATCAGACCGCTCAGGAGGCGTCCTGGAAAGACTGTGAATTAATAAAAGTACAATTCGAGAGACCCAATGTGATATTCGGACAGGGTGCAAAGGTGGGAATGCCGGTGCGGGAAATTGTTCACGCCCGGGAGGGGATATACGGTACGCCGGATTCCCTGACGGGTTCCATACTCTTTGCGGCAGGTGTGGACGGAGTGGGAATCGTTTATTATGATGAAGCCTCCGGCGACAGATTAACGCTGGAGAGCGGTCACGACGGGAAAGATATATACCGTATCACATATGAACTGGCCATATATGAGTAGTGGGGGGATACCATGAAAAATGTTTTTAAGATAATAAAGATTAATATACTGGCGATTCTGGCATTTCCGCTTTTGGCGCTGGCCACAGCGGCGAAGCTGGCAGCCAAGGCATTGGAGAAAACAGTCACAATTATCGGCGCTGTATTTATTTTGCTTGGCATTTCACTGATATTTGAGATTATGAAGAACCCGTCCCAATGGTTCAACGGATTTTTAGTTGTCATTGTCTGCCTGGTCCTGGGGAGTATTTTCACCGTTCTTGTTATATGGATTCTGGGACTGATCTCCGGTGTGGTCATGGGGGCGGTGGCCATTGTTATTTCCCTGCTGAACGGCTTGTATGAACTGGTATACGCGGGGTACACGGCGCTGTACCATATGTGTAAGGCGGATTATGTGCAGATCAGAAAGGATGGTAATGGCTTTATCAGCGGATTGTGCTGTCTCTTTTTCACGCTGCTCCGGGGGATCAACCGGGCCGTGATTTTGTTCGTTACCCATGCCATAAAAATACTGGCGCTGGTCAGCATAGGGATTGTGATCGGTTCTCTTTACCTGTGCAACCAGTCCGTGCAGGAGAGTATGGGGATCAATTTATTGGCGTATTTAAAGCTGTTTTCCGCGTACCCTATTGTGTATGGATCCGTGTTGTACCTGGCGTCCATGACCGCCGTGGTGGTGATCCTTATATCCCTGGGGCTGGAGTGGAGCGAGTGGGGCAGGGAGATGGAACTGTCTACTTCGGATTATGAGAAATATATGAACCGTATTTTGGAAGGAAGAGAGGAGATGGGGCAGGAGAGTATTCAGGGCATGCATGGACTGGATGAGAAGCGGCTGGAAAAATGCAGCCGTTATCAGGACCTTCTGCATCGCCATGCCATGGACATCGAAGAATTTGTACAGAGAATATATCCGATTGTGGAAAAAAGCGACAACTACATTCTGCGTTCCGGCTGGAGCGAGTATTTCGCCACATTGCAGGAGGTGATGGATCTGATTGGCCAATATGAGGAAGGAATTCCCGTGGAAGCGTTTGAGAAGCTGATGCCCCGGATCGACAGAATAGAGGATTTGAAACAGACCATAGAAAAGCAGGCCGCCAGGGCCGGGACGGAGCAAAAGAGCGCTGCGGCGGCGGAAAGCGGATTTTTTGGGGGATGCGATACATTGGATAAGCTGGAAAAGAGATACCGGGCTCTGTGCAAGACATATCATCCGGATACGGAGGCAGGGGATGAGGATACTTTTAAACGGGTAACGGAGGAGTACGAGAAACGGAAAGCGGAGATAAACGGGTAGCAGATTTCCGGGATACAGAATCAGGAAAGGGAAGCATTGGGTAATGAGGTTTAAAAGAGAGACAACAGTGATCGCGAACCGGGATGAGGAATGGGGCTGCGCAGCGGCCGCCGCCATGGAATATCTGGAGCCTGTCATGTCTATGGAAAATATCCCCAGGGGTTGGTCCGAGGATAAGAAATATAAAATAACCGCCGCCGACGGAACAAAGTATCTGCTGCGGATCACACCGAAGGAAACCTCCGGATCATTGGGTGACGATTCTTTGGGGGGGCGACAGTATACAAAACAGCAGCATATGTTTCAGATACAGCAGAGTGTGGCGGCTCTGGGGGTGCCCATGTGCAGGCCTGTGGCCTGCGGCCGGTGTGAGCAGGGTTTTTATGATATACAGACCTGGGTTGAGGGCAGGGATGCGGAGGAAGTGATTCCGCTCCTTTCCGATGCGGAGCAATATGCCTGCGGACTGGAGGCGGGCAGAATCCTGAAGGTGATACACAGCGTACCGGCGCCGGAGGAGCAGCCGGACTGGGAGACGCGCTTCAATGCCAAAATGGACCGCAAAATTCAAATGTACCATCAGTGTTCCCTGAAATTTGACGGAGCCGAAGACCTTATCGCCTACATAGAGGCCAACCGCTCCCTGCTGAAAGGCAGACCCCAGTGTTTTCAACATGGGGATTACCATATTGGCAATATGATGATTGAGAAGGAAAAACTTGTTATTATAGATTTTGACCGTTATGACTTTGGGGACCCCTGGGAGGAATTTAACCGTATCGTGTGGTGCGCCCAGTGTTCACCTCTTTTCGCGTCAGGTATGGTGAACGGGTATTTTGACGGAGATGTACCCATGGAATTCTGGAAGCTGCTGGCCTTGTACATCAGCAGTAATATGCTTTCCTCTGTGGCCTGGGCGGTTTCGTTTGGGGAGGAGGAGATTCAGACCATGCGAAAACAGGCTCAGGATGTGCTGAACTGGTATGACCATATGAAGAATCCCGTGCCCTCCTGGTATAGCAGAGGATATTATCTGCAGTATATGGACGGTCTGCCCTACAAGATGAAAGCACCCTTTGATTTTGGCTTTGTGCAGGAATACGGAAAAGTGTTTAAAGTGTATGATGACCAGGATTCCGGGAATATCTGCTTTGGAGTCTCTGGAGAAAGAAAAAGCGGATCGGTTCTTCTGCCAGAGAACAAAGAGGAACGGTACTTTGTGAAGTTTGCGGGAGCGCCCACGGAGCGTTATGAAGGCACGCCCGGAGAGGCCGTTGAACGACTGAAGGACACGCTTCCAATCTACCGGGATTTGAGGCATCCCCGTCTCATAGAATTGGTGGACACCCGGGAAGCAGCAGGCGGCTTTGCCATGGTATTCAAATGGGCGGAAGGGGACTGCATGGGGAGGATGTATCCTGCGCAGCATCAAAGATTCATGAACATGCCTTTGGAGGATCGATTGCAGGTTTTCCGGGATGTGGCGGTTTTTTTGGAATATGTAAACAGCCGGGGATATGTGGCCATTGATTTTTATGACGGAAGCGTGTTGTACGATCCTAATGGACAGGGGGAACCTGCAGCCCCGGATCAGAATGCAGAGAGCACCAGGAGGGGACGAACCACCATATGCGACATAGATTTTTTCAGTAAAAAGCCATATTTTAACAGCATGGGCCGCATGTGGGGCAGTTCCTCTTTCATGTCTCCCGAGGAATTCACTCTGGGCGCGGAAATTGATGAAATCACCAATGTTTACACGGCAGGGGCCTTTGCGTTTGCCCTGTTTGGAGGTTATCGGCGGGAAGCTGGCACATGGACCCTGGGGCAGGCGTCTTTTGAGGTGGCCAGACGGGCCGTGTCTGAGGACAGAGGCAGCAGGCAGCAGAGCCTCCGGCAGCTTCTGCAGGAGTGGGAAGCGGCTCTTGAATTATGAACGATAGGAGTAAAATAATGCAGGAAGGAATGGGGCAGGATGGAATACAGGGAATTTTGCACGGAATATATGGATCAGGTGAGGACCATTTACGAAGAGGAGCAGTGGAGCGCCTATTTAAATGACGATGCCAGGCTGGAAAGGGCCTTTGCGCAGTCCCTGTACATTCTGGGTGCGTTTGACCAGGGACGGCTGGTGGGATTCGCGCGCTGCGTGGGAGACGGAGAACATATTCTGGTAGTGCAGGATCTGATCGTTGCGCTCTCATATCGGAGACAGGGCATCGGTACCCGGCTTTTCCGGGCCGTCTGGGACCGCTATGGGGAAGTGCGGATGTTTCATGTGGTGACGGATCTCCGTGACCCGGTGGACAATCATTTTTACCGTTCTTTTGGAATGAAAAAGCTGGAAGAGGGGAGTATGGTCTCCTATTTCCGCTGAGGACGAAATTTATCGACAGGCCCGGACTGGGGGCCGGATAGGGAGGAAACAGGACAGATGGCACAATACAGATTATTACAGGAAGAGGAAATAGGAAGAAAGTTGTTCCGCAGCTTCCTTCGGCATCAGGATGTGACAAAATGCTGGCGGAGAGTGGAAGGGGAATGGGTGATCAGGGAGGATCCCTTTGTGGACGATTGGTCGGAGGCGGATTATGAGACGCTGGTCTCCTGTCTGCGAAATACCCTGACCACCGGCGGCTTTGTTTATGGCGCATTCTGTGACGGCGCGCTGAAAGGCTTTGTCTCCGTGGAGCCGGGCCTGTTTGGCAGCAGGCGGGAGTACATGGACCTGTCCAGCATCCATATTTCCGAGGATATGCGGGGACAGGGCCTGGGGAAACAACTTTTTCGGGCCGCCGCAGATTGGGCTCGGGGAAAGGGCGCAAAGAAACTGTATATATCCGCCCATTCCGCAGTGGAAAGCCAGGCTTTTTACAAGGCCATGGGCTGCGTGGAGGCTCAGGAGTACCGGCAGGATCATGTGGAGAAAGAGCCCTTTGACTGTCAGTTGGAGTGCAGTCTGTAGTTATATGCCCTGCATGGTGAGCGATATCTTCTCCAAAGCCTCCCACTCCGCTTCGGACATTGCGGAGAGCATGGAAATATATCTTTTTTTGAAGGAATCTTCAGGGCTTGCCAGCACTGAGCCTATAAAGGAAGCGATCCGTTCATCTCCGGTCTTTTCCAGAAAGATGGCCCCGGTTCCCTGGCGCAGCCAGTTCTCGTTTACATCAAATTCCCGGCAGATCAGGGATATGACCGAATCTGCCGGTTCATTTCTCCCCACTTCATAATTGGCGATACCGCCCCGTTTTATTCCCAGCCTGTCGGCAAATTCCTGCTGGGTCAAATCCAATTCTTTTCTGATTCTTTTTATTCGGTCTTTCATGGATAATGTCCTCTTTTCTATGTTTTATTATATATTGGAAAGATAAATTCGTCAATCAAAAATGCAACAAAATCACAAAATATATTAAAAAGGAATTGACAGCAGCAACAAAAGCACGTATAATAAGCCTAGAAAACGAACAAATGTTCGAATATGCAGTTGAGAGGAATCTGTGAAAAGGGAAGATGCAATCATAGGGAGAGGAGTGAAAGAAAATGGTAACAGGAAGAAATTCGGAAGGGTATTCCGATCCGACCGCGTCCGCCGCCATTGAAAGGGTGAGCAGGGAGGAAGGTCTGACCGACAGACGTGCACGCGATCTGGTGCGGCTTTGGAAGCGCATGGCGCGGGCAGCAGGATTTGAACTCACGGCCAGAATCCGATTGAAAGATATTCGTTCGGGAAGGGAATTTCGGTGAGGAAAGGGAAGGGAATGTTATGGGAGAGCAGAATTTTGATGTTACAAAAGGCCTGTCGGCAAAGCAGTATTTGGGGCAGCTTGAGATAATTGATGTCAAGATCAGGCAGATGGAGGAAGAGCTGGAGTCCCTGCGGTCGGACGTATGCAGTGTGGGAGGCGTTGAGTACGGCAGGGAGAAAGTACAGACCTCCCGTTCCAACGATCCCCTGGGTCATGCAGTGACCAAGTATGTGGCCCTGCATGATGAGATCAGGGAAGGGATGAATCGGTTTGCCGACATCAAGCATCAGGTCGTCAAGGAAATACAGTCTCTGAACAATGTCAATCATATCCAGGTGCTATTCAAGGTCTATGTGCAGTACAAAAGCCTGAAAGCTGCCTCCAATGAAATGGGAATGTCCTATCAATATGTGAGGAAGATACATCAGTCCGCATTGGACGCATTTAAGAGTATGCATCCTGATATGCGCTATCTTACATAGGATTACTTTTTATACTTTGGCAGAAAGTTGGAAATAAGGTCCCACAAGGGTAAATGGTAACATATAGCCATAGAAGTTGAGGAATAACCAAACCGAAAAAATTCAAACATTAGGAGGAAAAAATTATGAAAAGAAGAGCATTAATCACCCTGATGGCAATCACAATGACGGGGGCAATGATTACAGGCTGCGGAATAAGCCTGTGAAGAACATAGTGGATGAGATCACCCAGGAGTCCACTATGGAAACCGAAACGGAGCCCAGCCAGGAACCCGGCAGTGAAGAAACTTTTTTCCATCCTCAGATATCTCTCTTTAGTATGACACTTACCATATTTTTAGATTACCATTCCAGTACTTATTTTGACAATCTATTTTATGTATGCTATACTAAAAAATATAAAATAAGAGGGGAGGAAAGTTTATATAAACTAATAAGGATAAAGAAAATCCATAAATCAGAGAGATCTGATAGATATTTGGATTTTCAACCATAACTAGAAAGGAAGGATAAAATTATGTTTGAAAAGAAAAAAGAAATTTGCTGCATCTGTAACCAAAGCGAAGGGGAGAAGAAAATCCTCGAAGGTATGATCTGTAAAAATTGTATATCAAGATGTGGCCATTTCCTCTTAACCCTTAGTTGGAAGGGTGTACCAGCGGAACGCGTGAGACAGGCGATACGATCAAATGAGATTAATGCAAGGAATCTCAGCATATTTCATGTAACAAATAAACATGAGAAGTTTATTGAACTGGATGAAAACAACCGTTTATGGAAAGCGCCTTGTTTTGCGCCTAATCTTGTATTCTCTTATGATGAAATCATTGACTACGAACTACTCCAAGACGGTGAAGCAATTACAAAAGGAGGTCTTGGAAGCGCAGTGGTTGGTGGTGCGTTATTTGGTGGTGTCGGCGCTCTAGTTGGCAGTAATGTAGGGGCAAAGAAAACCAAGCAGAAAATAAATGAATACAGAATCAAAGTTACTACCAAAAATATGTGCTACCCAGAAATATACATCAACTTCTTGACTGCTGGACCAATCAAATCCGACAGCATTTTGTACAAAGCCAGTTCTGCCAATGCACAGCGCGTTTTGTCTCTGCTTGCGATTATTACAAGCAGCCAGGGGACCTCAACTGCGTCACCCGCAACCAGTAACGCCGCCGATGAAATCAGGAATTATAAAAAGCTGTTGGACGAAGGAATTATTACACAAGAGGAGTTTGATTTAAAAAAGTCACAATTACTAAACTTGTAATTAAAAGCAAATGCCGGAAATGCCTATTTTGAAGTATTTCCGGTATTTTGTATTTTAATTGTTCTTTACCGCCCAGGGAATCACCTGTTTCCTTTTTCGATATAATCTAATCATACCATAAATGTACAAAAGCGCATGTATTATTTTAAAATATTTGACAAAAAAAGCCCTCATAAGCTTAAACAAAGGATTTAAACTCCCGAATATGATTTAAGAATCTTATT
>ERZ808054.1678-NODE-1678-length-11527-cov-3.270131_pt1 | contig 11527 bp, 9 predicted proteins | sample MGYA00380201_ERZ808054 | MGnify/ENA primary metagenome ERZ808054 (study PRJEB31490, sample SAMN06133419) | mouse gut metagenome | isolation source: Z5_2 | host: mice | place: China: Chengdu | collected 2015-05 ... | reverse complement strand
TGCCGCGCCCGTCCGGTGCCACAGCGTAAACGCAGGATGCTTAGGGCTCCTTACATTTTGGAACCGGAACAGGAAGCCAGCCCCGCTCCCCTTCCTCCAGCGTCCTATTATTCAAAAAACAATAATAAGCGATCAAAAAGCAACATTTTCAAGATTGTTGAAATATATTTTCAAAATAATAACCAATATAGAAGTAATAAAAATATCTTTTACCACAACTAAGAAAATGTTTCATGTGAAACATTTTCTTATTCAAAGAGTAATGTTCTGCATAAGACAAAAATTTAATCAAAAAATAATTGTTTTACACGAACCATATTCTCATTTAAAGAGTAAATGTTCCACAAAAAATGTTTTTTTACTCATAAAGTAATGGTTCCACATGAAAAATATTTATACTCAAAAAGGAATTGTTTCACGTGGAACATTTTCCAAATATTATAATAATTGAACCTCTTGGAGCACTTTATTACTCAATAAATAATTGTTTCACGTGAAACATTTTAATCCCTAAAAGTGAATGTTTCACGTGAAACATTTTATTATACTAAAAGTAATTATTATACATAAACATTTTTTATTCAAAACGTATTATGTTCCACGTGAAACATCTATTTTTCCAAATAAAATTGTTTCACGTGAAACATTTTTATTATTATCAAATACCTAAGGGATAAAAAATAAATAATCCCACACGTATCCCCTATACTCACCCAGTATAAAGCCAAAAAACATAATTCCAATTTTGCCGTTTTTTATAGATAAGGATTCAGAATAAACCCCAAAGTAGTATAAAATGCTAAAAGTAAGATTTTTTATAAAATCTATAGAAAATAAAACATTAAGGTGCTATAATAGAAACTGTCGAGAAGAAAGCGACTGGAATATTTACAGATGGTAAATAAATCTGCTAGTATTGCGCTTCAGAAAGGAAAAGTAATGGGAAGAATCATTGCAATAGCAAATCAGAAAGGCGGAGTAGGCAAGACAACTACCGCAATTAATTTATCATCTTGTCTTGCAGAATTAGGTAAGAAAATATTAACAATAGACCTAGACCCACAGGGAAATACAACCAGTGGCATCGGATTAGAGAAAAGCGAACTGGAAAATACAGTTTATGAGCTGCTTTTGGATGAATGCTCAGTCAAATCCAGTATTTATCAGACGCAAGTAAATGGACTGAAAATAATACCTTCTAATGTTAATTTATCAGGAGCAGAAATTGAACTGTTAGGTGTTAATGATAAGGAATATTTATTAAAAAACGCCATAGATTATATAAGAGACGATTACGATTTTATCATCATTGACTGCCCGCCTGCATTAAATATGCTGACTGTAAACGCAATGACCACAGCTAATTCGATTCTTGTGCCGATTCAATGTGAGTACTACGCATTGGAAGGACTAAGCCAATTAATACATACAATAGACCTCGTTCAGCAGAGACTGAACCCACGCCTGATTATTGAGGGCGTTGTATTTACAATGTATGACGCAAGAACAAATTTATCTATGCAGGTTGTGGAAAATGTAAAAGAAAACTTAAATACAACGATCTATAAGACGATCATTCCAAGAAATGTAAAATTAGCAGAGGCGCCAAGCCATGGACTTCCGATTAATTTGTATGATAAACGGTCTGCTGGTGCTGAGAGCTATCGATTGCTGGCAAAGGAAATAATCAACAGAAAGGATTTGTAAAATGCCTGTAAAAAAGAGTGGTCTGGGAAAAGGGCTGGGGAAAGGGTTAGATTCTTTGATCCCGGATAAAGTGGGAGTTACGGAAACAATCGAAGAAGAAAAAAAAGAAGAATTTATGGTAAACATCAATAAGGTGGAACCAAATAAAGAACAGCCGAGAAAAAACTTTGATGAGGACGCACTTTTGGAATTATCAGAATCAATCAAACAGTTTGGTGTATTACAACCGTTGATTGTACAGGATCGAAATACATATTATGAGATAATAGCGGGCGAGCGGAGGTGGCGGGCAGCAAAATTGGCTGGCATCAAAGAGATACCAGTCATTGTTAAAAATCTGACTTCTCAGGAAATGGTTGAAATTTCTTTGATAGAAAATATTCAGAGAGAGGATTTGAATCCGATTGAAGAAGCAATTGCATATAAACGCCTGCTCACAGAATTTCATTTGAAACAGGATGAGTTAGCAGAACGTGTTTCAAAATCCAGGACAACAGTTACAAATTCTATGCGGCTATTAAAGCTGAATGAAAAAGTACAGCAAATGATCATTGATGAAATGCTGACAACCGGACATGCGAGAGCATTGCTTGCATTAGAGGATCATGAAATTCAATATACAATAGCTCAAAAGATATTTGATGAAAAATTGAGCGTCAGAGAAACAGAAAAGCTGATAAAGAAGATATTAAAAGGAGAGACAGTCAATCCTGAAAAGCAAAAAGAAGATGAGGAAGAAGTCAAACGCTTGAAGGTAGTTTATCATGATATTGAAGAAAAAATGAAGCAAGTATTGGGTACGAAGGTGATTATTAATTATAAAGATAAAAATAAAGGGAAAATTGAAATAGAGTACTATGATGCAGAACAATTTGAACATTTATTTGAGATGTTCCAATCGTTAAAAAAGTAACACCATTGCGCAAAGAGACGATAATTTGATGTTTTTTTTGAAAAAAATCTTAACAGGAATAATAAAAACAGATTTTTATATATAATATCTTATTAAGATTGTTTTAACGAAAATTATCGTACAGTACATGGAAATAAAAGCAAAAAATAGGAGGACGAAAAATGAGTATCAGTGACTACCTTGGCATTGATCTGGAGTATATTGTCTGGGGGCTTGCAGGTGCCGTAGTTTTATTACTATTGCTTCTTATTATCAATTTGTGTATGATTGGTAAATTGAAGAAGAAATATAAGAAATTTATGGGAGATACAGACGCAAAGTCTCTGGAAGAAAAAATTGTGCAGAGACTGGAACAGTTGGATGATTTAGTGGAATCGCATTATACGAATAAAAATAAAATTGAAAAGCTGGAGAGCCAGATGAATGTAACTTTTCAGAAGATTGGCTTGGTGAAATATGATGCTTTTAACGAAATGGGCGGCAAGCTGAGCTTTTCCCTTGCGCTGCTGAATGAAAAGGACGATGGATTTGTAATCAATGCAATGCACAGCAGGGAAGGCTGCTATACTTATATCAAAGAGATTATTGCAGGCAAGTCGATCATTGTATTGGCATCGGAAGAAAAAGAAGCATTAGATATGGCATTAAATTATAAGTAAAATATTGCAAAATTCTAAAAAGTATTATATAATAGAAAACAAGCGAAGAGGGGAGGAGCTGTCAAGATGCATCGCTTTCTGAGGACTATTGGTTTTAGTGAACTCAAGACGAAAAAACAGTTGGATCAATTGATAAAAGAAATTATCGGACATTCAGATGTAGAGAAAATTGCAATTGACTCAGATGGTAGCGAATTTGTAGAAATGACGAAAATGTTTCATGAGAATTTTGGAATTACAGTTTGCGGACAGTATGAGGAAGATAACAGATTTTCAATGGAATATTACTATCCGGTTTTTATAGGCAGAGAGATTTCTACAAATGAGCAGATTGAAATTGAGCGGCATGTTGGCAACGAATCTTATGCTGGTATCTGTGATGAGATGAGGCTTGGTGTCACACTGATATTTTATCTTCAAAATGTAGCTGATTACTTAAATCAGAAAATAAGCTGTGATTCACATTTTCAAAATGTAACGACAACCTTATCTGCACTTGCATTAAATGGGAAAATTATTTTGCCGATTGGTAAAAATGAAGCGCAGATCAGAAATACCGAAAAGAATAAAATGAATCATAATTATTTGATGGCAGCCGCGCGCGACGGAGATGAGGAAGCGATTGAAAGCCTGACTCTGGAAGATATTGATTTATACTCTATGATATCAAAGCGTGTGGAAAAGGAAGATATTTTTAGCATTGTAGAGAGTTATTTTATGCCTTATGGGATTGAAAGCGATCAATATTCCATTATGGGTACAATTTTAGAAATAAAGGAGACGCAGAATAAACTAACAGAAGAGAATGTTTTGTTAATGAAGGTTAATTCAAATGATTTGATATTTGACCTATGTATCAATGAAAAGGATTTAATTGGTATCCCGGAAGTTGGAAGAAGATTCAAAGGCAATATTTGGATGCAGGGTAAAATTAACTTTCTTGAATAATATTTTGGATGCAATGAAAGGTTAACTTTCTTTATTCATATTTGTATCATATGCACCTATAGCTCAGCAGGATAGAGCGACCGCCTCCTAAGCGGTAGGCCGCTGGTTCGAATCCAGTTAGGTGCATTATTTTAATTGAGAGGGGTCCAGAATCATGTCACAGGAAAATAAAGACAAAAAGGGAACGAAGAACAGCCAAATGATGAAAATCACGATTGTTTCTTTATTAGCAGTTTCATTGTTTCTTATCGAAATGTATGAGATTATCAATGATCCGGCAAACATGGTTGTGATTGGGTCTTTGGGTGTTTTTTTACTTGCTTCAGTCTGTGCTGGAATGCTGTTGATTCGTAAACAGATGGAGGAAAATGCAAAAGGGCAGGATGATGCGTTTGAAAATGTGTATCGTTCTGAAAAAGCAGCCTATTTATTAATAAGAAAATATTTTGATAAGATGGAACAGAAGATGGATACCCTGAGTGAACCGTCAGACCTTCTGTATAAAGAATTGATCGCTGCACAGAAGGCGTTAGCAAAAGCGCAGATTAATCGTGGAAAGCAGAATACAAATGCATTGCTGATTTCCAATGATCGGTTAATGCAGCGAATCAACAGTATTCAGAACGATGTTGCAAAATTAAGTAATCATGTAGGTGAAAGCAATCAGGGGTTAAGCGAACAGGATCAGGCAGTTTTGACAGAAGGCAACAGGCAGGTACTTGACAAGCAGCAGGAAATCTTAGATGGATTAAAAGTACTGGAAACATCTCTTAGAAATGAAATTTTAGAATCAGCCGATAAAATGGCATCTATGAAATCTCAGCAAATGTTTGTTCCGCAGCCACAAAGCCAGATACAAGATCATGAAGATATTCAGCCATTGCAGATGGATGACGAGTTTTCTTTTGATCATGATTTAAGTTCAAATGGATCGCTTGAAAATTCTTCAGAATCTGATTTGGATAAGCTGTTGATGGAGATTGATGGTGCAGATAATTTAGATCCAGGATTGTCGCCAGTGATGCCGGAATTAGGAGCAATTGATGAATTGGGAGCAATTGGCGAACCAGAATTAGCATCAGCGATGCCGGAATTAGGAGCAATTGATGAACCAGAATCTTCATCAGTGATGCCAGAGTTGAGTGCAATCAATGAATCGGAGTCCATGCCAGAACTGGGAGCAATCGGTGAAGTAGAATCTTCATCAGTGATGCCAGAATTAGGAGCAATTGACGAACCGGAATTAACATCAGGAATGCCAGAATTAGGAGCCATTGACGAGCCGGAACTGTCGCCAGTGATGCCAGAATTGGGTGCAATCAATGAATCGGAGTTCATGCCAGAACTAGGAGCGATTGGAGAGCCAGAAGTAACGCCAGTGATGCCGGAATCGAGTGCAGTTGACGGGTCAGAATCCTCCCCAGTGATGCCAGGATTAGGAGCAATTGATGAACCAGAACTATCGTCAATGATGCCAGAATTAAGCGCAATTGGAGAGCCGGAATCCTCCCCAGTGATGCCAGAATTAAGTGCAATTGAAGTGCCGGAATCCTCCCAAGTAATGCCGGAATTAAATGTAATTGGGGAACCAGAAGTAGCTCCAGTGATGCCGGAATTAGGAGCAATTGACGAACCAGAAGCAACGCCAGTAATGCCAGAATTAGGTGCGATCGATGAATCCGCGTTTATGCCAGAATTAGGAGCAGTTGATGAGCCGGGTTTATCCCCAGTGATGCCGGAGTTAAGTACCTCAGACAATCCCAATGTATCACCAATAACGCCAGAGCCAGGAGCAATTGATGAACTGGATTTATCGTCAATGATGCCAGAGATGGAAACAGTAGAAAAACCAGAGTTAGGAGTGGTTGGTGAATCAGGGCATTTATCTATGGCGCAGGAGCCGGAAGCAGTCGACGAATTGAATTTAGCGCCACCGAAGATACCATCCACCAATCCAAAACCAGCTTCTACAGAAGCAGAGCTACAGGCAATGATCGATCGGTTACAGCCGAATAGACAGGCACCTAAGACCGGATTGAATCAAATAAAGAGCGTACCTGAACCAGAGAAGGAAAAGGAGAAGCCAGCGGCAGAACCAGAGGCTGTAAACGACAGCCGCGAAATTACGCCGGACAAGCTTGCGGCTATGATTGCCAATCTGGGAAATGAGCCAATTCTGGAAGAGCCGAAAATTGCTGAAGAGGAAAAACCAGTGGAAATATCGTCTCTTCAGCCGGATAACCGAAGTTTTATGGAATCGTCTCTTCAGCCTGTAGACGTCAAGCCTGCGGAAACTCATGCAGGTTCGGCAGATGTCATCGACGATGAATTGGAAAAAATTATGATGGCTATGGATATTGATACTGATTTAGGCCAATCTGTCAAGGATATGGATATTGATAAGATTTTGGAAGTGCCTATTGACGAAAAGTCCAACGGCAATGCAAACCAGGTGATGAGTTCAGACGAGATCGCAGCATTGATTGCGAATACGGATTTATTATCTGATCCAGAGCCTGCAAAAAATTCTGATTTGCCGGATTTGTCAGATCCAAGCTATGTGATGAGTTCAGATGAGATTGCAGCATTGATCGCAAATATGTAATAAAAAAAATTAAAAAATTTGAAAAAAGTACTTGCATTTTTTCAAATACTGATATATAATAATTCTTGTGTTCAGGGGAACACAAGGGAATGCGCCACTAGCTCAGCTGGCAGAGCACCTGACTCTTAATCAGGGTGTCCAGGGTTCGAACCCCTGGTGGCGCACTAAAGTATCGGTTTCAAGTGTTAAGGCTTGGGGTCGGTGCTTTTTTTGTATTATTTCAAATGCTTTTTTAAATCTAAAAAGGAAGATCGAAGGTTTGTGATTTTTTTAAATATCGCTGGATGATGGTAAGAAAAAAGGATAGCTTTTTTCTTGAATGCAAGTAAATTCATAATTACCTCCTGTCGCTCCAGTGCGCTGTCCAGACAGGTAAGAGAGCTTTGTGCTGGACAGTATACTGTTATGAGTTCTGTTAATATGATATTTTATGGATTTATATGGATTTGTTGCATGTCCGTAAACAGAGATTGATAAGTTAGGCGAAAGGCGTACGGGATGCAATAAGCTTGTAAATGGGGTTGCCGAGAGAGGAAAATTTTTCTTCATATTCTGTCATAATATTGCCTTCGTTCAGCTCAGGGTCATTGTGCAGGTCGTAAGTGCAGGCATCCAGCGTCCAGTGAGCAGCAGGAAGTTCAGCAAGGGAAAATTCAAACAGATCCCTGTTATCGGTTTTGAACTCAATACTTCCATTTGCCGCTAAAATCTGGTCGTAGCGGCATAGAAATTGTTTTGAGGTAAGCCTTCGCCTTGCATGTCGTTTTTTCGGCCAGGGATCGGAAAAGTTCAGGTAGATTTTAGCGACCTCTTCAGGCGCGAATACGTCAGCCAGTTGTTCCGCATCCATACAGATCAAACGAAGATTGGCTGGGATTTCTTCTGAAGGGAGGCGTTCGAGCTTCTGGACGGCGCGCAGCAAGACGCTGGTGTACCGCTCGATCCCGATATAATTGATATCAGGATGATTTTGAGCCAATTGCAATAGAAAACGTCCTTTCCCCATTCCAATTTCGATATGCACAGGATTCGTATTTTGAAAAGCCTGCTGCCATAACCCGCGCTGAGAGGCAGGAGTCTGGACGCAATAGGGACTGACAGCAATTAGATGGTCAGCGCTTGGAATATTTCTTAATCTCATAATAATCTCCTTCTGTTATATTTTTATATGCTATATTATTATAACATTGATGAAAAGTATTGGCAAAACTTAAAAAAAGTATTGCGTATCGCTTGTATCCACACTATAATAAGAATAGAATGGTTATTCCCTGATTATGGAAATATTGTAAAATACCTTCACAAAAGTATAAATAAAGATTGGAAAGTTAAAATGAAAAAAAGAGTGAAACTGCTGAAAACAATCAATCTGTTACTGTTATCGTTTCTAGTAATCCAGTTGTTGGCGCCGGCAAATATGGTACAGGCAAAAAAAAGCAAAAGTAAAAACTATTGGCCAAAGCTGTCCGAAGAGATTACAGCGGGTGCTGCGATTTTAATGGATGTGGATACAGGAGCGGTCTTATATAAGAAAAATATAGATAAGCCGTATTATCCGGCAAGCATTACAAAAATATTGACAACGCTGATTGCAGTGGAAAACAGCACGATGGATGAAGTCGTAACCTTTTCCCAGGATGCGATTTATAAGACGGAGGGTTCTGGAATCGCGCGTGATGTCGGAGAAGTTATGACGATGGAGCAGTGCCTTTATGCGGTAATGCTTGAATCGGCAAATGAGTGCGCTTATGCCGTTGCGGAGCATATCAGCGGCTCTCTGGAGGAGTTTGTCAAGCTGATGAACCAGAAAGCGAAATCGCTTGGCTGTAAATCCTCTCATTTTACAAACCCGCATGGGCTGCCGGATGAAAAGCATTATTTGAGCGCTAAGGATATGGCTGTTATTGCCAGGACAGCATACGAAAACGAAACGTTCCGGCTGATCTGCGGTACCAAGAAATATACGATTCCGCCTACCAATAAGCATAGTGAACCGACCTATCTTGTAAACCATCATAAAATGCTGTACCCCAAGGATACAGCGGCATATTTGTATGATTACTGTACAGGCGGGAAAACCGGCTATACGAATGCTGCGGGCAATACACTCGTTACTTATGCGCAAAAAGATGGCATGACGTTGGTCGCGGTTATATTAAATGGAACTTCGCCTCAGTATTGGAAAGAAACAAGGGCACTGTTGGATTTTGGTTTTGAAAATTTTAACCTGTGTAATGTATCCGAATATTTTGGATCGGATGAGAATGTGGAAGAGCAAAAGTATGATACGCTCAATACCAATGATCCATACGCCCAGATTGATCCACAGGCGAGGATTATACTTCCAAAGACCGTGAATTTCAGCAAGGCAAGTATGGAGATCAGCTATGAAAACCTGCCTGATCAGGTTTTAGCGCAGTTAATCTATACGTATGGAAAACGCCCGGTTGGTACGGCAAATATTGTTCGGACGCATACATTAATTGATAAAGAGGAAGGAGCTTCTGGTCAAAATAATGACGCGGCGCAGGAGCAAACTGCTGATGAAAGCAGCACGGCAGAAGCTGATTCCCAAACCGACAAAGAAAAAACTGAGAGTAAGGAAAGCCAGGACAAAGATCCAGAAAAGGCAGGACAAGCAAATCAGAACGGAGGCGCAGATAGTAAAAATAAGGAGCCTGGATTTTTAGAGAAAATAAAAAAGATTGATATGATTGGAAAAATCAAAAATTTTGATATTCATGATGTTGTCTCAAATATTTCTAATTGGTTTGCGAATATAAAACTGGAACTGTCACCGCAGATACTGATCATTGCGGGAGGAATTATTTTAGGCATTGTGCTGATTATTGTTTTCAGAGTCTTATATGATAAATCCTATTTGATCCGGCAAAAGATGGCGAATTACCGTAACCGAAAGCGTGCCAGAAAGCAGTATACCATTATCCGGGATACGAGGAGGACAAGGCGCGGAAAATGGCGAAAACGATAGGCAGAGCAATATTAAAAGCATGATATTTTAATAGCAAAAGTATTAGGAAAGACAGAAAAAGTACAAGATTTTAAGTCTGATATAATAAAAACGACAATAAATAAATTAATTTATTGTCGTTTTTATTATTTGGGACATATAAAAAAGAGGACCTTATTATCTCATAATTTAATAAATTATCAGAAAATAAATAATTATTTAATTATTGCAAAAAATAACGATTGGCAATGTGCTCATCCTTTTTGTTCCATTTCTGTTTTGATAAATTCTGAAAAGAAGGAAAGAAGCTTTTCAGGTGTTTTTGTATAGATTAAAATGCCGTTGTCAGTGTCTGTCATTGTTTCAAAAAGAGTTTGAAATTGTGGTGTGGCGTTCATTAAATGCATAATATGCCTGCGCTTCCATTCTTCTGTCTTTAATAGGATTGGCGTACATGATTCCAGGCTGGCGAGGGTTGAGGACGTTAGAAGCTGGGAAAGCTCCTGTTCCGCCTTGTATTCTTCGACGGTCTTATTTATCATAAAATAGCCTTTTTCGTCGCGCGGCAGGTTTAATGCGTTTACAGCACGCTGAACCTGCTTAGTCAGTCCTGGAGATGCCGGATGCAGGGATTCAAAGTAAATCATAAAATCAGACGCCTGTTTGAAATGGTGGTTTTCCCCGTATTCTTCAAATTCTCGTGTCAGTATCCGTTTGATGGTCTGTTCGCACGATTTCCGCGATGGATTTTTGTGCGGCGAGCTTGGATAGGAAGATGGCATAGCGAAGTATCCTTTCTTTTTCCAACAATGATATACACTATAGTATAATAACGGCAATGATTGTGCAAGTATTATTGGAAAAAAATAAATTTGACAGATACAAAGCTTTAGGAATATAATGTAACCAAATACTCAGATTATAATTATGGAGCGGAATAAATAGGATGGGAGAGGGAAAATTAAGCAGAAGGCAGAAAAAAGACAAGCAGGCCGAGGAAATATGCAGGCTGATAGAAGCAAACGGCGGCATCGTAAAGGCTTCGCAGTTGTATACGCTGGGGCTGGACTATCGTCGGTTGCAGACGTTTGTCAAGTGCGGGCTGATTGAAAGAGTGAAAAAAGGCTATTATTGTGTAAGTGGGAAGAAACTTGAAGAAGAAGATCTGGTTTGCGCGATGTTTCCAGACGGTGTGTTATGTATGGAAAGTGCCTTGTACTATCACCAATATTTAAAAAAGAAACCGTTTCAATGGTCGATTGCGATTGATAAAAATACCTCCAAGGCTCGTTTTCATATCGAATATCCGTTGGTGCAGCCGTATTATACAGAACCTGAAGTATTAAAGCTGGGTGCGGAGGAGATTGCGTTTGGCAGCTCCAAAATGCTTATATACAGCAAGGAGCGTCTGATTTGCGATATTTTAAAATATGAGAGCCGGATGGAACGTGAGGATTTGCAGCAGGCGCTGCGGGCGTTTCTTGCCGATCAGGAGAAAGATATTGCAAAGCTGCTTGCTTATGCGAAGGAAAGAAGGGTATTGTCTAAAATTCGGAATCAAATAGGGGTGTGGTTATAATGGGAAACCAGCTTTTGAATGAGAATTTTATCAAGCAGCGCAGCGGGGAGCTTGGAATCCCATTTGAAAACCTGCTTGCCGCGGCAATATTGGAAGAGATTGTACAGATCATAGCAGAATCTAAATGTGCATCTAATTTTTGGAT
>ERZ808054.1675-NODE-1675-length-11558-cov-3.290741_pt1 | contig 11558 bp, 10 predicted proteins | sample MGYA00380201_ERZ808054 | MGnify/ENA primary metagenome ERZ808054 (study PRJEB31490, sample SAMN06133419) | mouse gut metagenome | isolation source: Z5_2 | host: mice | place: China: Chengdu | collected 2015-05 ... | reverse complement strand
GTCCTTCTCTGCCAGACCGTATGGTCGTCGCTCATCCCGTGCAGCAGGTAGACCGTCTTATAAGAACCGTCCTTTGCCATCCCCTCCATTCCGATCTGTTTACTCGTCTTCTGCGGAAGGATCACATCCATATTCATCCCCATTCCCAGTACATCTGAGAAAAAGTCCACATGCAATAACGCCATTTTATCCGCCTCCTGTCATCATGTTTCCTGCTTGTTCAGGTATCGCCCATATTCATTTTACCATTATCCAAAGACGGGCGCCGCAAAGCCCGGCTTCCCGGAATAGAAACAACGCCATACAAAGTTTTATATTCCAGGAAGCCCTGCCGCATGGCGCCCGTCCCGTCACTTATGCATCTTTTTTCACACTCTTTGTCTTCATGATATACCACAGCGCTCCTGTGATGCACACAGAAGAATAGGCTCCGCACACGATGCCCACCATCAGCGGAAGTGCAAACTCCTTGATGGAAGCCACGCCCAGCACATACAGCACCGCCACCATCACGAACGTAGTCAGCGACGTATAGATACTTCTCGTCAGCGTCTGGGTAATGCTTGCATTGACCACGTCTTCCAGCGTATCCTTTTTCTTCCTTTCCGCCATATTTTCCCGGATACGGTCAAAGATGACGATGGTCGCATTGATGGAATATCCCACAATCGTCAGCATGCACGCAATAAAGGTATTGCCCACGGATACCCGCGCCGCCGCATAGAACGCCAGCACAACCAGTACGTCGTGCACCAGCGCCGCCACCGCACTGGTGGCAAAACGCACATCCTTAAACCGGATCCAGATATAGATCAGCATACAGATTGTGGACACGATCACCGCTATGACAGCATCCGAGCGCATCTCGCTGCTGACTGTAGAACTGATGCTCTGCGAAGTAATTGCGGACTCATCCACGCCAAAGTTCTCCACAAGCGCCGCATTCAACTGCTCGCGCTCCTCCAGAGACAGCGTACGCGTCTTCACCGTAATCTGCGTCGTTCCCTCGACCTTGTTCGCCATGACATCCTTCTCACCGATGACATCACAAACTACCGGAATGATATCGCTCTCGATCTCCTCGATCGTATATTCCTTGCCGAAATCGGCTGTCGTCGACGTACCGCCGACAAAATCAAGACCATAATTGAGCGCATTGCTGCCGTTCGCCGCATGGACCGCCATTCCGATAAATCCCGCCGCAATAATAATACCGGAAATTGCAAAGAATACCGCTTTCCTTCCCAGGAAATTCACGGTCTTTCTCTCCTTTGCACGACCGTAGAACCTCTCTTCCTTAAAGCCCAATGCATAGAGTGAATAGAGAACCCATCTCGTCACGACAAGTGCCGTGAACATGGATAATACGATACCGATCATCAATGTATATGCAAAGCCCTTCACCGTACCCGATCCTAATCCCATCAGCACAAGCGCCGCGATCATTGTCGTGATATTTCCGTCAAGGATTGCAGACATCGCCTTCTTAAAGCCGATCTTCATCGAGGAATCCACCGTCTTGCCCGTCGCGATCTCCTCACGTATACGCGCGAAAATAATAACATTCGCATCCACCGCCATACCGATGCCTAAGATGATACCCGCAATACCCGGCAGGGTCAGCGTGATTTCAAACAGATATAAGGTCGCAATAACAAGTCCCGTGTAAATGGCAAGCGCAATCGACGCCGCAACGCCCGGAACGGCATACATCACGATCATAAATACCATGACGATGACAAGCCCGATCGCCGCCGCCTTAAGGCTGGAAGAAATCGCCTGGCTTCCGAGCTGCGCTCCTACTACGCTCGACTCCAGCTCCTGCAGTTCTAAGGACAGCGAACCGATACGAATCTGCGTTGCAAGCATATCCGCCTCCTCGTATGTCTTCATACCGGAAATCTGCGCCGCACCGCCCGTAATTGCCTGTTTTACCTGCGGATAACTGATAATCTCGCCGTCATATACGATCGGCAGATAACCGCCGACGTTATTCGAAGTCGCCTCCGCAAATATTTCCGCGCCTTCATCCGTCAAGGTAAGCGAAACGACATACTCCTTGCTGCCGTACTCGTTCTGAACGGTTCCCGCCTGCGCATCCGCGACCTGATCTCCCGTCATATAAACGGTTCCGTCCGAATACTGGAACTCCAGAGAACCCGGATTGCCAAGTTCTTCCAAAATAGTGTTTGCATCCGATACACCCGGAATCTCGACCGTGATGCGGTCATCGCCCACCTGGTAGACGGACGCCTCCGTACTGTACCCCTCTACACGCTTCTGCAGCTTGTAGATCGTATCGCTCATATCCTCCGCGCTCGGATTCTCGTCCATGACCTCATAGGTGATGGACACACCGCCGGAAAGATCAAGTCCGAGCGGAATGCTCATCGTCTCTCCGATTCCCGTCGACGAAAGAATAATAGATGCGTAATAGGCAAGTCCTGCCAGCGCAGCAAGAATTACAATCAAAATGACTGCTGCTTTACTCTTCTTCATGCTCTTTTCCTCTCTCTCTAAGCCAAACGCCCCGTTATTCGCATTCGGCAGCCTTTATCATAATTGCACACTCGATACGCTTTTTCTGAAGCTCACAACCGATATCATAAGCGCCGCAGATATCGCCCGTAAAATTGTAAGCATTCGCCGCACAACCGCCGCTGCAGTAAAATCTTGCAAAACATTCGCGGCACTTTTCCTTCGCGTATACGTTGCAGCATTTGAACTCGTCGCAAATCTCCTGTTTGGTGATTCCCTCATCCACATTTCCCAGAAGGAACTTCTCATTGCCGACGAACTGGTGACACGGATAGAAATCTCCCCACGGCGTCACCGCCAGATATTCCGTTCCCGAGCCGCATCCCGACAGACGCTTCGCCACACAGGGACCGCCCTCTAAATCTATCATAAAGTGGAAGAAATTAAAATCATCCCCACGCTTACGCCGCTCTATCATCTCAGCAGCCAGCTTGTCGTATTCCTCAAAAAGCTTCGGAAGATCCTCCTCGCGAAGTGCATACGGCTCCTTCGGCTCCGCCACGACCGGCTCAACTGAGATCTGCTTAAAACCGAGGTCCGCCAGATGCAGTACATCCTCGGAAAAATCGGTGTTATAATGCGTGTAGGTTCCGCGCACATAATATTTATCCTGATGCCTGCTCTTAGCAAACTTCTGGAACTTCGGCACGATCAGATCATAGCTTCCCGCTCCCTTGCGGAACGGACGCATCTTATCGTGCACTTCCTTCCGTCCGTCAATGCTCAAGACGACATTTCCCATTTCCCTGTTGCAGAACTCCATGACCTCGTCGTCCAGCAGAACGCCGTTTGTCGTCAGTGTAAAGCGGAACTTCTTATCATGAAGCTTCTCCTGTTCCCTGCCGTAAGCCACCAGATCCTTTACTACCTGCCAGTTCATAAGCGGCTCCCCGCCGAAGAAATCCACCTCAAGATTCCTGCGGCTGCCGGAATTGGCGATCAGAAAATCCAACGCCTTCTTCCCGACCTCGAAAGACATGAGCGCCCTTCTTCCGTGATACTCGCCCTCCTCCGCAAAGCAGTACTGACAGGCAAGATTGCAGTCGTGCGCGATATGCAGGCAGAGTGCCTTTACCACCGTCGGACGCTTCTTAAAGTCCATGATATAATCCTCATAACTGTCCTTCGTAAAAAGCTCCTCGTTATCAACCAGCGTCTGTACCTCGTCATACGCTTCTTCGATCTCTTCCTTCGGGTACTGTCCCGTCAAAGAGGATATGATCTCCTCCTTCGTGTGCTTCTCATACAGCGCGATCACGTCGTATGTCACATCATCCACCACATGGATCGCTCCACTGTTTACATCCAGAACAATATCATAGCCGTTGTTCTTGTACTGATGAACCACTATAATATTTCCTCTCTTTCTAATTTTGATTCGTTTTATCTGTCAATAATTCTTTTACAAAAAAAATGTCCGGCATCTTAATTCTTGCCGATATAACGTACAAATGACCGCACGCTTGGCGAACGGTCGTTTGTTGATTGCATTATTCACTTCATACACAAAGCCCGAAACCAGCGAATTATCTGTTCTCGCAGCTCTGATTTCCTACGGTACAGGAAGTCTTGCAGGCAGACTGGCAGGATGTCTGGCACTCGCCGCAGCCGCCCTTCTTAATCGTATTCTGTAACTTTCTCGTATTTAACGTCTTAACGTGCTTCATGATACTCTCTCCTTTAACTCAATTCCGCGCGCCTTATGTACGATATGTCCGCACGGTAAAATTCTATTAACCCATATAGTATACCACAACGTATTTTATATGGGAAGTATTTTTTTAGCTTATCATACCTCCCGCCATCCCGGACGCCCCGCACAGTACGAGCGCCGTGAGCGCACGCGCCGGCTCAACGTCGAGACTGCCCTTTACCAGCACCGACACGACGAACAGCAACGCAAAATAGATCACTCCCGCCGCAAGCCCCCACAGGAACTTCCGCTCGCGCATGATTTTCCCCATGAGAAGCCCGCCGAGAAACCCTGCGATCACATAGATAACAACAATCCCGATCTTAATCACCGACTCTCCCGGCTCCATTTTATATAGAAGCAGCGCCAGCAGCAAAAGCAGCAGCCCGCTTACGATAAACATGGCGAATACTGCGACGGCGATTGCCGTAAGCGGGTTGTTCTTCGCGTCCCTTGGTTTGATTTTGTGTTCAAGATTCATAGCTAAGACCTGCCTGATAGATTATATCTATCTATATGCAGGAAACTGCCGGGCTATGCAAGCAAGGTTCGTTCGGAATGTCCGTCCGGCTCTTCAATCTATGTGTGCTTTTTGCCCCGCGCCCTTGCTTGCTCTGTGATTCTAAAGAAATTCCATGCCATAAGACGCCGTAAATGCTCCGTCCGGCGCAAGCTCATTCTCATAAGCGCGCTCCGCAAGGCTTCCCTCAAAATCCACCGCGTCGCATCTTCCGTACCACGGCTCAATGCAGACGAACGGCGCGTCCTTGCCCTCCGGCGACCACACCGCAAACAACGGCGCATCAAAACGGACGGTCACATACGCTTCCCCGTCGCGGTCAAGCAGTGACACCTCTCCTGTCTGCGCGCCCTCAACCATATAAGTGCATTTGTCAAAGAAGCCCGGCGTAAATCTGACCGCTCCGTCGGTAAGCGCCAGGACTTCATCCTCCATGACCGCCATGCCCTCCGGCGTATTGCCGTGATGGTGCAGTTCGTCGGTAAGTCCGCCGAATTTCAAGCCATATCCAAGCTTGTCGCCCTCCCCATGAATCGGACAGAGAAATGCCGGATGCGCGCCGATGGAAAAATACATGGGTCTGCTGTCCGTATTTTCCACTTTCCAGAGAACCCGCACCTCATTTTCCCTAAGCGCATAGCCGATATGCAGCTTAAAATGGAACGGATATTTCGCGTAAGTCTCCTCTGTAGAACTAAGCACGAACCAGATACTTCCCTGCTCGCTTAACTCCAGCTCAAACTCCATATCGCGCGCGAAGCCGTGCTGCCCCATAGCGTAAGTCTTTCCCTCGTAGCGGTACTCCTTGTTTCGCGGCGCTCCGACAAACGGGAAGAGTACCGGCGAGGTGCGCCCCCAGTATTTGGGATCACCGCACCACATATATTCGCGGTCATCGGACACCCTCCTTATGGACTTGATCTCCGCACCGAAGGAGTCGATCTCTACTTTCAAAGTCTCATTTTCTAATGTGTATCTCACGTTTTCCTACCTTCCTTTCCTGCCCTCTATTTTACTATTGGAACAGGAAACGGACAATACATTTTCTGATAAAATCCGCCTTAGAGGTAACAGTTTGGCCTTCGGCTTCCTGTTACCCTTAGAGCACATACTGGTACATGAAAATAAAGTGACAGATGCTTCCCGCCATCACAAAGAGATGAAAAATCTCGTGGCTTCCGAAATACGTGTGCTTTGCATTAAAGATCGGCAGCTTCAACGCATAGATGACGCCGCCGACCGTATAGATGATGCCGCCTGCGAACAGCCACGCGAACGCCTGCGCTGACAGCGTATCCAAAAGCTGTCCGAACACGAATACGCACACCCAGCCCATCGCAATATAGATGACGGAGGAGAACCACTTCGGGCAGCCGATCCACAGCGCCTTGATCAACATTCCAGCCGCCGCAATGCCCCATACTGCCGCAAGCAGCGTATAGCCCTCCTTTCCGCCGAGCACGATCATGCACACCGGCGTGTAGGAACCTGCGATCAGCACGAAGATCATCATGTGGTCGAGCTTCCGAAATAACTTAAGAATGCGGTCAGGAACGACCACCGAATGATACAGCGTGCTCGCCCCGTAAAGAAGCACCATGCTTCCCATGAAAATCATCATCGCTTCCACCGCCGTCCGGCTTCCCGACAGCCCCGCTTTCGCCAGAAGCGGCACAGCCGCCAGCACTGCCATCATCATCGCTATAAAATGTGTAATTGCGCTCCCCGGTTCTCTGATTGTTATCTGCATACTGGATATCCTCCGTTTCCGAAATCCCGTTCTCCTCCGCCGCACTGCGCACAACCCGTCAGAAATGAGATTTCTAAATATTTACATTTATTTATGAGCCCTGTCGCTTTATATTGTAGCTTTATTTTCCATTGTATATAGTTTTGAAAACTATCTGATATGGTTATACTACTCTTATTGTATGAAAATGTCAATGCGGATATTCTCCAAAGTTGAATTTTTTCATATCAATATGATATACTTCTTGGGGAAATTACAGAAACTGCCAAAGTACATTTGCAGCCGCAATCAAAAAGGAGATGTTTTTTTGAAATCAGACAATACCTATTTAACATGTGAGAAGAACTGGGTCTTCTTTACCTTAATGACTATCGCGGGATTTTTCGGCGCGTACACCTATCTGCTCCGCGGAAATGTATTCTGCAATGCACAGACCGGGAACGTCGTGCTTCTGGGAATGGCGCTCGGCGCCGGGAAATGGACGGAGGCTCTGTACTATCTTATTCCGATCTCGGCATATCTGCTCGGTGCTTTCGCCTCAGAACTACTTCCGAATCCTGTAAAACATGTTTTCCCGATCCGCTGGGACACACTTTTGATCGCGATCGAGATGATTGTCGTCGCATTCCTTGGATTCCTTCCGGAAAGCGCTCCGGTTCAGATTTCGCAGGTGGCAATCAACTTCATCGCATCCATGCAGTACAATACCTTCCGGCAGGCGGAGGGCGTGCCGATGGCGACCACCTTTGCCACGAATCACATCCGGCAGATCGGCGTGGGACTTGCAAAGGAAATCAGGCATTCCCACGACCCGGAAAAAGCACACCGAAAAAAATTAAAGAAACACTCCCTCATGTTGGTATGCTTCCTCTCAGGTGCAACCGTCGGCACGGTATTTTGTGATCTTTTCCTCGGAAAAGCAATCTGGATCGTGCTTATTCCGTTCGCGAATCTTCTGCGGTGTCTGGTGCGCGACGATCTGCGCGCCGGAAAAGACAACCTCGAACGGAAGCCGCTCGGTCATTAAAAAAATCCCCGGAGCAGTCTGCGTTATTCTCCACATCTGCTCCGGGGATATCCTTTTTCATAGTCTTTTCTTAAAGCCAATCCCGTCCGATCTATACGCCGGGATTGTTTTTCACCGCCTCTGCACTGCGCCGCTTTATAATTCGCAGTTATTTACCGTCCGCGGGAACGGAATAACGTCACGGATATTGGACATTCCGGTGAGGTACATTACGCAGCGCTCGAAACCAAGTCCAAAGCCCGCATGACGCGCCGAACCGTATTTGCGGAGGTCAAGGTAGAACCCGTAATCCTCCTCGTGCAGTCCAAGCTCGTTAATTCTCGCAAGAAGCTTCTCGTAATCGTCCTCTCTCTGGCTGCCGCCGATGATCTCGCCGATGCCCGGAACCAGACAATCCACCGCAGCAACCGTCTTGCCGTCGTCGTTTAGCTTCATATAGAATGCCTTGATCTCCTTCGGGTAATCCGTTACGAATACCGGACGCTTGTACACTTCCTCGGTGAGATACCGCTCATGTTCTGTCTGCAGATCGGCGCCCCACGATACCTTGTACTCGAATTTGTCGTTATTCTTCTGTAAAATCTCAATCGCCTCCGTGTAGGTCACACGCGCGAAATCAGAATTAACTACATTATTCAGCCGTTCCAACAGCCCCTTGTCGATAAAATTGTTGAAGAACGCCATCTCTTCCGGCGCATTTTCAAGCACATAGCGGATAATATACTTTAACATGCTCTCTGCAAGCATCATGTCGTCGTCTAAATCGGCAAATGCGATCTCCGGCTCGATCATCCAGAACTCTGCCGCATGGCGCGTCGTGTTGGAATTCTCCGCACGGAAGGTCGGTCCGAAGGTATAGATGTTCTTGAACGCCATCGCGTAAGTCTCGCCGTTCAACTGTCCGCTGACCGTGAGGTTGGTTGGTTTGTTAAAGAAATCCTTAGAAAAATCCACCATGCCGTCCTCATTCTTCGGCAGATCGTTAAGGTCGAGCGTCGTCACCTGAAACATCTCGCCCGCACCTTCACAGTCGCTTCCGGTGATAAGCGGCGTGTGCACATAGACGAAATCGCGCTCCTGGAAGAACTTATGAATTGCATAGGCAATCAGGGAACGCACGCGGAACACCGCCTCAAACGTATTCGTGCGCGGTCTTAAATGAGAAATAGTCCTCAGATACTCAAAGCTGTGCTTCTTCTTCTGCAGCGGATAATCCGGCGTAGAAGCGCCCTCGATCTCGATCTGCTTTGCCTGGATCTCAAACGGCTGCTTCATCTCCGGCGTTGCGACCAGCTTTCCGGTCACGATAATCGCCGCGCCGACGTTTAGCTTCTCCACCTCTGCGAAGTTCGGAAGCACATCCGAAAATACGACCTGCACCGGCTCAAAAAATGTTCCGTCGTTTACAACGATAAATCCAAAGTTCTTGGAATTGCGGAGACTTCTGACCCAACCGCCGATCGTCACGGTCTGGTCGATGAACTCCTCCTGTCTGCGAAATAAATCCCTTATATTTACCAAATCCATAATTCCTCCATCCGCCGCCGTCACATAATCGGTGGCGTCCGCTTCCCGGACCGCCCTGCTCTATGACCTCCTGCAGCTATATACATCATTACATATTATCTTATCCGTATTTTCCGAAAAAATCAATGCCTATTCCTGTTTGGTTTCCTCCGTGGATTCCACTTGCTCTGTGCCGTCTGCCGCATCCCCGTTATCTGCCGCGCCTGTAGCGGCTTCATCCGCAAGCGCATCGGCTGTCTCAACATTTACCCTAACATTCTCAACGACCTTTTCCAGCGCCTGATCGTAGAGATACAGATTTCTGAAATAGCGCTCGCCATACGCAGTATCGCCGTAGCCGTAAATGTTGTACATTGCCTCTACGGACTCATACCCGTTCTGCGTCACAAGCTGCCCGGCATATGCCGTCAATTCGTCCTCGTCAATCTCGATGCCAAGTTCCCCGGCAATCGCATCCATGGCAAGTTCAAGGCGGATACTCTTCTCCATGCCCTCATTCCAGTATGCTTCCATCTCTTCCGTGGTCTTGCCGTAGTAATTGGCCAGAAAATCTTCCAGCTGGCTCTCGTCACCGCCGCAGTTCTGATCAACGAACTGCCTCTTATAATCGGCAACTCTCGCTGCAAGATAATCCTCCGGCACATCCACCTCACAGTTATCTACCAGATAATCCTGTACCGCAAGATACGTGTCGCGCTGCTTATTATACTCTGCGCTCTGTTCCATATAGGAACGTATCTGCTCATACATCTCATCGACTGTATCTGCATCAAACTGCTCTTTCGCGAAATTGTCGTCCACGTCCTCAAGCTTCATCTCTTTTTGAATGGAATTAACCGTAAATGTAAATACGACCGGCTTTCCCGCCAGATCTGCGTTGCCGTAATTCTCCGGAAAGGTCACGTCACAGTCAATAACGTCGCCCACGGAAGCTCCCTTTAAGCCGTCCGTAAAGCCCTCAATGTAACCCATTCCATCCGCCGATGCATTCGCGTATACGTCGATATTCTGGTTCTCCGCCGTACCGCCGTCAAACGCAACTCCATCCAGCTTTCCTACATAGTCTACATTTACAATATCGCCTTCCTCAATGACCTTCTTCTCCGTATCTTCTGTATAGAACGGGCCATAGGACTCGAACATGCTCTTAAAGTACTCCTGTACCGCCGCATCGTCCACGTCGTAATCCCCGGTGATCGTCACACTGATTGCATTATAATCACAGAGCTTCACATAATCGCTGCCCTTTAAGTCAAACGCCCCGCTTGCACTTATCACATTCGTATCTGCCGTATTGTCTGCCCCTGCTGCCTCGGTGGATTCCACAAGCTCTGTGCCGCCCGCGCTGCCGTCCTGATCGGATCCACAGCCCGCTGCGCCAAACGCCATCATCGCACAAAGCATCAGTGCTACTGTTCTCTTTTTCATAGCCTCTTTCCCTTTCTTTTCCTCTCTTCGCTAAACGACTGTTTAACTTTTGTATCGTATCACACTTTGTTCCAAAAAGAAAGCGCGCACACCAAACTTTCACAAATGTTTCAAATACAAGATTGCTTTTTTGACAAATCAATGCTACAATTAAATGCGAATTTGATTTAGGGAGGATTCTTGTTATGAGCACTGTTACCATCGTGTTGTTAGTTATTTTAGCCGTACTGATCGTCGGCTTGATCGTATTATATTTTCTCAGCAAAAAGGCGCAGAAGAAGAAGGAAGAACAGGATGCGCAGCTCGCCGCGAACGCGCAGACCATCCCGATGCTGATTATCGACAAGAAGCGGATGCGCATTAAGGACTCCGGTCTTCCGCAGGTCGTCATAGATCAGACGCCGAAGCTGATGCGCCGGTCCAAGCTTCCGATCGTCAAGGCGAAGGTCGGTCCGAAGGTGATGTCTTTGATTGCAGACGAAGCCGTATTTGATCTGATTCCGCTTAAGAAGGAAGTCAAAGCGACTGTCAGCGGCATCTATATCACCAAGGTAACCGGTGTGCGCGGTCCTCTCGAAAAGCCTGAAGGCAAGAAGAGCTGGCGCACGAAGCTTCAGGAGAAGACGAGAAAAGCAAGCGCAGAGCTCGAGAAGGAAAAGGCAGAGCTTGCCAAGGAAAAGAGCAAGAAGAAAAAATAAAGAAACGCTGCAGACTTAATGCCTGCAGCGTTTTTCTTATGTTCTTTTCATCAATACTTATCAAAATCATCCCCGAGGAAAATCGTCGGTTCATCCGAATCCGAGCTTCCCTGTTCGGAGTTCTTGAACGAAGAAGAACTTCCTGAACCCAGGTTATAAATCGAAAGCATCTCTTTCATTCTGGACGCCTGATTGGACAGTTCCTCACTGGCTGCCGCACACTGCTCACTGGTCGCCGAATTCGTCTGTACGACCTGTGATACCTGTCCGATCGCCTGCTCGACCTGTGCCACCGCCGTCGCCTGATAGTTCGATGACTCTGCGATGCTGTTAATGATCGTTTCACTCTTCTGTACGATATTGGCGATCGTATTCAT
>ERZ808054.1671-NODE-1671-length-11591-cov-2.898124_pt1 | contig 11591 bp, 10 predicted proteins | sample MGYA00380201_ERZ808054 | MGnify/ENA primary metagenome ERZ808054 (study PRJEB31490, sample SAMN06133419) | mouse gut metagenome | isolation source: Z5_2 | host: mice | place: China: Chengdu | collected 2015-05 ... | reverse complement strand
CGGGCATAAATGCTGGTTCGTCTCTTTCTCTCTGGCTGTGTTCCGTACCCACGGTCTCTCATAGCAGTGCCCATTTCCAATGAATCTTCCAAGGCAAGTCCCACCAGCGTTGTGAGAATGCCCGATTGCAGTTTATGGTTCTCCCGAATTTTTTTATAATCCCGTCGAATTTTTGGCATCATCCGTAATGCCATAGAAAATAAAAGGGAAGCATGGGGTAGCCGATTTCCGAAAAGACACAAGATCTTTTCCGAAGTCATGATCTGGCTACAGCACCCAAACATCAGAAGCGAAGCTGCCAAAAGAGTCCCTGTCATACAGCCGTAGAATAAACATTCTACTGTCACAGGAAGTTCACCCATCCAGCACAGTACCGTGACTCCCCGGTGGTTGACCAGGGCATTGATTCCACCGCAGATAACAACCATCCCTAGACATTTTACCACAAAACCAAATCCCGCAGACATACCTTTCAGATACAGGTAAAAGGCGCTCTGACTGAGGAGGGCAATCCCCAGGAGCACCGGATCAAAAGCAAAAATCGTAATAACTGTCACCGCCACAAAATACATGAAGATCACTGTGGGATGAAATTTGCTGAAACCACTCACAGGCACTCCCCCTTTCCATTCAACGACGCCAATTAACTTGAACTGCCCCGACTTAATATTCACAGGTATAATTGAATATCACCTGATCTCCTTTTTCCAATTTGTATTTATTGCAGCCGTTGCCCGGATCTTTTCCATTGACGGAATACATCCACCCGCTCTCATCTCCGCAGTCAAACTCATACAGGTTATGTATACCCTTGATATAATAAGTAGAATATAACGGCGTAAACACATAGTCCAAATGGATCTCTCTCTCTTTACACACCCGTTTCAGCACGTCAAAGACTGTCTCTCCTTCCTCAAAAGTAAAGGTTCCCTTCAGAATCATTCCATCTTTCGGTATCACTTTTTTGGCACTTTCACTCAGCTTGTCCATATGGGAAAAAACTTCCTGGCAGGTGATGGTAAGACTGCATTCCTTCTTCTCCTGTACCGTCGCACTCGCTGCAACCGGTGGCTGTGTCGATGCCGGAGTAGCGGCCTGAGTACTTTTTTTCGGACTCTTCGTGCTCTGGGACTTTGGTTCGTATGCAGTGGTCTTTTTTGGAGATTTTGTTTTAGCCGATGACTGATCCGCGGTATTCTTCCCTGTCTTTTCGTCTGTTTTATTATCTGCTTTTTTATCTGGTTCTATGGATCTCTTCGGTTCTTTCTTTTGGTCGTTATTCTTTTTGGAAGACACTTTTTCTTTGGTGTCTTCTTTTTTCCGGAGGGCGGCAGAACTCACCGCTGCTTCTCTGAGATCGCTGGAAGTAATGGCTGATCTGGTCTCTTCCTTCTGAACCGCAGAAACAGTTTCTCCATGGGATATTACTTCGCTCTCTATTACACCAGTAGATTTTTCTTCACTTCCCCCGCTTCCTTTTATAATCAACACTGTGCTCAATACAGCGATGGCCAGTAGGCAACCTAAAATAATTTTTTTATTGCCGTTCATATGCGTCTCATCCCCTTTTGCCTTCTATGTATTATGACTATAAATTCTCTAATAAAATGTCCATTAAATTTTATTTTATCATATTTTTTTCTTTTCTGCCATTGAATTTTTGTGCATATTCTTTGCACATAAAATACTAAAATTTTTTCCTCAACCCCCTATCTTTTTCTCCAAATCCATGTTATAATAATCCAGATTTATTTAATATAAGTAGCTGTATTGGTTTCTGGTGACACGCTGCTGTCACATTTACATGCACAGGCATGTGAGCAGAATTAATAGGGAAGCCGGTTCGATTCCGGCACAGCCCCCGCTGCCGTATTTGAGGATGCCGATAACAGGATTGGAATGCTATTCTTGCATTCCGTCAGCCACTGGAACAGCCCGACAGGCTATTATCTGGGAAGGCGTTATCTGCAATTGATGCATAAGTCGGAAGACCTGCCATACAGTCTGAAATATAACCTTTCGGAGGGAGAGGAAATGTTTTGACAGTTTAGCCTGACGGTGCCAAATCGGACCCGTTTCATTGTCAGGCTAAGAACTTGTCCAATGGTGTGATCACGATTGGTCTGTTTTTGTAGTACAAATAATGTCATTACTGCCCTTTATACCCTTTTCCGGATATAAAGGGATTTTTTATTTACATCCGCGAACCCGAACGGTCTCGCGAATCGTGACGCTCGGGGGGGTTCTACTTATATTAAGATCAAAAAAATCAACGATGAGACTACACAACAAGCGCTGATTGCGCAGAAATGAGGATGAGTATGAAAACAAAAAAACGATTCATTGCCCTACTTCTCACTCTTGCCATGATTTTTTCTGTAACTGTGGTAGATGGGGAAATTTCGGCAAACACAAAAGCAGCCAATGACACGATCACGGTTACATTACGGGTTGAAGATTCCAACAAAACCCTGATTCCGCCCACGAAGATCACTCTGGACAAAGATACCGTGGCCACGATCAACGACACCTTTAACGCCTCCGTGGAGACACCAGTGCTTGAGACTGCTCATGTGACCGCTGCCCACGCCCTAGCAAAATACATATCAGACCAATCCAAAACACCGGCTTCTGACCTGACCTTTGCTTACGGTAATCCTGCTAGCATACTTGGGCAAGACACTCTGGACAGCTCCTATTTCTGGTCCTTCCGGATAAACAATACCTCTCTGGTCATGGACGATGGTTTTACCCAGTACAACTTTACCAGCTGCCCGGTTCAGGATGGTGACAGTATCGTCGTATTCCGCCAATATTATAACTACACCACCAGCGAGTCCAGCTCCTATTCTTATTTTGATAAGGAATTCTATGAGACGAAAGTGAACGAAAAAGTTTCTGTCACACTAAAGAAGGAAAGTTTTGATGAGAACTGGAATACAGTAACTGTTCCGATAGCAGATCAAAATATCATTATCGCCATGGAAAATACAACCGGTTCTGGTCCGGTACCTGCCATCGCACAGGTGACCACCACGGACAAAAACGGCATGGTAGATCTCTCTTTTAACAAAGCGGGTACCTATGTACTGCTTTCTGGCAGTACGAATGCAGATGGTACTCCGGCAACATCCCGCGCTTACGCGAAAATCATCGTAAAAGATGAACAGCCTACTGCCACTGGCACACCGGCTCCACCAGCGCCAACTGTCACCCCGCCACCAACTATACCACAACATCACAGCTGTGTGATAAAAAAACCCCTCGCACCCAAAAAAATAAAAGCCAAAGTAAAAAAGAAAAAAGTCACAATATCCTGGGAAAAAACCAATAACATAAAAGGATATGAAGTATTTTATTCAAAGAAAAATAAAAAGAACTTCAAAAGACTTTCCGTTACAAAAAAGACAAAAATAACAAAAAAATTAAAAAAAGGAAAGTACTTTGTAAAATGCCGATGCTATAGGCTGTCAGGCGAAAGAAAGGTTTACAGTAACTATAGCAAGATTATTTCTTTTAAAGTAAAATGATGAGAAACACGCTTTGCGAGTTTCTCACCTTCCGCGGGCGGCGCCATGGCTTGTGCCTTCCGCGCACAGCAAAGGAGACCAACCATGAAACGAATATTATGCTTTCTGCTGATCGTCACTCTCTTTCTAATTCCCTGTTCCAGTGCCTATGCCTGGACTTCTTTTCGAAACGAAGAGGGGCGATCCGGAGCCAATACTATCCACGCCGCCACGCCAATTGATGCAAACACCACTGGTCCCAGATGGAAAAAGAAATTTACCCAAAGCATAGGATCAGCCATGAATTCTACACCAATTATAACAGAAAAAAACATCTATATTGTAAATAAGGATATTTTGTATCAGACAGACAAAGAGGGAACGATCCTTACAACCCTCCGTCTTTGTGCCTCCATGAATTCCATGTGCCACATGGCTTCCGACGGAACGTATCTATATATCCCCCTGGGAGGTGGTCTTCTGCAGTGCGTCGATATGGACGCCATGGCTGCTGTCTGGACCAGCGAATCTTTCGGCGGACAGTCATTGACCACCGTATACGTTTATAACGGTTTGGTCTACGCAGGCACCACCAACGGAGACGGATCCGAGGGATGTTTTTACTGTGTAGAGGCAAAAGATGGAAAAACCAGGTGGAGCTATCAAAATAAGGAGTTACCCTGCGGATATTACTGGAGCGGTGCTGTTTCAGCCACATTATTCTCTGCTGAATGCCTTTTATTTGGCGGGGACAATGGTGTCCTGGTCTCTCACAGCCTTACGGAAGACCAGGTATACGACACTCTGGATCTCACTTCTATCACCGGCTCCAGGGGGAAGATCCGTGCAGGAATCACATACGATGCCGCATCCGATGCCTTCTACACCACCTCCAATAACGGATATCTGTACCAGATCCGCATGAACCAAAATGGAAACTTTGATACGGTAAATTCTGTTTTTTTGGGAGATTTTACCGATAAAACAGTCAACTGCACTAGTACTCCCACGATTTACAACGGCAGGATCTATGTCTGCAGTTATTATGACAATGCCGGTCGTATCAGTGTCATCGATGCTGACACCATGCACACCATCTATGCTGCCACCACCGCTGGTACAGCAGATATAAAATCCTCCCCTCTCGTATCCACCGGATATGCCACGGAAGAAAACCACCACCAGGTCTATGTATATTTTACCCAGAATACCGTGCCAGGAGGCATATATTATATCAAGGACAGTGCCATCTCTGACTCAGCAGATATAAAAACCTTATACGAGCCAAAAAACAATCCCCAGTTCTGTCTACAAAGCCTGGCGGCAGACACAGAGGGAACCCTGTACTATTCCAATGATTCTGGTACCTTTTTTGCGGTTCACGAAGGCTTTGCCGCCAATGATCTCCCGCCATCACCCTCTCCCACCGTCTCTCCCGAGACGCCAGCTATTTCCACAGAAAAACCGGCAGCCTCTGCAGTTTTTTCTCCATCTCCGACGCCAGCCAGCCAGCAGACGACTTCTGGTACCGCGCCAAAGAAAAAACTGCGTCCTGGTAAACCTTCCAGAATCAAAGTGAAAGCAAAGAAAAAGTACCGCGGTAAATACAAGATAACCCTTTCCTGGAAAAAGGGGAACCATACCAAAAAGACACAGATCAAAATAAAAGGCAAAAAGATGAAAATCGTCTCCGGCAGCAAATACACGCTGTCACTGAAAAAGGGAGTCTATACCATCCTTCTTTATGGATATATCTCCCCCTCACAAAAGAGCTCTAGCGCCAGAATACGCTTCCGCGTATCCTGACGCCAGAGATAAGCATCATTCTTCTGTTTCTTCACTGTCTGAGCCCTCTGAGGAATCCCCTGATCCCTCGCTGGAGGACTGATGGGATGAGATGGATACACTGATTCCGTCCTCCTCCTGCATCTTCTCCAGCAAGCTCTTATGCTTTTTCGGTTTGACATTCTGTGCGGCCATCATCTTGGCTTTCAGATAAAGATCGCTGTTAAAACGGAACAAAAAATTCTCATCCTTTGGCGGTACCTTCTCCCCTTTCATGATACGTCTCGCGATAGCGAGGGCCCGAGCAAGGGCGCCATAGGATTTTTTCTTTTTCTTTTGAGTCTTTTGCGTCTTCTGTGCCATCTGTTTCCTTTTCTCATTCATCTTCTGAAACGCCCGAGCAAGAGCCTTCCCTTCCTCCGACAGCTCCGCCACATCTGTATATTTCTTAGAAACTCCCTTTCTACTCTGGCTTCCCTGAATCGACGGCTTCTTTTTCGTATTCCCATGCCTTTGACTCCGATCATCTACGTTCAACATACCAGGGTGCTCTGAGTAGTCCGTCCGATCTGTAACATTCATCTTTTATCACATCCTTGTTCTGATACCGGTTATCCAAAACAATTCCCCGGTAACAAAGTCTCAGGGCAATTCCATTTACCCATGTAAATAATCTCAATATATATATCGGACGATCCAAAAAATTATTTAGTCTTCGGTGCTTTACTGGCAAATTCCGTATTCACCAGTTCCTCATAGGAAACCCGATTGCTGAGTTCTCCACCAGATTCCAGAATATCCTGCAAAAGATCAAAACTCTCCTTTTCAAAAACAAGATTGTCTTTCCAGGTCCCCTGGTCATAATATCGTTCTACGATAGTAGTCAACGTTTCCCGCTCCGTCTCTTTGAACTGGGGCTGTATCACCTCCGCGATTTCCTGCGGCGTGTGGCTTTTTACAAAATCCATCCCCTTCTGGAGAGCGTTGGTAAACTTCTGAATGGTATCCGCATTTTTCTTGATATAACTTTCCTTGGCAGAATAAGCAGTATAGGGAACCATTCCGCTATCCACTCCGAGAGAAGCTACCACCACACCTTTCTTTTCCTTTTCTAGTGAGGCCGCAAAGGGTTCAAATTCCACCGAGTAATCCCCCTGTCCTGAAGCAAAAGCTTCTGCGGTAAGTCCAAAATCGATATTCTGTACCATCTTCAGATCCTTCTTGGGATCCATGTTATTCTTCTTTAGTATGTATTCAAATACCATCTGTGGCATACCGCCTTTCCTTCCAGCCAATACTGTCTTCCCTTTCAGTTTATCCCAGGTAAATTCTTCATCGGCTTTCCTTGCCACCAGAAAATTACCAGCGCGCTGTGTCAGCTGGGCAAAGTTGATAATTTTTTCTCCTGATCCCTCGTTAAATACATAGATCGATGCCTCCGATCCCATAAATCCAATGTCTGCCTCCCCTGACAACACCGCTGTCATCACATTGTCGGCGCCAGAACCATTGACCAATTTTACATCCAGCCCTTCCTCTTTAAAATAACCTTTCTCAATAGCTACATACTGAGGAGCATAGAAAATGGAATGCGCCACTTCATTCAGTGTGATGGGCGTCATCCCTTCCTCCTCCTTTTTTGCACAGCTGCACAAAGAAAGTACTAGTAGAGAAAAAATCAGCGCCAGAACCACGATTTTTTTCATTCTCTTCCTCCTAGCCCGATGGCGAGCTATTTCCTTTTTCTATGAATATATGACAAAAAATACGTGTGGTGCAGGTCTTTTTGTGTTAAAATAGAATCAAAAGATGAATTGAGGGAGGGTACTTTGATGAATGAAATTGAACAATTGAAACAATGGATCGATGAAAGTGATAATATCGTATTTTTTGGTGGCGCTGGCGTCTCCACAGAGAGTCATATTCCAGATTTTCGCAGTGTGGACGGACTGTATAACCAGAAGTATAATTTTCCACCCGAGACGATTTTAAGCCATCACTTTTTTATACAGAATACGGAGGAATTTTATCGTTTTTACTGGGATAAAATGATTTTTGAAGATGCGGAGCCAAATGCTGCCCACAAAGCCCTAGCAAATCTTGAGAAAAGAGGCAAACTCAAAGCTGTCATTACCCAGAATATCGATGGTCTGCACCAGAAAGCAGGGAGCAAGGAAGTTCTGGAACTTCACGGATCTGTCCTGCACAATTACTGCATGAACTGCAAAAAATTTTACGGATTAAAAGATATTCTCCCACAAAAAGGAATTCCCAAGTGCAGTTGTGGTGGCACCATCAAGCCGGATGTGGTGCTCTATGAAGAGGGGTTGGATTCTGATATTTTGAAAAAATCCATCACTTATATCAAAAATGCAGATGTTTTGATCATAGGAGGCACTTCTCTAGCCGTCTATCCCGCCGCTGGTCTAATCGACTACTATCGGGGGAATAAACTGGTTCTAATCAATAAATCCAGAACCAGCCGCGAGGCCCACGCGAACTTAGAGATCCATGGGGCGATCGGTGAAACTTTAGGCTTTTACGCTTGAAAGTATATTTTATTTGTGATAGACTTACTCATGAAAGTTTGTTTATAAAAATGCCTTCAAAATGAGATGCATGACAGAGCAAAGAAAAATATCGTTACCTTTACAGAAATGAGGAAAAATATGCCGATCAAGATCCCCAACTCTCTGCCAGCGACAGAGATACTGGAAAATGAAAATATATTTGTGATGACGGAACATCGTGCTATGCATCAGGATATCCGTCCATTAAGTGTACTCATCCTAAATCTGATGCCCACCAAGATCGTGACAGAAACCCAACTGCTGCGCAAGCTGTCGAACACCCCGCTGCAGATTGAAGTGGAATTTTTAAAGACCGCCAGTTATATTCCGCAGCACACAGATCCTACTCATCTGGATACCTTCTACACGACCTTTGATGAAGTTAAGGACCGTAAATTTGACGGTATGATCATCACCGGAGCGCCACTGGATTACATCGCCTTTGAGGATGTGGGATATTGGAAGGAAGTGTGCCGGATCATGGAGTGGTGCAAAACTCATGTCCATTCCACCCTTCATCTTTGTTGGGGAGCCTTTGCCGCCCTGTATTATTACTATGGCATTGAAAAAATAGATCTTCCGAAGAAATTTTCAGGTGTTTATGAGCACTCTGTTGTAAAGAAAAATTCTCCCCTATTCCGGGGCTTTGATGATATCTTCTATGCACCACAATCCCGCGCTACCAGCGTGAATTCGGAGGACATTTTGGCAGTGGATGAACTAGAGCTGATGGCTGTCTCGGAAGAAGCCGGTGCCACGATCATAAAAACTACGGACAGCCGGCATTTCTTCATGACCTGTCATCCAGAATACGACGCCGATACGCTGGCAAAGGAATATGTTAGAGATGTGGAAAAGGGACTGAATCCAAACATTCCCTGCAACTATTTTCCCGGTGACGATCCATCTCAGACACCAATTGTGCGCTGGCGCTCCACTGGGCAGCTAATCTTTTCTAACTGGCTGAATTATTACGTATACCAAAGTACACCTTACGATATTACTGACGTATAGTCATAAACCCAGACATCACACAGACTCCAGCCGCGCCTGCCCGGAAAACGGCTTCTGCATTTTTTTGACAGATGCCGCCGATGCCATAGACAGGGATGTGTACACCCCCAGACACCTTTTGGATAAAATCCAGGCCCCGTCCTGGTATCCCTTTTTTGCAATCCGTTTCGAAAACATGACCGGCGATCACATAATCCACCCCCAAATCCTCTGCCCTCTTAGCCTGTTCGATCGAATGTACAGAGGATCCAATCTTCAGAAAATAATTCCTCTCCTCTTCGGGCAGTGTTTCAAGAACCCCTAGGGGAAGATGGATGTTCCGGCAGTGCAATTTCCTGGCACTTTCCCAGAAGTTATGAAGAATACACATAATATCTGCATCCTGGCAGATCTTCAGTACATTTTCCGCTACCTTCTCATATTCACTCTGGGAAAGATCTTTTTCTCTCAAAAGAATGGCGTCCACTTCCCTCTTCTGAGCGATCTGCCAGATTCTCTCATAAAAATCTCCCTGACACAGTTTCCTATTGGTGACACATAGACATGGGATTCCATCACCGCTGCTTGTCTTATACATAAATATAATCGCTCATTACCGGCTGCAGCCCATGATCCCGGATCGCCTGGAACACCTCATCCACCGTCCTCGTGTCGTCGATCTCAAACTGTTCATCACCCTTTTCCTCTCCACCCCGGCCTCCAATGCCAACATTTACCCCAGCAGAAATCTTGGTAGCAGCGATCTGAATCAAATGATCTCTCACCCTCGCACACTCTCTAGTGGAAACAGTTATATTGGAAAATGGCAGGAACAACCGGTAGGCACACACAACCTGAAGCAGCTGCGCCTCACGAACATCCATGGGATTGATCTTGTCATTGTTAATGATCGGACGCAGCCTAGGACAGGAAAATGCAATCTCTGCATGAGGATATTTTCGCTGGATATACCACGCATGCATGCCCGTGGCAAAGGCATCCCGTCTGAAATCATCCAGTCCCAGCAACGCCGCAAATCCTACCCCCCTCATTCCTCCCCTGACTGCCCTTTCCTGGGCATTTAAGCGATAGGGGAAAATCCGTTTTCTTCCCGCTAGATGAAGCGTCTCATACTTATCGGAATGATAGGTCTCCTGAAATACCGTGACATAATCGGCGCCACACTCATGAAGATATTGATACTCCTCAGAATTCACCGGATATATCTCCAGACCGATCACCTTAAAGTATTTCCGGGCGATCTTACACGCCTCCCCGATATATCTGACATCCGACATCTTCGGGCTCTCTCCCGTCAGGATCAAAAGCTCCTGGAGACCTGTTTTGGCAATCTCCTGCATCTCCTTCTCAATCTCTCCCATATTAAGTCTGGCACGTTTGATGTTATTGTGGCAGTTGAAGCCGCAGTAAATGCAATAGTTCTCACAATGATTTGCTATGTAGAGGGGTGTAAACATAGCGATAGAATTTCCAAAATGTTTTCTTGTCTCCACCTGTGCTGCCTGGGCAATCTCCTCCAAAAGAGGAAGAGCCGCCGGAGACAGCAGCGCCGCAAAGTCTTCTGGTCCTTTCCTGTCACGGTTAAGGGCATTTTTAACATCCGCTACCGTGTAACACTCACAATCAAATGCTTCCGCCGCTTTAATTACCAATTGATCAATCTCCGAATCTAAAACCTCCATGCCTTTCAAATAGGTCATATGATCTGTCCTGTTTTCTTTTAGATGTTCTTTGATCTCTTCGTTCAAAATACTCTCATTGATTCTCTCTGTCATGTCATTTTTCCTTTTCTCCATTTTATCGTTCCGAAATGTTCCAATAAAGAGGTAAATTAATGTGCCAGCACATTAGTGTAACAAATATTATGTGTTGCTTCCATCCTGGATATATCCCGTCAGCGGAGAGGAGGCACTTCCTCCCCGTTCCAGCACCCTTCCCGTACCGGCAAGATAGGCAGTACGCCCGGCCTCGATCGCCTTACGAAATGCCTCTGCCATGGCTGGGATATCTCCTGCTGTGGCAATTCCCGTATTTGCCATCACGGCAGCCGCTCCCATCTCCATCGCCTCGCATGCCTGGGAGGGACATCCGATCCCCGCATCCACGATAATGGGAAGATCGATCTCATCAATCAATATCTGAATAAATTCTTTTGTGCACAATCCTTTGTTAGAACCAATGGGCGCAGCCAGAGGCATTACCGAAGCAGCTCCCGCATTGTACAGATCTCTTGCTATATTCAAATCGGGATACATATAGGGCATCACCACAAACCCTTCTGTGGCAAGAATCTCCGTCGCTTTCACCGTCTCCTGATTGTCCGGCAGAAGATATTTGCTGTCTCTCATGATCTCAATTTTCACAAAATCACCACAGCCTATCTCCCTGGACAGCCTGGCGATCCGGACAGCCTCTTCCGCATTTCTGGCACCTGAAGTATTGGGAAGTAATGTGATCCCCTTTGGAATATAATCCATAATATTTGCCGTCCCCCCAGCATTTGCCCGTCTCAGGGCAAGAGTGATGATCTGCGCTCCCGCCTGCTCAACGGCAGCCTGGATCAAATCCAGCGAATATTTTCCAGAACCAAGTATAAACCGGGAAGTAAATTCATGCCCTCCCAAAACCAACATATCCTTATCCATTTTTATCCTCCCTTCGCAAGGTGAACGCAGTTCACCTTTGTCTTATTGCACCTAAAGAACTAAAATTT
>ERZ808054.1667-NODE-1667-length-11616-cov-6.379929_pt1 | contig 11616 bp, 12 predicted proteins | sample MGYA00380201_ERZ808054 | MGnify/ENA primary metagenome ERZ808054 (study PRJEB31490, sample SAMN06133419) | mouse gut metagenome | isolation source: Z5_2 | host: mice | place: China: Chengdu | collected 2015-05 ... | reverse complement strand
TGTTAAAGTTACCCTTTTTTCTGAAAAACATATCAAAATCTTTTTCAAAAAGTTCTTGACATATCACCAGAATGCTTGCTGTTTCTTTTCTGTTATGCTCTTTTTGATTCTTTGCTGTTAAGCCCGTTAAGGAGGAGATCGCCTGCAATCTCTACCTGTAAGGCCAGACCGACTCGTTCGTCTGATGAAAGAATGTGTCCATTGCAGGCCAGTTTCTGCATCAGACTCAGAAGTGTGTGTGTTACGGAAAAGTATACTTCATCTATGGTGTATGAAAAGGCCAGACTTTTGTCCTTAAGGCCTTTTTCCAGAGCATTTGTCATATAAGGTTTCAGATTCAGGATATATTCTTCATATTCTTCCAGCCGTTCCTTTGAAATATGATATCTTTGGACAAAGATATCGAATTCCTGGAGAAATTTTAGAAACAAGAATTCTTCCCGAAAAATCTTTGTAAAGATCTGGAAAATATATTTTATCTGCTGAATGCCGTTCAGCTTCTGATATGCTTCCTGGGACAGGGAATCCAGATATTTTCCGGCGACCATCTGCCAGTAGGCAATTCCTGCCGAGATCGCAAGCTCTGCTTTGGTTTCAAAATAGCGGTAGATTGTGGCAGGGCCGACACCGACTGCTTTGGCAATCTCCTCCACGGATGTATCTTCAATCCCTTTTTCGCAGAATAGCTTCAGGGCAGTATGGAGTATCTGCTGTGTACGTTGCTCCATCTGCTGTTTCCGAATCTTGGATTCGCCCATAAGGAACATCTCCTGTCTTTCTTATTTTGTGATAGTAATACTATCACTTTTTGAGAATGATGTCAATATTTACGTCCTTTATGGCGCACATTTAGAATACGGGAAGTGCTTTTCACTTAAAATAGCGGTTGCAGGTATTCAACCCCTCGCCGTCAGGCGACTTTTAAATACTACAGATGTAAGATATAAGGCATAACGGAACGAAAGGAAGATTTCAGGTTGTTCGTGTGAACTGGTTATCAAGGAGGAAAGTATGAAGGGGAAAAGCAGGCACAAACATAAGGGTTCTTCATTGCGAATATTCAGCGTTTATTATTTCCTTCTTAGATTTTACTATCCAGAGCCCCCTTCTTCTGCAGGACGTAATTCATGGAATAGTATATCTTATGTTGCTATGCTGGAGCCGGTGTCAGATCCTACACGCCTTGCAGGGCAGGATGGGGGACTGTTGGTTCAGACTTACCAGATGGCAGGGGAACCTGAGAAAGCCAGAGGCTATATCCAGACGAGAGAATATCTGGATCTGCTGAATCTGGTGAGTGATGCCATGATATCCCTGGCTTTATATCAGGATGATTTCAAGAGATGCCAGAAGACCATATACAGGATTGGAAATGTAATAGAACGATACCGATTGGAACAGCTTCATCCGAATGTGGCGGCGCAGTTCCATTATCAGACAGCGGTAGTGTATGCGAAAGCACCTCCATTTTCCTTTGCAAGAGTTTTAACGTCCTGCGGATTTGATACCCGGTCGTACTCCGGCAGCGTCCGTACATTTTCCCGATTTCCTGTTGTGTGTAATCCCCGAAAAAGTAAAGGAAAATGATTTCCCGGTTCTTCTCCGGCAGAGATAACAGGGCGGCGGCAAGCTCCCCATTGGTGAGGATAACTGTCTGACCGCATATCGTAACGGGGTATTCTTCATAGGGTGCTTCAAAATATTCGTCTGTTGTGCCTAAAGGGTAAAACTTTTCTTCTGTGAGGTATTCAAGGGATATTTCTTTTTGCCGCCGTCTGCTCCTGTCACGCCATGCGTTGAGTGCTGCATAGCGTATGACGGTCTTGCAAAAGCCATTGAAAGTATACATAATATGTTCTCTGTATGCTTCTGTGTAAAGCATAAATAATTCCCTCTTTCTTCCACTAAAGGCACTACATAGTTATTAATTACTTTTAATTAAGAGAGATGACAACATTTTAGGCTGTCATCTCTTGATTATCTGTAATAACCCCTGGTTTAAAATTTAGAATTTTTATAATTTCTTCATCGGATAGTTTCACAAAATTTTGCACTTCTTTTACAATAGCAGTTACCATTATCTATGGATACTTCTGCTGAATGTTTATATGCTGCCCTTGAATGAAACGAACTTGCATAGGCATATCCTATAATTCTTTTCTGTTCAACAGCAACTAAATATGGATATTCCTTCAGCGTGTTTATTATTCTTTTCTGAAAATCATCAACACATGGTATATCATACTCAAATGTAATAGCTGTCCTTTCAACATAGAGGGCATAAATTTTTTGAACCAATATAGCATCTTCCTCTGTCGCAACCCTAATTTTCATAATACTGTATCCTCATAGCCTCTAACTTGCATCGTAATATCATACCACAACCATATTCATAATTCTATCGAATTTCTCTTAAATTTCTTCCTTCTTCCATTTTACTTTTCCAACTGTCTTACTGATAGTTTATTACCTGTCATATTAAGTCTGCAAGCACTTTATCTCCTTTCCACTATTTCAAGATTACAAAAACTTTACCAAAGAACTGTACCACCTAAATTAACAGTTTCATCCTCTCATAACATGAAATGGCAGATCTTAAAAATCAAATACTTAAAATGAAAATAGAAAGCATCATATTCAAAAAACGGACTAACATACTACTGTCATCGGTACTTTGACATTCCCAATGATACTTCTTGGTTTCTTTTCCAACTACCTGAAAACTAGTATCTGTAATGCGTTCCTCTTCTATGCCATCTTGTTTATTTAGAAAATGTTCATTAGGAGAAAATACAATCGTTTCTTCTCCTGTATAATGTTCCCCAAAAATCTCATTGATTATAGGAAGAATTAGTTTACTACAATCGTTTAATAAAGTGCGAAATACATCATCATAAGGAGTATTCCCTGTATTCATAGTATTGTGACTCCTTTGCTTGTTCTTTTGTCTTTTCTTATTTTTTTGCATTTCTAATTTTACTATACCATTGTTCTTGGTAAAAAGCAATTCCCGCTTTAGGGGAAAAAAGAAGAGGAATATCTTTTGGTTTATGCAACCATATGCAGAGATAGCTTTCTAAAAAAGAGGTATGCCGCCATACATACAAGCACTACAACTGTATTGCAATTAGACATTTCAAAAACTCAAAAAAGGAGAGTGCATTATGAGAAAGATGACAAAGACTGCAGTTACTTTAGCTGCTATGTCTGTTATGACAATTGCTTCTGCTAGCTTAGCTTTCGCTGCTACAAGCCAAGTAGATGGGCTGAAAGCTATAAAGACTGAGACAGAGGCAACAACAGGGCCAGATACAGGACTTTGGAATGGTGGTGACAGAGATGGCTGGACATTTACAACAGATGATGGTATTAAATTAAAGAATACTTGGGCAGAGATTGATGATATATGGTACTATTTCCATAAAGATGGTATTATGGCCCAAGATGAGATTCTTTATATTGATGGGGAATCATATTTCTTTAATGAAAATGGTGCAATGGCAACAGGGTGGCAACAAATTAAATCAAATATGGATGCTTATAGCGATGTAGAAATTGATCCAGACTTATTTAAAGAAACAAACATTGCTGTAGATGAAGATTGGGCATATTCCTACCATGATTATGTATGGTGTTATTTCTTTGAGAATGGTGCTGCAGCTGAAAATGAATGGTTCCAATCACCAGAATCTGGTTTGTGGTATTATTTTGATGAAACAGTTATGGTTATGAACACAATGAACTATGTTATTGATGCAAAAAACTATGACAAAGATGACTCTAAAGGTAAAGCAATATATGGTTTTGACACAACTGGCGCAATGCTAACAGGATGGAATTATAAAAAAGATAGTGTTAAATGGAAAAATGATCCTACAGCAGATGCTGCTGGAAGAACATGGTATTATTATGCAAGTAATGGAAAAATGCAACAAAAGGGATGGAAAAAGCTTGATGGCAATTGGTATCTATTTGCTGATAATGGGGTAAACCCTGGCAAAGATGTCGATGGGGAAGCATATTCATTAATTGTAAATTCCTATGTAACTTCTTATCCATTAAAAAATGAGAATCCAGAATTTTTCTATTTAGATGAAGATGGAAAAATGCAGACAGGTATTATTACTCTTCCTAAGAAATTAAATAAAGTTTTATTTTATAAAGACGATTTAACTATTGATAGCGAATATTATGAAATAACAGATTCTGGAAAACCAGAAATTTATTTTGGCAGCAAAGGTGCAGCAGAAGAGAAACTAATTGATGGAAGATATTATACCTTAGGTGAATATGGAAAAATAAAAGTAACAGATGTTGATTTTGATAGTATTAGTAAAATATCAAATACATCTATTGATGTAACAAATGCTTATAATATAATGGCCGTTACATCCTATGATGTAGAAGGTTACTATGGACGTGTTATTAAGGAAGCCTTGATTGGTTACGATGATAAAGAACTTTACTTAGCTGATAAAGAAGGAGACATTGTAACATATAAGGCAGTTTTAGTTCAAGAAAACTTTACAGTAGGAACCGAACAAATTGATGCTTATATTCTCTTTGATCGTTATGGAAAAGCATATAGTGGATATGATACAAAGGATAGAAGTGTGACAATTGGTGGAAAAACATATTGGGCTACTGGTGAAGATATAGAAATTGATGGTGTCGAAGTAAGCGTATTTAGAGATAATAGGAAGAAATAATATAGAAGTAACAATAATAATATAAAATGAATTCGTTGAAATTCTAATTGCCAAAAAAGAGGATATTGTTTTAGAGAGCAAACTCTAAAATAATGCCCTCTTTTTATGTTAAGAAACTTTTTCTGTAAATAATGTCTTAAAGGGTCTTCTATGATAAAATAAATTATCATAAGGAGGCCTTTTATTATGGCAAGAGAAAAGAAACCAGTACACAGAGTACAAATGACAGAAGGAAAACGAAACATCATCCATCAGCTCTTAGAGGAGTATGATATAAAAACGGCTGAGGATATTCAGGGTGCCCTGAAAGACCTGCTTGGAGGCACCATGAAAGAAATGATGGAAGCCGAAATGGATGAGCATCTCGGTTACGGAAAATCAGAGCGTAGCGGCAGTGATGATTACCGCAACGGTTACAAGCGCAATCGTGTAAACAGCAGCTATGGCCCTATTCAGATTGATGTGCCGCAGGACAGAAAATCGACTTTTGGACCACAGGTGGTTAGGAAACGGCAGAAAGATATTTCTGATATCGGCCAGAAGATCATCTCTATGTATGCAAAGGGCATGGCGACCCGGCAAATTGCAGAAACTATAGAAGATATCTATGGATTTGAGACGTCCGGGGGATTTATTTCTGATGTTACAGATAAGATTCTCCCGCAGATTGAAGACTGGCAGAACCGTCCCCTGGATGAAGCGTACCCAATCCTTTACATTGATGCCATCCACTATTCTGTCCGCGATAATGGTGTAATCCGCAAGCTGGCAGCCTATGTTATTCCCTGCATCAATGCGGAAGGACGAAAAGAAGTGCTGTCTATCAGTGTTGGAGATATCGAAAATTCCAAGTACTGGCTGTCTGTACTGAATGAACTGAAAAACCGTGACGTAAAGGATGTTTTAATCATTTGCGCAGATGGCCTTACCGGAATAAAAGCGCTCATCCATTCAATCATGGACGAGCACTAATTATTAAAATATTTTTTATGTAATATCATCTTTTAAACATGTATCAATTAGCCCTTTACAAAATTCTCCTACATCATCAATTCTCCCTGAAAGCTCGGTTGTCTGTTCACCTCTTCGATAAAAAAGATAATAAAAATCTTTCGTATCTTCCAGTCTTTCAGCTGACAGCAATCTACACACTTCCTTTAACATTTTGGGACGCTTTCCATCAAAATTAACAAGCACTTTTCGTAAGTTCTCTTTAGAAAAACTGCTAGAAAACATACTAGTAGGAATAATAAGATAATCAAACGGCATTCCATGCTCTTGAGAATACTGTTCCATATATTTACAGGCATTCACCTTTCTAGTCAATGCCCTTATCGGCTTGTTCTGCTTTTTGTTTTCAACCAATTCTGTCTCCAATTTTTTTAAAAGTGACTCATTAATAATAAGAGGAACTGGATGCGCCGGAATATTGCTGGCATTAAAAGAATCCATGCAGGCTTTGAATAAATCTTTTTCCTCATCTGTTCCAATACTTCTTATATATGCTTCATATTCTGCTTCTGACTTCCATACAGGATGGCGTCTTCGATTTCTGTCAAATAATTCTTGGCTCAATTCATCTGAAAACACGTTTTTAGACAAATATATTATATCATCATCACACATAAGAGACACTTTTATGTTGCCATTCAAAGTATGTCCTTCTACATTTAGAGAATCTTCAGAAAACAATGTTCCTTCACTCGTATTAAGTTCATTTCCAAGATGTTCCAAAATATGCTTGATAACATACGCCTCATATAAAACAACAGGATGATTTTGTATCCATTTCTTTTCTGCATCATGAGCATATACCACATTCTCAATGACACTCACAGCATCTTTGCGATAAGCTAATGTTATTTTATCCTTATATTCCTTTACCGTAATAGCATTCAACAATCGAATATAGTCAATATTTATTGTCGCAAATCCTGATGTATAAGCATCTCTAATTAAATAGTCTAAGCGATCCACATCAATAACTTTTGAATTAAGCATACCAATAAAGCAATTTTTTATTTCTTCCAAATGGCCAGTCTTCTTGTAAACATATCCTGTTATACATCTCACAAAAAACTCTTGGCATTCTGAATCACCTATTAATTCCCTAAACTCTCTTATTCCTACAATGGCACTCATTAATTCATGAGGAGCAGCACTATTACTTTCAGCAGGCAGGTCTGCCTTGAAAGATTCTGAGTTCAACAACTGACATAGCTTCTCATGTAATCTCCTAACGCTAACTTCTTCCTCTTTACCATTTTTATAGTAAATGTAATAAATCTCTCCAGTATGCGAAAACGGGGCATGTCCTACATCATGCAGTAAACATGCTAAGCGAAATACATGAGACAATTTCTTTGCAATCTCTTCTTTTTCCTCTATTGTATCTGCAAAATATAATCTCCAATTAATATTGATTCTTCTAAACATTTTGCAGCAATACATCCCAAATGAAAAACACCAAGAGAGTGAACAAAACGGTTATGTAAGGAAGATGAATAAAGAGGAGAGTAACTAGTTTGCTCACTCTCCTTAATCTTTGAAACATTGGTGTATCAATAATATTCCGAATGTATTTAACTTCAATGGGAATATAACCATACACAGGATCTTTTACTTTTTTATACTCTTTAACAATTGTATTTTGCATACAATATTCCCACTGTTGTTTCTGCCATATAAGCACTTATTAAATCAAACGCCTTATATGTTCTGAATTTTTCTTTCAAATCTTCAACAGTTTTTCCCTCTCGTAATTTAATAGCAGATTCTCCTTCGTCAATTGCTTCAAAAAAATCCGAATAGTTACGAAACATATATTCCGTAGAAGCTCTGGACAAAATTAATAACGCTTTTTCATCAGATGTTTGATTAATATAGCGAACTACCTCTGCTCCATATTCCTCCAAGTCCCTAAGTGTCACACTTAAAGCACTTTCTATGCTCTTGCCATCTTTCTGCTTTTTCTCCAAAATTTCAATCATTGCATTTGCTGCAAGATCCTCTATGCCAATGTAGTAGCACATACTAGCTTCCTCTTTCTTTTATTTCTTATCAGTTATATATATGACAACATCATGAAACGCGATAACAGTATTTCTCATTTACGCTGTAATTATACATATAACAAGGTAAAAATATATATATGTAAAATATCTTTTGTATTTGTTCGCTCTTTGTTTTTTTATACAAATAACCGCAACCTTCAACATAATATCGAAGGTTGCGGTATTTCATATTAAATTATTGGCTCTAAAAATAATTACTCAATAATCGTAGCCACACGGCCAGAACCAACTGTACGACCACCCTCACGTTGCTACGGTATGTTTGTCTATGTCGCAAACCATGATAAAATGGGGATTCTTTTATTTATATTATCCTCAATATCAGATTATTTTTCTGGTTACTGAAAATTTTAGAAGCACGAGCTTGGGTAATCTTGGGTAAACTTTGAGTGGCCTTGAATAAATCTTGTTTAATTTGGAACAAATTTATTCAAGTCAATCTAAAACACAACTCGCTCAAAATACCTGCTTGTCTGTTCATATGCGAAATATCCACCTCAAATAACTCTTGAATAACTCTTGAATAAACCTTGAATAAATTTGCTCAAAATTATTCAAGCTATTGCTTCAATATCCAATATGAACGCTGCTGATTAAGCGAATCCGTATCAATAATACTATTTTTCTTTAGTGCCGCCAACAAATTGCTTACTTTATGTTCTTTTTGAGCATCTGATAACGCATCCGGCAGCTTATCCCACAACAATTCCCGAACATCTTTCTTTTTGGCCTTTTTATACTGCTTCAGATATTCAACAATCAAATCCTTATAATATTTATCATCAAATCCTTTATTTTTTATATAGTTTGTACTTTCGTCAATGCTTTTAGCCGCTGATGCTGATAAATATAGGCTATTTATCCTTCCTTCTACTAATTTCAAAGACCGAAGTTTATTTACATCTTTCTTTTCAATCGACAAGCCTTTCTGAACCCTGTCAAGCAGAAATACGGTCTGCAAATCCAAATCCTGATGATCATACAATATATGCATATAATTATCATTCAAAGTCTTTCCATATACCGTTACCTCAACCTGCGCTCCCGAAGATACATCGTAGTCCGGCAGGGGTGGAAAATACTTTGCCTTTTGAATATTGTATGCCCGACGAATTCCCAATGTCGCAGTATCAATCATATGAAATGCCATCATCGAATCCGCCAAAAGTTTATTCCTGTAAAACGGCGGACTATAACTTACTTCCAACACATTCTCTATTTTCTGTGGAATAAAGTCTCCAGGATTCGTAAATTTAATCTTGTCCTCAAATTCATTTACATAAATCCTTCCACCCAACTGGTAGTTCGTATGTGCAATGCAATTGTTGAGAAGCTCTCAAATCAGCCCGCTATTATATTGCTCTGTTTCCATTGGAAACAGCGTCAACTGATTCGGCATATAACGGTAAGTCAAATTTCGTACTTTTGCAAACACCTTATCCACCACATTGATAAATGAAATCTTAAAAATTGCATAATCTTTATCCATTCCATCTGCGCCATACAATCTCCACATAATGCTCGGCGCAGTCTGAAACATATAGTCAAAATCCGAATTGCCCAAAAGAAGCATTCCTGCATGGGTAATTTTCCCTTCTATCATGAGTTTTATTTTTGTGAGAAGCTGCTCATCACTCATAGCATCCACTTCTGCTGATATATGATCCTGATTTATTTTTTCTTTGTATTTCTCCAGTCCTTTCGCTCCTGTGAACGGATCGCATCTATTTTATATTGCTTCAGCGCAACAAGGCTTTCCCCTGCGCGTTCATAATAATTGGTCTTCCAATCTGTCGGGATACCCGTTGCTGCTGCCGGAATTTTAAACATAAGCACACGATATTCTTTGCCATTAACAGCAGGGAATGTTTCGATAATGTCATAGAATGTCATTCCATTAGCAGTATCTCTAGAAATCTCGTATTTGAAACGCTCAAGCAAACTTTTATCTCCCTTTTTAAATGAGGTTCCTACTACCTGTTTTGTCTTGTTCTGCTCTCCAACTCCAAAAACAAGCCATCCATATTGCTGTTGACGCAGGTTTGCTTCATTACTTATTGCAGAAAAATATCTTCCAATTTTATCTGTATCATACCCACCTTTAGCTTCTTTAAACTCAACAATTTCAAATTCCCAGCGCTCCATGAGCATTTCTAATATTTCGTAATATTCAAAATCTTTTATAGATTTGCTATATTCAAAATATGGCATAACACACCACCTTAATATATTTTTATTCCTTTTCCAATTCAAACTTTACTCTTGGAATATAACCAAAGTAATGGCAAATTATCACTTCTAAACTTTTAAATGAATATTCATCAAAGGAAAATATATCATTTTCATATTGTTTCAATATAAATTGCACTTTAGCGATAAAATCCTCAAATGTTTTCTCAATAGTTATTTCTATGCCTTCACCTGCCATATTCATTGCCAATGGTTCATAAAAAAGCAGTTCCTCCCCCTTTTTTAGAAACCATACACATTTTGAAACATTTTCAAGATCAACTTTCAAAAATTCTTTTATGGACTCATATAATTCTTTATAATTAAACTGCTCTATTAATAATAGATAATATCCCCAAAAAGCAGATACTTCGTAATTTACTGTTCCCATACTTTCTTCTATTTTTACTGCTTCTTCAAAACAATCTGTTTGTGCCGGAAATTTACGCTGGGAACAATAATATTGCACCAAATTATATGCTTGATTCATCATCAGTATTTTAATCTCATCTATCCTAGCAAAATAATAAAAAATTTTATAAATCATTATAACAATACCGATACTTGAATCATATGGTGCATAATCGAAATAAGGATATTCATTTATCAATTCAATTATAATATTTAAATTATTCTTCGCTTTTTCCGGATTAACATCTAAAAGATAATTTCCGTATGATGCAATATATCCCAATATTTCATATAACAATATCCGATTCTCAACGACATTATAATTAGGTAAAATTATTTCCTTATCCACTATTTTCTTGATTTTAGCTACATAAATATCATTCCATTTTTCGTAACTTCTACAAAATTTTAACAACCATTCAATATATCTCTGTTTTCCTAAAACATTATTTTCTGCCATATACTTCCAATACTTTATAATGACATACTCGGAAACCATAATAGAAATCTTATTATTGCCATTATCATATGCGTATTGACAGATCATCTGACTAGCTAAATACAATGTTGCACAAATTTTATCGAACTTTTTCTTCTTAATATCCTTTAAATTTGCAATTAGGGAGTCAATGATTTTTTCATAATATTCTCGTTTATAATCACCCTCATCAATAAAATATAGCGCTTTTCTCATAGCACTATGAAGCGAGGCATCGAACAAATACTCATTAAAAAAATCATTTATTATTTCACTGACAATATCATCAATTCCCATAAATTCGATTGTTATTGGAATCCCATTCCATACACGATTGTTATTTACATAATTGTTCCAATTTAATTTAATAGACTCTTCCTTTTGTCCATTTGTAGCCACTATGATTCTAATTGATTTTTCCTTTTCCTGAAAAGTTAAAGAATTTATTATAACATCTTTTATTTCATCCAAACTTTGCCGAACAGCATTAATACTACCATCCCATATCTCCCTGTCTATGTTACCTTGCTTTACTACAAACATAAGAAGCTCATAATTATTATGTAACTGTATATCTACTCCATATTGTCTATTTCCTGTTTTGGGTTGATTATCAGCAATATATCCTTTTTGTACAAATATCTGACTTAATAGCACATCCAGTTCATCTTTTTCTTTTAGTTGGTATATATATTCTTTAACTATAAGTCTCATT
>ERZ808054.1665-NODE-1665-length-11627-cov-3.256190_pt1 | contig 11627 bp, 9 predicted proteins | sample MGYA00380201_ERZ808054 | MGnify/ENA primary metagenome ERZ808054 (study PRJEB31490, sample SAMN06133419) | mouse gut metagenome | isolation source: Z5_2 | host: mice | place: China: Chengdu | collected 2015-05 ... | reverse complement strand
TTTTAAATAACGCGATCAATCAGGGTATTTTTTCACCGCTTGGCATCCAGCAGGTGCAGGAGGCTGGAAAATCAATTTTCTTCCTGTTGGAAGCAAATCCAGGGCCGGGGCTTGGCATTTTGCTGGCATACTGTATCGCAGGAAAGGGAAGTGCGAAAAGCTCTGCGCCTGGCGCGGTAGTGATCCACTTTTTCGGAGGAATCCACGAGATCTATTTTCCGTACATACTGATGAATCCGTTCTTGCTGCTGTCGGCGATTGCAGGCGGCATGACTGGGGTATTATGCTTTAGCCTGTTTGATGTAGGGCTTGTATCGACCGCGTCGCCGGGCAGCATTATCGCAATTACAATGATGGCTGAAAGACATTGCTATCTGGGACTTTTCGCAGGCGTCCTGCTTTCGGCAGCAGTATCGTTTTTGATCTCTGTGCCGCTGTTGAAATTTATGGGTAAGGATGCCTCGCTGGAGGAAGCGCAGGCAAAGAAAGATGCCATGAAACGCCAGTCCAAGGGCATTGCAGACGCTCCGGCACAGGCGACGGGAGCATCGGGCAGCGCAGGCGGCAGGATCAGCAAAATTGCATTTGCATGTGATGCGGGCATGGGTTCGAGTGCTATGGGCGCTACGGTACTGAAAAAGAAGATTACAGCCGCAGGCATCTCGGGCATTGAGGTGATCCATACGCCGGTTTCTTCGATTCCAAAGGATGTGCAGATTGTTGTGACCCACCAGGAGCTTGGAGAGCGCGCAGCAAACAGCAATCCGAATGCGGAACTGATTCTGATTACGAACTTCCTTGCGGCGCCGGAGTATGAGACGTTAGTAGAGGATTTGAAGAAACGGAATTTATAATAAATAAAGGGGTACAAGATTATGGAAATGACATTCAGGATGAAACAGATCTTACAGGTATTGCTGCGGGAATCCTCTGCTGTTTCCGTAAAGTATCTTGCAGAACAGATCGGGGTCAGCAAACGGACGGCGCAGCGGGAGCTGGAGTCTGTGGACGCGGCATTAAGAAATTATAGCCTTATATTTGTGTCCAGGACGGGTGTAGGCATCTGGATCGAAGGGGACACGGAGGAAAAGGAACGGCTGCTTGCTGTGTTGAGCGCAGGTGACGATTACGATGCCAGTAACCGTGAGGAGCGCAGGAAGCGCCTGATTCTGGAGATTTTAAAAGAAAAGGGACTGCGCAAGCTGTATTATTATTCCAGCCTGTTCGACGTCAGCGAAGCGACAGTCAGCGCAGACCTGGAGGCGGTGGAAGGGTGGCTCGCACATTACGGGCTGTATGTCAGCCGCAAGCCTGGCAGCGGTATTTCTATTCAAGGCAGTGAGGAAAATTACCGGAGGGCAATCCGTGGGTTTATCAATGAGAATATCGATACAAAGATGATGCGGGAAGTGTACGCAGATGCCGGGTACGATACGTCGGACTACCAGGTGTTTCAAAAGAACAGCTTTGGCAAGATTTTAAATCATGATATTGTAAAGCGTGTTATGGACTGCATTACAAGGCTGGGCAATAAACGGGTGCTGACGTTGACGGAAAACTCTTATGTCGGCATGATTATCCATATCTCGATCGCGATTCACAGGATTCAGAAAAACGAAGTGATCGAGTACGATGAAAGCTGGCAGCAGGACATTGCAGAAGATGAGGATTATGCGCTTGCGAAAGTAATTGTTGAAGAGCTGGAGCGTGAATTTCAGATCCAGATTCCCGGGGTGGAGATTTCCTATATTTGCCTTCACCTAAAGGGAGCGAAGCATGAGAAGATCCAGTGGAACGAAGGAGAGCAGCTTCAGATCGAAAATAAGCAGCTCCAGCAGCTTGTCAACGACATGATTGACGCCTATGACATCCGCCAGGCGTATTTGATGAAGCAGGACGACGGTTTTATCCAGGGGCTGCTGGCACATTTGCAGCCGACGCTGATCCGTCTTGTGTACGATATGCAGATTCAAAATCCAGTGCTTGAGGATATTAAAGTCAGTTACCCGGATATTTACCATCGCTGCGAAAAGGTGGCGGAAGTTTTAAAGGAGTTTACAGGAAAAGAAGTGCCGGAACAGGAAATTGGTTTTTTGACCGTGCATTTTGGAGCAGCGATGGTGCGCCTGGAAGGAAGAAAGGAAAAAATACGCAAGGTAAATGCCGGCGTTGTCTGTTCGAGCGGAATCGGTATTTCCCGGCTGATGTCATCCAAACTGGAAAAGGTGTTTCACGGCAGGATGAATCTTGCCGCATACGGCAAGCATGACTTGACGCCGTATACGATGAGCAAAACGGACTTTTTGATCTCCAGCATTCCTCTGGAGCAGACGGATATACCGACCGTGTTTGTCAATCCGCTTTTAAATGAAGAGGATATCGAAAATATCCGCCATATGGTCAGTAAATACGAGCGCCTGCCGAAAAAGCAAAAAGAAGCGGATGAGTTTTCGATGCAGTTAGAAGAGATCAACCTGGTTGCTTCGCAGATCAATACAGTGATCAAATATATGGATTTTTTCAGAGTGGATAATCAGATCAGCTTTGGGGAGCTGCTGATTGCAATTGGAGAAAAAATGTCGCCTTATTCGGACTGCCAGGAGATGATCCGCGATGACCTGATAAAGCGGGAGCAGATTGCAAGCCAGGTGTTTGCGGAGTTTGGCTTTGCCCTGTTCCATGCCCGTACAAAAGGAGTCAGCCGGCCTGCGTTTTCCATATGTATGACGAAAAACCTGGCGCCTTTTTCCGATCCGTATTTTAAAGGTATCCGTATTGTATTTATCATGCTGGCTCCGATTGACGACCATGCGAAAATCAATGGGGATATTATGGGATATATCAGCAGTATGCTGATTGAGGAGTACGAGTTTTTGGATATTGTGCAAAAGGGGGAGCAGGAAGAAATCAGAAATGCGCTATCCAGGAATTTGAAGAAATATTTTAACAGGTATATTGGAGCATTTTCCTAATTCCAAGCATAAAAATGGCGCTATCTGATTATGCCAAATCCAGGCTTCTTTTCTTTGAAATATAGGCTTCGCTGGGCTTATAATAGAGTCAGGAAGAAACAAGGGGAACAGAAAAGACATAGAAAAGATCAGTAAGGATTAGAAAACATCAGTAACGATTAGAAAAGATCAGCAAGGATTAGAAAAGACCAGAAAATAATAAAGCAAAATAAGGCAAGAAAAATAGAAAACAAGAAAAACAGAAAGAAACAGGAAAAAGGAGGAGCAAGATGTTTTTTAAAAAGAAGAAAGAAGAACAACCAGAAAAAAAGGAGCTGCTTTACCGTGAAAATATCCGTGTAAACTGTGCATCCGCCGGCAAGGAGCAGGTCATCCGTTCCGTTGGGCAGATGTTAGCAGACAGCGGCTATGTAGACCAGCCGTATGTAGATGCTATGGTGGAGAGGGAAAAGACGTTTTCCACATTTATGGGCAGCGGGCTGGCGCTTCCGCACGGTGTAGAAGAAGCTAAAAAGGAAGTAAAGGCATCTGGTATTGCCGTTATGACATTTCCGCATGGGATTGACTGGGACGGCAATGAGGTGCATGTTGTGATCGGTATTGCAGGCGTTGGCGACGAGCATCTGGATATCCTTTCTACGATTGCGGAAAAGATGCTGGACGATACGGCAGCGGAACGCCTGGCGACAGGGGATGTGGATACGGTATACCAGATTTTGACAGGAAAGGAGTAATCAACATGATAGTAACTGTTACGATGAATCCGGCGATAGATAAGACGGTTGATATTGACGCGCTTGAACGGGGAGGGCTGAACCGTATTCAAAAGGTGGAATACGACGCAGGCGGCAAAGGAATCAATGTATCCAAGACGATCCGCGAGCTGGGCGGAAAGAGTATTGCAGCAGGCTTTTTGGGCGGAAACGCAGGACGTACGATCGAGTCTGTGCTAAATGAAAAAGGCATCCAGAATGATTTTATCTGGGTAGACGGGGAGACGCGGACGAATACGAAGGTTTTTGAAAAAACCGGGGAAGTGACGGAACTGAATGAGCCGGGCCCGCAGATTTCGCCAGAACAGATTGAGCAGTTAATCAAAAAGCTGGAAGGCTATGCAGATAAAGACACGCTGTTTATCTTTGCCGGGAGCATTCCAAACGGCGTAGATAAAGGGGTTTATGGAAAAATGATTGAGCGCGTGCACGCGCATGGGGCGAAGGTGCTGCTGGATGCAGACGGCGAGCTGTTTCGCAATGCGCTGGATGCCGCGCCTGACATTATCAAGCCAAACCGTGTAGAGCTGGAAGAATATGCAGGATATGACTATCGCGCTTCCGTTGATGAGCTGTTAAAAACAGCCCGCGAATTAAAAGGAAAGGGCATTGGTACGGTAGCGGTATCGATGGGCAAAAGCGGTGCCATGCTTGTGCGCGACGGATATGAAGTAAAATGCCCGGCGCTGTCTGTAAAGGCACATTCTACAGTCGGTGCAGGCGATGCGATGGTAGCGGCGCTTGCCTATGCATGGGATCAGAAACTTGACAACGAACAGACCGTACGGATGTGTATTGCCACCTCAGCAGGCGCAGTAACGACAATCGGCACAAAGCCGCCGACACGGGAGCTTGTGGATGAGCTGATGAAACAGGTTGTGATTGAAAATATTTGATCGAACATATCCAACAGAGAATCAGAAATAAAGAATAAAATCAGAATGAAATAAGGAGAAGAAAAGATGAAAACAAAAGCAGTCAGAATGTATGGAACGAGAGATTTAAGACTGGAAGAGTTTGAGCTTCCGGCAATCAAAGAGGATGAGATCCTGGTTAAAGTTATGAGCGACAGTATCTGCATGTCTACCTATAAGCTGGTAGAGCAGGGCAAGAAGCATAAGCGTGCGCCTCAGAACATCGATACCAACCCGATTATTATTGGGCATGAATTTGCAGGGGTGATCGTAGAGGTTGGCGAGAAATGGAAAGGCCAGTTCCATCCGGGGATGAAGTTTGCACAGCAGCCGGCGCTGAACTATAAAGGCAGCCTGGCTTCACCGGGATATTCTTATGAATTTTTCGGCGGTGCCTGCACTTACTGCATTATCCCTCATGAAGTTATGGAACTGGGATGCCTGATGCCGTATGAAGGCGAGAGCTTTTTTGAAGCATCTCTGGGCGAGCCGATGAGCTGCATTATCGGCGGCTACCATGGCAATTATCATACGAATAAGCGCAACCATGACCTTGCGGGCGGCACGAAGGAAGGCGGCGACATTATTATCTTAGGCGGCTGCGGACCGATGGGGCTTGGCGCGGTCAGCTACGGCATCCAGTTTGAGAACAAGCCGAAGCGCATCGTTGTGACCGATATTGACGATGCAAAGCTGGAACGTGCAAGAGAAGTAATTCCAGAGTCATATGCGCAAAAGAACGGTGTCGAACTGTTATACGTCAATACGGCAAAGATGGCAGACCCGGTGAAGGAGCTTAAGGACATAACAGGAGGCAAGGGCTATGACGATGTGTTTGTCTATATTCCAAACCGCGCGGTAGCAGAGCTTGGCGACAAGCTGCTGGCATTTGACGGCTGCATGAATTTCTTTGCAGGGCCGACAGACAGCCAGTTCAAGGCTGAGATCAACCTGTATGACGTACATTATACAAGCCAGCATATCGTAGGAACGACAGGCGGCAATAACGACGACCTGATCGAAGCGAACGACCTGGCTGCAAAAGGCAGGATCGAACCAGCCGTTATGGTAACACATGTCGGCGGTATCGACAGCATCGCGGACGCAACACTGAACCTTCCAAGCATTCCAGGCGGTAAAAAGCTGACCTATACGCAGTTTGATATGCCGCTGACAGCGATTGAGGATTTTGCAGAAAAAGGCAAAACTGACCCGCTGTTTGCAAAGCTGGATGAAGCGTGCAAGAAAAACCGTGGGCTTTGGAGCGCTGAGGCAGAGCGGATTTTATTCGAGCACTTTGGTGTGGAAGCATAAAAAAACAAGGTATGAAACATAAGCTGGTATCCGGGTGGTGCCAGCTTATGTTTGATATGGACAACTTCCTAAATTATGCTGTTTTAGTTTTCAGGCCGGCAACGTCTTTTTCCAGGGTCGATACACGGTCGAGAACATATTCCACCTTTACTTCGTATGTAAGGTTTTTGTTTGCAAGAGGAATTGCTTCGTTCAGCTTGTCGATCAGCATACTGTGATTTTCAGCCAACAGCTCGATATTTCGGTCGGTTTTGTTTTCCAGATGCAATTGCATCTGAGCAAACTGAATTTTCAAATCGGATACATCCGTCTTTAAGTTTGATACGTCCACTTTAAGCGTTGACATATCAGAATCTAACTTAGAAACCTTAATCTTAAGCTCTGCTACATCGTAATTTAAGATAGCAACATTTTGCTTAAGTTCTGCGACGTCAGAATTTAAGATAGCAACATTTTGCTTAAGTTCTGCGACATCAGACTTCAAGTTAGACACATCGGTCTTGAGCTCTGCAACATCGGTTTTTAAGTTAGCAACGTCAGTTTTGAGTTCTGCAACATCGGTCTTAAGCTCCGCGACATCGGTTTTTAAGTTAGCAACGTCAGTTTTGAGTTCTGCAACATCGGTCTTAAGCTCTGCAACATCGGTTTTTAAGTTAGCAACGTCGGTCTTAAGCTCCGCAACATCAGATTTCAAGTTAGACACATCCGTCTTGAGTTCCGTTACGTCCGTCTTGAGCCCTGCGACATCCGTCTTGAGCTCCGATATATCAGACTTCATAACTCCCAATACACTGATAATAAAATCTAATTTATTGGAATCTGTCATATACAGTACCACCTCCTTGTGCGATACAGTATATCACATCTGAGCAATAAAGTCTACAAAATTATCAAGTTTTTTTAGTTCTATTCTTGATACAAAGACTGCTGATCCAATCCCACTGTGCACAAAAACCGACATTCTCACTGCTTACGCCAGCCGCGTGTTCTTCCAAAGGCAGCCAGATGAGCTCTTGTTTAACAAAAAACATCCCAAAATTCTCATGTATGCCCTCTAGCGCCTGTTTCAAATGTATGTGTGATTCCAAGCGTGCCAACAACATCGCCGAATCAGTTACACTCCAAAATCCTCTCGGCCAGCAGCAATATCCTCATGAAAAAAGGAATAGATTTCCGTTTTCAAATATGCTACGATCAATAAGAACACCAAAGAACCATATTTTATGATCAAGGGAGAAATCTATGATGAAAAGCAATCAAACCACACTCTGCTACATCGAACAAGACGGTAAATACCTGATGATGCACAGAGTAAAAAAAGAAAACGACATTAACAAAGACAAATGGGTCGGCGTTGGCGGACATTTTGAAGCAGACGAGTCACCAGAGGAATGCCTGCTGCGGGAAGTAAAGGAGGAAACCGGGCTGACGCTTACGGCATGGCGGTTAAGAGGCGTCATTACGTTTCTCTGCGACCACTACCAGACCGAATATATGTTTCTCTACACCGCAGACGCATACAGCGGAACACTGATCAGCGGCAGTGAGTGCAGGGAGGGAGATTTGGAATGGATCGACAAATCCAGCGTGTATGGCCTGCCGGTCTGGGAAGGGGACAAGATCTTTTTCCGGCTGCTGGAAGAGAACCATCCGTTTTTTTCGCTGAAATTAAAATATGTGGACGGCAGGCTGGTGGAAACCGCGCTGGATGGAAAGCAGTGCCGTTTTCTATTCGATCGTTCCGTATAAAAACGCGCTTAAAATATACTGCGGCGCGTTATAATAAAAGCTGCTGTTATAATCATCGATTTTTTCGCCTACGCACGGCATATTTGGTGTTTGCAGCACTGTCAAAATGCCCCTGTATGATGCCGCTGGATGCAATAAATTATCGCTGACATGGTCAACAGCACATTTGTTCTTTGCCTTTCTTGCAATATAGTCAATCAGCCTGCTCCAAAATCCTTGGTATTTCTTCCGATTCGGATTTCCGGTTTTTGCATGGTTGTAAAGCTGCCGTGATATACGGCCATTTTTCCCATGGCGTTGTTCCCCTTTTGCAATAGTAACATACGCGAATGAATTATTGCAACAGAAACAGCGATCCTGGTTTTATTATACAAATTCTAAAAAAATGCAATCTTTTTTAAACCATATGTAAAGCTGTTACAATATATCAGTGAAGGGCACTTCAATCAGACCCTTTGCAGGGAGCAGCCGAAATGCCGGCAGCTCCCGGGACGTCTTAAAAGTGGAGATTGATTATGACAAAAGCAGAATTGGTTGAATGCATCGATGCATATGGAACAGATATCTATTCCTTCTGCGTGTATCTGACTGGCAGCAGGCAGGAAGCAGAGGACTTATACCAGGATACTTTTTTAAAAGCGGTAGAGCTGCATGAAACAATCAGGGCAGGCCAGAACCCGAAAAGCTATCTGCTCGCGGTGGCAGTGCGGATCTGGAAAAACAAAAGGCGCAAATTTGCCTGGAGAAAGCGGATTGCGCAGGTACAGACATGGACAGAACAACAGGATGCACAAAGCTGCGGCGCCGTCGAGCAGTCCGCAGAGGAACAGTATCTGCATGGGGCGGATGTGCAGGCGGTGCGGGATGCTGTAGAAGCGCTGCCGGACAGGTACCGGATCGCAGTGCTGCTGTTTTATATGGAAGGCTTGACGGTCGCGCAGATTGCGGCTGTTATGCAGATCCCGGAAGGAACGGTCAAAAGCAGGCTGTATCATGCCAGAAGGATATTAGAAAAAGAACTGGAGGTTGTTTTAAATGAAAAAAGACCTTGACAAAGTATTAAAACAAGCCCTTACTCCAACAATAAAGCCGGACAGCCGGCTGAACCAGAGCATTTTAAGACAGGTAAAGGAGAAAAAATCGATGGATCATAAGAAAATAAGAAGGATACCGGCGGCAGCCGTTGCAGCGGCAGTCGTATTAGGAGCAGGCTCCGTAACAGCGTACGCGTCCTGGAAATACCTGGCGCCGGAAAAAATATCGGAAAGGTTCGGCGATTCAAAGCTGACAGACGCTTTTTTAAGTGAAAATGCAGTCAGCATCCGTGAGGAGCAGACAATCGGCAAATACCGTGTGACACTGATTGGCATTGTCTCAGGCGAGGATCTGTCGCAGTACCAGCAGACGAGCAACGGAGTGGTACGGACAGACCGTACTTATTGTGTGACGGCGATCGAGTATGCGGACGGGACGCCGATGCCGGATACGTCGGACGATGCGTATGCGGACTTGTCATTTTTTGTATCACCGTTTATCAAAGGGTATGATCCCGCGGAGTACAATACGGTCACGATGCGCGGCGGCTACTCAGAATTTGCGGAAAACGGCATTTTATACAGGCTGACAGAATGCGACAATGTGGAAATTTTTGCAGGCAGCGGGCTGTATTTGGGAGTGATGGACAGCACCTTTTACAACCCGCAGGCGTATCATTACGACAAAGAAACGGGTGAGATTTCCAGAAACGAAGCGTACGAAGGGCTAAATGCACTGTTTTCTCTGCCGATCGATACGTCCAAGGCAGACCCGCAGGCAGCAGCGGAGTATTTGACAAGCCTTCAGGATGAATCAGAAGCAGAAACCAATGAAGGAGAAGTTGAGACAGGGATACAGCAGGCAAAAGAAGCAGCAGAGGATGCCGGAATCCAGGCATGGCTGGATGAGCTTACGCCGGAAAATATAGACACATATGCTACCTGCGTAGAGAGCACCGTTCAGACTTTGACACCGGACAGTGACGGATATGTGTCCGTAAAGTACGAGGTTGAAGGGCGCGGGTCAGGCAGCGACAGCATTCTCGTGCCAGAGTATTTTAAAGGGCAAAAGCCGGGGATGTCTGATCAGTTTGGGTATTCTTATTCAGAGAATAGACTGGAAAGCATGATGATTACGACATATACGCTGAATGATGACGGTACGGTAACGTTTGCGGTTTATATTCCAAAAGATGGAATTGTGATTTAAAGCGGGAATGCTTTCTTGCGCAGCGTTTTAAAGGAAGGAACGCTGGAGGAAGATATTTGGCATTGTAAATAGAAAAACAATCCCCGGGCTGTGCCAAAACACAGTTCGGGGATTTCGCTCTTTGGAAAACTAAGGTCAGTCCAGTTCCAAAAACATCCTCGTTTCATTTTCGTGTACGTTAGCGTCCCGCTGTCCGGCGCCGCCTGTTTCCCGTACAGCGCCCCATAACGTATGCTCCGCCATACTGTAGGAGATGCGGATGCGGCCGCCGTCTGCAAGGTCAAACAAACAGACAGCCGTTCCATGCGGTACCCGTCCGTTTTCGTCCAGCTTATACTGGATATAGGCATCTGTAATCACAGAAGTTCCGTTTAGCAGCCGCTCGGCAATGCTTTTCGCTTCCAGCCCTTTTTTTCTAAGACGCGCTTTATCAAGAGCAACGTTGTCCTGATCATAAGAGAAGCCTTCTTTTTCCAGGGAGAGGCCTAAAAAGGCGCCGTTTGCATCAATTGATGCCTGATAGCGTATGGAATCCGAAGCAAAACAGATACGGTAATCGGTTTGTTCTGTCAATGGGCTGCGTTCCAAAGACACGCTCGCCTGCATCTGCTGTAGCTGTTTTTTAGATACGCCGTAGAGGATGTTCACATAATCCGCTGCGGCTGCAACTGCTTGTGTATCGGATAAGCAGTTTACTTCGTTAGTTGTATCAGGCAGGCTGTGAATCGCACCTTCGGACGGCGTGTTCGCTTCCGGCTTTTGATTTTTTAAGGTTACGGCAGGGTGCTGTTGCAGCGCTGCCAAATGTGCGGTATAGATATCGTATGCGGCGGATTTTAACGGGAGGGCGGCAAGAAGCAGGGCAGCGAGCACAGCAGGAACGACGGCACGATGGCGCCTGTGTTTGCGGCAATCGCTTTGAGATGCCATCTTGTTTTGCGCCTGCGCAGGCTGGTTGATAAGCCCTTCGGCAAAACAGCGCATACGCTGTGAAAAAAGAGGATTCGGCTCCACAAAAGGCTGTTGCTTTAACTGTGCTCGGATCTCCTGGTCTGTGTTTGCTTCTTGTTGTTTGTGCGTTTTATGATACGGTTTCGTTTTCTTTATTTTCATTGTTTTCTGTGCTAGATTCATAGGGATGCCTCCTTGTTTTGGATTCTAAAAATGTTTTTAGCTTTTCTCTTGCCCTGGAAAGCCTGGATTTTACAGTTCCTTCGGATAGTTGCAGGATGGCTGCGATTTCCTTTGTTTTCATTTCTTCGTAGTAGTATAAGATCACGACTTCACGAAATTTTGCGTCCATCCGAAAGATCTCGTCACGCAGGCTGCTATAGGATTCCTGTGCAGGCTTGTCCGCTTGTTCGATCGTGCTGGGATCGAATACGGGCATGTTCTTTGCCTGCATCGTCTTGCATGTGTTTGCCAGTATTTGGAACATCCAGCTCCGCATTTTTGCAGGCTGGCGCAGATCGCTCAAGTGCGAAAATGCTTTTAGGATGGTTTCGCTTACGGCATCCTCCGCGTCCTGTTTGTTAAGCAGTACGGAATAGGCGTATCTGTAAAACGCGTCTGCGTGTTCTGTGATGGCGGTAAGTAAAAGTTCTTGTTTTTTGGTTTCGCTGGTTCTCATTTTGATTGTAACATCCTTTTTGGGTTGGTGA
>ERZ808054.1662-NODE-1662-length-11651-cov-3.744686_pt1 | contig 11651 bp, 12 predicted proteins | sample MGYA00380201_ERZ808054 | MGnify/ENA primary metagenome ERZ808054 (study PRJEB31490, sample SAMN06133419) | mouse gut metagenome | isolation source: Z5_2 | host: mice | place: China: Chengdu | collected 2015-05 ... | reverse complement strand
CCGTGCTTTATTGCGACGCGGGCTGTGAAGAATAAAAATGTAAATATTTGAAAGAGGTGTGGGCGGTCATGGGAAAGGTCAGAATTGAATAAATATGGAATTACAAGGTTTTATGCAGTTTTGACAGGAAGGAGGCTTCTTTTTGGACAAGTTACATAAAAATGGGAAAAGCACTTGAATTTTTGTATCAGATTTAGTACAATTATTACCAGTTGAGGATTATTTAACAATCTACATGTTAAAGGCTTCACGACCAATAGGACTGCGTAAACAGTTAATAAAACTTTAGGAGGAATTAATCATGGCAGTAAAAGTAGCGATCAATGGATTCGGACGTATCGGACGTCTTGCATTCAGACAGATGTTTGGAGCAGAAGGTTATGAAGTAGTAGCGATCAATGATTTGACAAGCCCTAAGATGCTTGCTCACTTGTTGAAATATGATTCAGCTCAGGGTAAATATGCTCTTGCTGATAAAGTTTCTGCAACAGATGATTCTATTATTGTAGACGGAAAAGAGATCAAAATTTACGCAGAGGCAGATGCAGCGAAACTTCCATGGGGCGACCTGAAAGTTGACGTTGTACTTGAGTGTACAGGTTTCTATACATCCAAGGACAAGGCTTCCGCGCATATCACAGCAGGTGCTCGTAAAGTAGTTATCTCCGCACCAGCAGGAAATGATCTTCCTACCATCGTATACAATGTAAACCATGAGACACTGAAGCCAGAGGATACTGTTATTTCAGCAGCTTCCTGTACAACAAACTGCCTGGCACCTATGGCTAAGGCATTGAATGAGCTGGCACCGGTTAAATCTGGTATCATGAGCACAATTCACTCTTACACAGGAGACCAGATGACTCTGGATGGTCCTCAGAGAAAGGGTGACCTCAGAAGATCCCGTGCTGCAGCAGTTAATATCGTTCCTAACAGCACAGGTGCTGCTAAAGCGATCGGTCTTGTTATTCCAGAACTGAATGGTAAACTTATCGGTTCTGCACAGCGTGTACCATGTCCTACAGGTTCTACTACGATCCTCGTAGCAGTTGTAGAAGGAAAAGTTACTGTTGATGAGATCAACGCTAAGATGAAAGCATCCGCTACAGAGTCCTATGCTTACAATGAGGATGAGATCGTATCTTCCGATATCATTGGTGCTACCGCAGGTTCTATCTTCGACGCAACTCAGACTATGGTATCTCCTATGGATGATGGAAATACACAGGTTCAGGTTGTTTCCTGGTATGACAATGAGAACTCTTACACAAGCCAGATGGTAAGGACAATCAAATATTTCAGCGAGTTGGCTTAATATACGGAAGATTGTCCGCCGATGATCGATACTTCGGCGAATATAAATGTGAAACCCAAACGGGTCCGGTCTGTAAGGACCGGGCCCGTTTTCAATCCTACTCAGGTTTTAGTCTGAAACAGGAACTATTTTTGAAAGGAGATTCATTCCATGTTAAACAAAAAGTCAGTAGATGATATTAATGTAAAAGGCCAGAAGGTACTGGTTCGCTGCGATTTCAACGTACCTTTGCAGGATGGTAAGATCACAGATGAAAACCGTCTTGTGGCAGCACTTCCTACAATCAAAAAATTAATTGCAGACGGCGGCAAAGTAATTCTTTGCTCCCATCTCGGAAAGCCAAAAGGAGAGCCAAAGCCAGAGCTGTCTCTTGCACCAGTAGCAGAACGTCTTTCCGAACTTCTGGGACAGGAAGTCAAATTTGCAGCGGATGCCAATGTAGTTGGTGACAACGCAAAGGCAGCGGTAGAAGCTATGAAAGACGGAGAAGTAGTTCTTCTTGAAAATACTCGTTACCGTGCAGAGGAGACAAAGAACGAAGAGGCATTTTCCAAAGACCTGGCTTCTCTGGCAGATGTATTTGTAAACGATGCTTTTGGTACAGCCCACAGGGCACACTGCTCCAATGTAGGTGTGACAAATTATGTGGATACGGCAGTGGTTGGATATCTGATGCAGAAAGAGATCGATTTCCTCGGAAATGCGGTGAACAATCCAGAGAGACCATTTGTAGCTATCCTCGGCGGGGCAAAGGTTTCCTCCAAGATCTCGGTTATCAACAACCTGCTTGACAAAGTGGATACGTTGATTATCGGCGGCGGTATGGCATATACCTTTATGGCTGCCCACGGAGAAGAAGTTGGTAAATCTCTTCTGGAAGAGGATTACAAGCAGTATGCTCTGGATATGGAAAAGAAGGCAGAGGAGAAAGGCGTTAAGCTTCTGATCCCTATCGACACAGTGGTAGCAGATGATTTTTCAAATGATGCGAATTCGAAGATCGTTGGACGCGGTGAGATTCCAGCAGATATGGAAGGACTTGATATCGGGCCAAAGACCTCAGAGCTTTTTGCAGAGGCAGTGGCTGGAGCAAAGACTGTTGTGTGGAATGGACCGATGGGATGCTTTGAGATGCCGAACTTTGCTAAAGGAACCATCGCAGTGGCTGAGGCCATGGCAAAATTAGAAGGCGCTACTACGATTATCGGCGGTGGTGACAGTGCGGCAGCGGTAAACCAGCTGGGATTTGGTGACAAGATGACACATATTTCTACTGGTGGCGGTGCTTCTCTTGAATTCCTGGAGGGAAAAGAGCTTCCAGGTGTGGCAGCTGCTGACGACAAATAGAAATCTGTAGTCTGATTAAAGACATCAATGATCCGTGAAGGAGGAAGAAAATAAATTATGGCTAGAAAGAAAATTATTGCCGGCAACTGGAAGATGAACAAGACACCAAGTGAAGCCGTTGCACTGGTAAATGAATTAAAACCTCTTGTGGCAAATGAGGAAGTGGATGTGGTATTCTGTGTACCTGCCATCGATATCATCCCTTGTGTGGAAGCAGCGAAGGGAAGCAATATTCAGATCGGGGCAGAGAATATGTACTATGAGGAGAGCGGTGCTTATACCGGCGAGATCGCTCCGAACATGCTTACCGATGCGGGAGTGAAATACGTGGTGATCGGACACTCTGAGAGACGTGAATACTTTGCGGAGACCGACGAGACAGTAAATAAGAAGGTGCTGAAGGCATTTGAACATGGCATCACACCGATTATCTGCTGCGGAGAATCCCTGACACAGAGAAAACAGGGAATCTACATTGACTGGATTCGTATGCAGATCAAGATCGCATTCCAGAACGTAACTTCCGACCAGGCAAAGAAAGCGGTGATCGCTTATGAGCCGATCTGGGCCATCGGAACCGGAAAGACTGCAACCACTGAGCAGGCAGAGGAAGTGTGTGCAGCCATCCGCGCATGCATCGGAGAAATTTATGATGAGGCGACAAAAGAAGCCATCCGTATTCAGTACGGCGGCTCTGTGAATGCAGGAAATGCGGCTGAACTGTTCGCACAGGGCGACATTGACGGAGGTCTTGTGGGAGGCGCTTCCTTAAAGGCTGATTTTGGAAAAATTGTTAATTACAAATAACGGGTTTCTGACAGAAATCTGATAGCTAGAAAATGTTGAAAAATAGGGGTATCAAGGGAAGTGCAATCCTTTGGTATCCCTTTTTGATGTCTTTGAGGTTGACTAAACTATCATAAAGATGCATCATAATATCAGAAATAGAGAATTCCCAAAACTATCATAAATTAGGAACTATCATATGTGAAGAGGTTCAACGGAAAAGGAAGCACGGACAGCTGCTATTATGGCGATGCAGGCATGGGAGAAAGAATACAGGAATAATGTAAATTTTAAGAAGTCCAAACTGTTTGGAGAATATATGACGGAATATCTGGAGAATAAGGTTAAGGGAACCTTTAAGAGGATACTTTTTCAGAATTTTAGCAAATAAAATTGCCAGCCCTATATCATACAGAACTGGCAAAACCTAATACTATCACTGGTTAATAAGATATTCCTGATACAATTTATTTCTATACTCTTTATCCTGTGTGACTCTGATTATATCCTGTGACCGTCCGTTTTCCATCAGCGTTGCGATCAGCATAGAAAGTTTGTTTTCACCTTGTTCGATACCTTGTTCGATACCTTCTCTTTTTATAGTCTTAGCTTCATATTCCAGAACTTTTCCACCCATAACTGCTTTCACTCCTTCCTTCACAGAATTATACTTTACAGCAATATGCTCCAATACCTTGTTTGACATGTCAATAATGGTACAACGTGTATATTCGCTGATGGCTCCCTGATTTAAAAGTTCTTCCAGTTTGTTTTTAATCTGCTCATATTCTTCTTGTAAAGACTTCAGTTTGGTTTTATCCTTTTCATATTCCTCAAACTGCGATTCATGGGAAAAGATATAAAAGGGAATCAACAGCAGGAGATTTTTCTCAAAAATCGCTTTTAGGGTGTATTGCTGGGATTTCATCACCTGGATATCATATTCTACTGTCCCGCCTGGTGTTACCATCCTTATTTTCAGCGTATCAGGTGTCGATGCATGATGCCTTAAGAACTTTTGTAATACGGAAGAATTTATTTCGGTATTCTTTCGGCGTGTAACCTGTTTGTTTTTTGAACACTCTGGTAAAGTGACTTTGAGAGCTGAAAGTGAGGATGGCGCTGATCTCGGCATAAGTATAATCTGAGAATTTCAGCATATTCTGTGCGGCTTCCATTCGCTTTGAAAGGATAAATTCGGAAACAGATTTCTTTGTTTCCTTTTTGAACAGTGTAGAAAGATAGCTTTCGTTCAACTTCACCTGCATGGCCAAATCCTTGACATGGAGCGGCTCGTGCAGGTGATTGTATATGTAGTCGATACATTGTGTGATCGGCTTGGAATAAACTGCTGCCTTATCGAGCGCCGCCATTTCCTTAGTATAGAAAGCAAACATATCAGCGTGAAGCGCCTTTACCTCGTCGACGCTTTGCAGCAAGTCCATTTTCAAAATATAGAGGTCGCTGATGTTATAGGCCCTTTCAGCATCCATCCCACCGGCAATGGCGCTCCGGCTTGCCAGCGTGGTCGACGCCACAAAAAGATATTTATAATTTCGCAGCGGATCATCGGAAATATGCCCCGGAAGATTGGAGGAAAACATCCGTACTCCTTCCTCCACGGCTCTCGGGTCGCCCATGCGGAGAAGATCGTATTGGTACATATCTTCTGTATGAGTATGATGCCGGTCCGAAGTCTCCCGATGTATGAACTCAAGATACCGAAGCTGTTTTTCGTTGACTGAATTGCTCATGTTCTTTCACCTCATGAATATATAATGATAATATCATAATTCCAATGAATGTGCAATATGCGGGATATGACGTATGTTAAAATAACGTAACAGTGCTTGATGAAGCAAATCCCAATGGTCTGTGAAAGGATAAATCAACTGATATGGACAATTCGGTCAAGAAACACAAAATGAAAGTCATAGATATGACAGAAGGAAATCCCATCCGCCTCATACTGGCTTTTACAATTCCTCTGTTCATCGGCAACATATTTCAACAGGTTTACAGTATGGTGGATACGATGGTTGCCGGATATAATTTGGGCGATAATGCCATTGCCGCTATCGGTGCAACTTCTTCGCTCTATGCTCTGATCATAGATTTGGCCGCCGGTCTCAACAGCGGTTATGCAATCGTTGTTACCCAGCGTTTCGGAGCGCACGATATGAAGAAATTGAGAGAGTCTGTTGCCGGTATGATAGAACTTGATGTAGTTGTAACAGTTGTTTTAACGGTATTGTCCCTTATTTTTCTGAAGCCGCTGATGCGCTTTATGAATACGCCTGACGCTATTTTCGAGGAGGCATACAGCTACATAGCTGTCATTTGTGCCGGAATGATCTCTGCAATCTGCTACAATATGTTCGCCGGCGTTTTGAGAGCGGTCGGCAACAGCCGCACCTCTCTGTATTTTCTGATCATTTCCTCTGTGTTGAATATGGGGATGGACCTGTTCTTCATTGTTGTTTTGAAAATGGGTGTGGCCGGAGCTGCTCTTGCAACCGTGATCGCGCAGACCGCTTCTGCGGTACTCTGTGGAATATATGTGTTCAAGAATTACCGGTCTGTTCTGCCGGGGGGCATGGACTTCCATGTATCGGGTGAAATACTCTCCCAGCTATTTTCACACGGCTTTGCTATGGCTCTGATGCTTTGTGTAGTCGATCTCGGATCAGTTATTTTCCAGAGAGCTAACAACACTCTTAATGAAATGATTATTTCAGCGCATACTGCCTCACGGCGCATCATCGGTATTATGATGCAGCCATTGGCAACCATTGCAACCGCTTGTTCAACCTTTGTCGGACAAAACTGGGGAGCGAAAAAAACGAAGCGTATACAGTCGGCATTAAAACAGGTGCTGGGTATGGAAATTGCATGGGCGCTGTTTTCCGGCGTCCTGGTTTTTGCCTTGGGCGGAGTCCTTGTTCGTTTCACAACAGGGACATCGGATAGCGGAATCGTAGACAATGCCGTTATGAGTCTGCGCTGGCACTTCGCCTTTTTCCCGGCGCTTGGTTGTCTGCTTGCGCTTCGGACTGCCATGCAGGCTATGGGGAAGAAAATTGCTCCGATTATTTCAAGCTGCCTGGAGCTGGGCATGAAGCTGTTATCGGCAGCGTTTTTGATACCCCGGCTTGGATTTTTCGGCACGAGCATCACAGAGCCGATTACCTGGACAATTATGCTGCTGTTCCTGATTGCGGCATATTATACGATAAAGAAGAAATTGTTTACATACAAAGAAGGGGGAGAGAGAGTTATGACAGAGCCGGAAAAAATGAAAGACAAGAGGGTGGTTAAAGCGGCGCCGTATGGCACACGGGCTCAATTACTTTGATTCCGCCTGGCACTATATCGAAAATCAGCTTATGATCGGCAAGTGCCTTGCGAAATATCCGAGAGAAAGCTATATCCTTGTGGGAAAGCTGTGCTTTACCAACGGTACATTGGAAACACGGGAGGCTGCGCTGGAGGCGTTTGAAAAAGAACTGCGCGACGCCCGCACCGACTATATGGATTTGGAGCTGATCCATACATTGGGCAGCCCCGGTTCTTTGCAGCGTGTGGATGACCTTGATATCTGGGGATTTATGCAGGAGCTGAAGGCGCAGGGGCGGATCAGGCATTGGGGATTTTCCTACCACAGCACCCGGAGGTCAAAGCGCTGTTTGACTCGGCCGATCCCACTCAAACCCCTGTGTCCTGGGCACTTCGGTATGCCGCTTCTCTTGACGGCGTTTTGACGGTACTCAGCGGTATGTCTGCCATTGAACAGATGGAAGAAAACTATAAGACACTGATGGAGAACTTCAAGCCTCTTACCGGGGACGAAAAGGTCATGCTGGCCGGCGCTGCAAAAATCATTGAGGGCAAAAAGCCTGTGGGCTGCACGGGATGCCATTACTGTACAGACAAGGGATGCCCCGCAGGTATCCGCATTCCGGAAGTCCTGAACTGCCTGAATCTGCTCAATCAATACCATAATCCCCGGATGGCGAGAATGTCTTACTATCCTGCCATCAGAGAGCATCGGCCTGTTGAATGTGTGGATTGCGGTTCCTGTGAGCGTGAATGTCCGCAAGCTCTGCCTGTTCGTAAGCTGCTCCATGAGGCAGATGAAAAACTCTATGCCGGTGAAAATTACGATGTGTGGGCAAACCATTAAAGAGGAAGCTGTATAAACCAGTTAAAAGGAAAACCCGGCGATCATTGCCGGTGCAATCTCCGGAAGCGGTCGTGCAGCAGCATATGCGCCTGCATTGCCGGGAATTGTATGGAAGCAGGCCCAACGGGGACAGTGAAATATAAAAAATGTAAGAGGGCCAGAATGAAGGGGGAGGCATGGCGCGGCGTATATTATCTGGCAGAAAACAGAGAATGGCAGAAAGGCGGGCGGGATGAGAGATCATTCCGCCCGGTTTTCAGCCTGGCTGCCGGTAATTCAGGGCTCTGGCGCAGAAGCCGGCCATGAATTCAATGGATTCCGTCATTCCATCCTGAGACCAGTGGACGACAATGGTGGAAAGAGCGCCCTCCCAGGCCAGGAAACGGTAATGCTCTTCACTTTCTCTGGAATGATCCAGTTTTTTTGAAATGGAATAGGTGCTGAATACCGGAGTATTCAGCATATGGGCCTGGAGGAGCAGGGAAAATTGACTGGAGTGTTCCTTAATGGAACGGAAGAATTCATAGTACCAGGCATATGGGTCTTCCTGAAATACGGGAGAGGTAAAAGAAGCGGCCAGCTCATCCAGGAATGCATTGCAGGTTTCATTTAGCACCTCTTCCTTGGAGCTGTAATTACGATAAAAAGCAGTACGTGAAACGCCGGAGCGCCGTACAATTTCGGAGATGGAGATTTTGTCAAAGGGCTTTTGTCCCATCAGATGAATTAAAGCGGTCTGGAGACATTCTCTGGTAAGGCGATTGGATTCCCTGTTGGACATCCGGAGTACATCCCGCTTTTCGGGTTCTGTTTCGTTTCTGGTTTTCTGCATGTATGGTTCTCCTTTCCCGGATGTTACAAAAATCGGGGATTTTGTTCAGCCCGAAAGTCTGTCTATTGACGGCATTCTGGTCTGATGTTACAGTTGTAAATACGGTATAAATGTAGCACAGTAAAATAGAAGTTGTCAATGACAGGGGAATTAAAAGAAAATGAAGCCAATTGGAATTATCACAGACAGTCACAGCAGTATTAGTCAGACAGAGGCGAAGGACAGGGGAATTCTGGTGCTGCCGATGCCGTTTTATATTGACGGAGAATGCTTTTATGAGGGGCTCACCTTATCAAGAGAGACTTTTTTTGAGAAAATGGATGCAGGGGCGCAGATTACCACGTCTCAGCCGTCCCCGGCTGCTGTTATGGAAATCTGGGACAGAGCTCTGGAGGAATATGAGAAAGTCCTTTACATGCCCATCAGCAGCGGACTGAGCGGTTCTTTTGAAACGGCGGCGGTCCTGGCCAGAGATGAAAAATATGAAGGGCGGGTTCTGGTGGTAGACCACGGACAGGTGGCGACTCCTCTGCATCAGATGATTCTGGATACACAGGAGTTAATAAAAAAAGGATATTCCGCAGAGAAAATCAAAGAGATACTGGAACAGGGCAGGGAACGGATGATGATTTACATAGGTGTCCAGACTCTGGAAAATTTAAAGCGGGGCGGGCGGATCACTCCTGCTGCTGCCGCTCTGGGAGCTGTTTTTAATATTAAACCGGTCCTGAAGCTGGAGACAGGAAAGCTGGATTCCTATAAAAAATGTCATGGCTTTTTAAAAGCCAGAAAGACTATGATTGAGGCCATGGCAAAGGAGCTTGATACCAGATTTAAAGAGGCGAAGGAGGCGAATGCCATCCATCTTCTGGCAGCCTCCAGCGCATCGGATCAGGAGACGGAAAACTGGGTTGGGGAAATTGAGGCAGCCTTTCCGGGCATGACCGTTATGTGCGATCCGCTGACTTTGGGGGTGTCCTGCCATACGGGACAGGGGGCCCTTGGGATCGGCTGTGCCGTAAAACCGGATTTCGGCATGGAACGGTAGGTGTGAACCGTAATGGAAGTAGCCCGGCTGTCCTTTTATAAGGAGGCAGCCGGGTTGTGTTTTTTAAAGAAACCATCGCATCGTTTTTGTACGGTCAGCCGACTTGCAGGTTTAAAATTTATTTTGTGTCGTTTGACAGAAAGTAAATGTGCCAGTATACTGGAATGGGAGAAGAGACAAGAAAGGAACAAGAAGCAAACAACAAACAAGAAAGGGGAAAGATATCATATGAATTCACTGAAAAAATTCTTCGGGCCCGTGGACATGACTGCCGGAACGCCCTGGAAAAATATTGCGCTGTTCACGATTCCCATGATCATCGGAAACATTGCACAGCAGCTCTACAATACGGTGGACAGTATCGTAGTGGGAAAGTTTGTGGGTGATAATGCGCTTGCAGCCGTGGGAAGCGCCAGCCCTATTTTTAATCTGCTGCTTGTATTGTTTATTGGAATTTCTGTTGGAACCAGCGTTATGGTATCCCAGTATTTTGGAGCCAGAGACAGAGAGCGGCTTTCCAACACCATTGGCTGCTGTATTACGCTGACCGCCATCGCTTCTGTGCTTATTATGGTCACCGGTTCGCTGTTCGTCCGGCCGCTTCTGGAGCTCTTAAATACTCCGGCCAGCATTATCGACTGGTGCACTTCCTATCTGACTGTGCTGTTTTATGGAATTGCGGGCGTAGCTTATTATAATATTTTAAGCGGCGTGCTTCGGGGGCTGGGAGACTCGGTTTCAGCTCTGGTGTATCTTCTGATTGCAACGGCCATCAACATTGTTCTTGATGTCTGGTTCGTAGCGGGACTTAAAATGGGAGTGTTCGGGGTGGCCCTGGCTACGGCCATTGCCCAGGCAATATCTGCGCTTTTATGTATGCTTAAATTAATGCGGATGCATGAAATATTTGAAATGAAGCCTCATCATCTGAAATTGAACCGGGAACATGCCCTGACTATCATCCGCCTGGGCCTTCCGTCAGGACTGACCCAGGCCATTTTCTCCATGGCCATGATTGTGGTACAGTCTTTAACCAACAGTTTTGGGGAGATGGTCATTGCCGCCAACGTGATTATCATGCGCGTGGATGGTTTTGCCATGATGCCAAACTTTTCTTTTGGAACCACTATGACCACATATGCAGGCCAGAACGTTGGCGCCAGACAATATGACCGGGTAGAACAGGGAGCAAGACAGGGGACCTTTATGGCAATGGGAGTGTCGGCATCCATTACGGTTTTAATCCTGATTTTTGGAAAATATCTCATGGGAATTTTTACTTCCACCACAGAGTTAGTGGACTTAAGCGTCCATATGATGCGGATTCTGGCCGCTGGATACATAGCCATGGCTGTGACCCAGAGTCTTTCCGGCGTCATGCGCGGAGCCGGAGATACCATGACTCCCATGTGGATTTCTGTATTTACAACGGTAGTGGTCCGTGTTCCGGTGGCTTATGGAATTTCCTGGCTTACCAGGACGCCCGAACTTCCCAACGGACGCAGTGAGTGTATCTTTATTTCTCTGTTGTTGTCCTGGACCCTGGGCGCCATTGTGACGGCAATTTTCTATAAGGCAGGGCGCTGGAAGAAGAAAGCTATCCAATAACAGACGTTCCGAAGATTCCGGAACCTGAGTGCGGACATTTGTCACAGAGGCAGAAAGGTTCGCCAAAATGCACAAAACACATGCAGGCTATAATTTGTGAAAAACGGCCACTTGAAAATTCCCGGCCCAAATGATAAACTACGTTATAAATTTAATAAGCAATCAACGACACATGCGGCGTATTTGTGCGCGTAAGACTGATTACGGAACAGATGTGCAGCGTGTGTTGGCAGTTGATGTTTTTTGGCACATGCGTCTGCATGTGCTGTTTTTTGCTCTGAATTAAGGAGGTTATTATGGAAAATTCAAATTATCTTGGTACTGAAAAAGTGGAGACACTGCTGCGAAAGTTTGCAGTCCCTTGTATCTGCTCCCTGATTATTTCATGTCTTTACAACATCGTAGATCAGATTTTCGTCGGTAATGGCATCGGCTATCTTGGTAATGCTGCTACTGGCGTTATTTTCCCGATTACGGTTGTAGGCTGGGGGTTAAGCCTGCTTTTCGGTGATGGAGCTGCCGCTGTACTGAG
>ERZ808054.1661-NODE-1661-length-11667-cov-28.825367_pt1 | contig 11667 bp, 13 predicted proteins | sample MGYA00380201_ERZ808054 | MGnify/ENA primary metagenome ERZ808054 (study PRJEB31490, sample SAMN06133419) | mouse gut metagenome | isolation source: Z5_2 | host: mice | place: China: Chengdu | collected 2015-05 ... | reverse complement strand
TTTATGCGGCATAATTTTGCTCCCCCTATAAGCGACAGTTTTCTTTTTCTCTGTCTCTTATAGAGGGAGCATATCAAGGGCGGCGGGAGCGTGTATTTTGCGCTCTCGCCGCCTATTTTTACTTGAAAGCCTATTTTCAAAATGCTTATCCTGTGTTATGATAAAAAAGTTATTTGGAATTGATGTTTTTGGGATATAATTTTCCTGATTAGATTCAGCGGAAAATATTACATCAAAAAGGAGCAGTTATCATGGATGAGCAAAACACGAAGCGCACCCGCCGCACCCCCCAGCAGATGGCCGAGGCCGTTGACAGCAAGATTGAAAAGCTGAATCAAGAGCTGGAATCTCTTGCCGCTAAAAGAGATGCCGCCAATGAGGACTTCGATAAGAAGGAGACGGCTGTTAAGGAGCGGATCGCGGCTTTAGAGCAGAAGAAAAAGGACATTCTCGCTCCCAAACCGCCGCGCAAGCCCCGTAAGACCAAAAAGCAGAAAATCCAGGATTTGATTAAGAGCGCCAGCAAAGCCGGATTAAAGCCGGAAGAAATCGCCCAGCGGCTTGGCCTGGACCAGCCGGAGGATTGAGTGTTCCGGTAATCGCCGGGTATGACAAAATTGAATACCAGCTTTTAACGTGAGGGACGACCCAAGTGTCGTCCCTCTATTTTTTTTGCAAGAAAGGGTGAATGAATGCCAGGAGTAACCAAAGAACAGATCGCAAAAGCAAAGGAATGGGATTTATTATCCTATTTGCAAACCTACGAACCCCATGAGCTGAAACGCTGCGGCCCTCACGAATACTGTACCCGGACCCATGACAGCTTGAAAATCTCCAACGGAAAATGGTGCTGGAACAGCCGGGGTATCGGGGGCCGGACGGCGCTGGACTATCTGATAAAGGTCCGGGGTATGGACTTTGTGGGCGCGGTGGAGGCTCTGTGCGGCTACCGCGCCCCGCCACCCCAGGAGCGGCCCAAGCCAAAGCCTCCGAAGCCCTTTCAACTCCCGGAGGCCAGCCGCTTCCCTGCCGCCATGCTGTCCTATTTGCAAGGCCGGGGGATTCACCCGGAGCTGCTGCAAGCGTGTATGCAGGCCGGTACGCTCTATGAAAGCCGGAAATATCAGAACTGTGTTTTTGTCGGGAAGGACCCAGCGGGCCACGCCCGGTTCGCCTGCCTCCGGGGGACGCGGGACAACTTTCGGATAGATGTGGAGGGCAGCGATAAACGGTACAATTTTTCCCTGCTGGCCGCTGACCCGGAATGTCCCCGGCTGGCGGTGGCGGAAAGCCCGATTGATGCCCTATCCCTGGCCTCGCTGGTGAAGCTGTCCGGGGGTGAGTGGCGGGACAGCCATTACCTATCCTTGGGCGGGACCGCGCCTCGCGCTATGATTCAATTCCTCCACGATCATCCCCACGTTACCCAGGTCAGCCTATGCTTGGATAACGATAAGGCGGGGATTATGGGCATGGAGCGGCTGGAAAACGCCATCCAGGACAACCCGGAACTGTCCCAGCGGGTGAAGCTGATTTACCGCAATCCGCCACCTGCGGAACACGGGAAAGACTACAATGAATTTCTCTGCGCCCATATCCAGGCGGTGCGGCAAAAGCAGTATCAGCGGGAGGGAGCACGGTAATCGCCTATTTGATTTCCGGTTCCAGCGAAGCAAATTCCGGTGAGTTGAAAAAGTCGATGAGCGTAATGTCCAGCCCATCGCAGATTTTCTTTATCGTCAGAATTTTGGGGTCTTGACTTCTACCATACAAAATATTTTTCACCGAGGACGGCGGTAAAGCGGACAGGGTAGCAAGTTTGTTGATGGTAATGCTACGCTCCGCGCATAAATGCAAAATTCTATCCCGAATGGCTGACACAGTATCCATAGCAAGGACCTACCTTTTTTCTTTCAGCATACTAAAATACTCTTGCAAAAGTAGGCTACCCGTGCTACTATTTAGGCTATACATAGCCTGTTTTGAAAGGAGGAACCGTTGGCAATCTCCAACATACTCCCCCGGAAGATCATGCGGAACCGGACCCGGCAGCAGTCCATGGCGGACCGGCACGACTATGACCAGAAAGCGGAGAAAACCCAGGACGGCGAGCTGGTGTCCTCGTTCATGTGTTCCCCGGAAACCGCCGCCGAAGAATTTGAACTTAGCAAGCGGCTTTACTTCCAGATCACCGGACGGAGCCAGCCCGTCCATCGGGACGTTATCATGTACCGGGTCATTCAATCCTTCAAGCCAGGAGAGGTCAGCCCGGAAGAAGCCAACCGGATCGGCTATGAGCTGGCGATGAAACTCACGGAGGGGAAACACCAGTTTGTTGTGTCCACCCATGTGGACAAGGCCCATATCCATACGCACATAGAATTTAACAGCACCAATCTCAGCTGTGACGGAAAATTTGTAAACCCCAAGGATTCTTACCTGGTTCTCCGGCGGCTCAATGACGATTTGTGCAGGGCGCACGGCCTGTCCGTGATTGAGAACCCGAAGCCGAGTAAAAAAGAGCGGAAGCAGAAGGAGATGGAGGCGGTCAGGCATGGGCGCAGCCACAAGGAGCATTTGCGCCAGACCATTGACCGGGTACTCCCCGACTGCCGGGACTACGATGATTTTCTTGCGAGGATGCGGGCCGAGGGCTATGAGATCAAGGAGGGCAAAGCGCTGTCCTTCCGCGCCCCCGGCTGGGACCGTTTCACCCGCTCCAATAAGCTGGGGGCCGACTACACCAGGGAGGCCCTGCGGGAGCGCAGCGCCCACCGGGGCGGGCGGTCTGCGGAGGCAAAAAAGGCCGTTCCCCACGCTGGCCGGAAGGTCAATATGCTCATTGACATTCAAGCGAAGCTGGCAGCAGGAAAAGGTGCTGGCTACGAACGCTGGGCAAAGATTTTCAATCTGAAGGAGGCGGCGAAAACCCTCAACTTCCTGGTTGAAAACGATTTGACCGACTATGACGAATTGGCGGCGCGGGCAGAGCAGGCCGGTGATCGCTTTGACGAGGTTTCCCGCCATATCAAACAGTTGGAAGGCCGCATGGCCGAGGTTGCCCAGCTAAAGACCCATATCATCAATTACTCCAAGACGCGGGAGGTCTACGCCGCCTATAAAAAGTCCCGCCACAAGAAGGAATTTCTGGCGGAGCATGGGGATGAGATCGCCAAGCATGAGGCGGCGAAGAAAGCCTTTGACGCATTGGACGGCAAGCCCATTCCAAAGGTTGCCCAGCTTTCCCAGGAGTACACCGCTTTGCTGGCGGAGAAGCAGGAGCAGTACGCGGAATACAAGGCTCTGCGGCAGGATATGATCGCCTACCGGACGGCAAAGCAGAACGTGGACAAAATCCTCGGCATCATGCCGGAGGAACAGGAGCAGAATAGAGATCAAAGGCCAGAGCGGTGACTATAAAAATCTCCCGTGCCGCTGGCACGGGAGATTTTTTATTAGCTGAAATCATGCTGGATTCTATTCACTCTCCCGGTAGCGGATCACCGGGCACTGTTTGACTTTCTTCCCGACCTTCCTGCGCTGCAAAGCAAATACCATATCCGGGGAGCGTTCAAAAAAGCCCTCTCCCTTTTTCCAGCTCATGCCGCACCTGCAATGCTGCAAGCCGATAAACTGCTGCTTCATTTTCCTGCCGCAGTTCGGACAAATCTTGTTGCTGCGGCCCTTCTTCCGGGGCGTGGCCGGAGTTTTCTTTTTGGGCGGCGGGGCCTCTGGAATCCCATGCTCCTGGATGCGGGTTTCATATCGGGGCAGTTTGGAGAGGAACTCCCGGTGTACCTCGTCATAGGGAACCCATATCGCAAGAGATTTTATCTTATCGTAGATTCTGGCGGTGATCTTTTCAGCAGCTTCATCCCCAGGCATTTCCCCGTGTTCCTGGTAATGCTCACAGACGGCCCGGAACATCCATTCTGAAATTTTCGCCTTTTGCTTCTGCCGCAAATCCTTATAGGTTTTGTTTGGCTTGGCCTGCATTTTGTAAGCAAGCGAGTGGTGGTTTACCTTCATAAAATGTTTCATCCCTGCTGGTCAATATGCTGAGATTATATGCCGATAGCGGGGACCTGTCAATCGTCTGCTCATAAAATCAGAGCGGGTTAAGAAATTCTTTCTTCAAACGGTCAACCACGTCCAAAATGGTCTTTTGTTGGCTTTCGCTCAAATCGTCCAGATAAAGATAAGAGCGATTTTCCATCCCCAGCATATAGTCCAAGGACGTATTGTAAAGCACCGCCAGTTTGACAAGCTGCTCCACGCTGGGAGTGATGGTATTGCACTCATAGCCGCTGATTGTAGCCCGTGTCACTTCCAGCCGGTCCGCAACATCTGACTGTGAAAGCCTTTTGCCCTCTCGCAGTTCTTTCAGTCGTATTCCAAAATCATAAATAGCCATACCGTCACCCCCTGACTTTGCCTTTATTCTACAAGACGGATAGCAACTTTAACTTATCATTTTTATCTTAATTGCGACATTTATAATTGACAGTCTGCCACAGGCAATATAGAATATTCGAGAAACCATCAAAGGGGGAGGTTTTTAGATGGTAGGTACAACCTGCGCCTTCACTGGCCACCGTCCGCATAAATTTCCCTGGAAGGACAATGAGGCGGACCCACGGTGCATAGCGTTGAAAGAAACCCTGGCGAGGCAGATCGCAACGCTGGCCGGGGCCGGGGTGACAGAGTATTTTACCGGAGGCGCGGACGGAACCGACTGCTGGGCGGCGGAGATCGTGCTTGACCTCCGTGAGAAAAATCCCGCGCTGAAACTCCGCTGTGTCCTGCCCCATGAAGGGCAGTCGGACAGGTGGAGTGATTCAGCGCGGGAGCGGTATCATTCTATTCTGCAACGGGCCGATTCGGTTGACTATGTGAGCCGCCAATACTATGACGGCTGCATGATCGACCGGAACCACCGGCTGGTGGAATCGGCTGGTCTGCTGCTGGCGGTTTTCAACGGAGCGCGGCGCAGCGGCACCGGCGCAACGGTCAACTATGCCCGGAAGTTGGGGCGGGAGATTATCGTGATTGACCCGCTTACCCGGTCTGTGACCCATGAGGGGGGCGGAGCATGAAACGGTTTCCTCTTTTGCTGCTGGTAATACTGCTGTTCATTCTGGCCGGGTGTGGAGCAGATCAACTCCCGGCCCCGGATGGTGAAACCAGGTATTCCTCCAACACATCAGACGAGGACTGCTATCTGTGCGGGGGCGGCATCGAAAGCCTGGTTCCGTCATATTGGGGGCAGGACAATATTGCGCTCATCAGCTTAAATACCTTTGAGATCAAGCCGCTTGAAATCAACCGCTATGACAGACTGAACGGGCAGTTGATTGAAGAATATGCTGGCGTTGTGTCTTTCGGTGGCGGTGGCAGCACGGACGGCGGATTCTCTGCCAGTTTGATGTTAGATTATGACCGGGGATACGCTACTGGCTCTGTGGACTTTCTCGCCGACGAAACCCTGGACGTGGACAAGGCCGCTTCTTTCTTGTGTGCTGACTGCTTGAATGAGATTTTGCCGCAGAAGGCCAGCCAGTGTTTTGGTGTTGGCGCTATCAACCTTGCTACAAAGGAAATCCAGTTGTTTGAAGAAAACCTTGCCGGGTTTGGCCTGGAAGATTTTTATATCGACTGCAATCTGATGGAACGCAAGAACAGCGATTCTAACCAGATGGATATTTTGATTTTTTACTGTCCGATACGGTATGAGGAAACGCCCTGAAAGGGCGTTTCCCTTCCTGCGCGGATGTGCAGGAATGAGCGACCGAAGGGAGCGCAAAGCCACGCCGTCAGGCGTGTTCGACTGGACGCAGAGCGGCCAGTCCGGGGCTTGGGGGGACCCCAACGGGCGTATTGGAAAATCCGAAAAGGATATTCCAATACATTGCTCGCCTTTTCCATCGAAACCTTTAACCCTGCTTGCGTCCCAGAAACAACGCTTTTATTCGGAGAGGTGTTCCTGTGTGGACAGCTTGCTACTCCACTTTGAAACTATATTATTTCAAATTTGACCGAATCCACTTATAATTACTCCTTGTAGGAACAATTTCCCGCAGGAGGCATACAAGCATGAAGATCGTATCATGGAACGTCAACGGGCTTGCCCGGTGCAGACGGAACGGTTTCTTGAAGTTTCTGGCAGACGCAAAACCGGATGTGCTGTGCTGTCAGGAAATCAAGGGAGAATGTCCGTTGAATGTTCCCGGCTATCTGCTGTTCTGGAACCCGGCGAAGCGCACGAACTACTCCGGGACGCTGGTGCTGTCACGGCGGCAGCCTCTCTCCTGCCAGTATGGGCTTGGCATTGATAAGTTTGATGAAGAAGGACGGCTTATCACGTTGGAATACAAGGACTGGAAAAGCTGTTAAAGCAGTTTGTTCGGGAGAACGGATTGTAGCATTCGTTTACACAGATGTAGGCGGATTAAAAAATCAAAGCCGCTGCTTTCCTAACAGGCCCTGTCCGCTACAATAGATTTGACAAAATCTATTGTGGAGGTACATCCCCATGAATTATGGCTATATCCGAGTGTCCGCCAAGGACCAGAATGAGGCCCGCCAGCTTGCCGCGCTGTCTGGCCTTAACATTCCTGCCGGAAACATCTACTTGGATAAACAGAGCGGCAAAAATTTTGACCGGCCCGCTTACCAGCGCCTGCTCCGGAGGCTGCGTTCCGGCGATGCGCTCTACATCCTGAGCATTGACCGGCTGGGACGTGACTATGATGAAATATTGGAACAATGGCGGATCATCACCAAGAAAAAGAGCGCCGACATTGTGGTGCTGGACTTCCCCTTGCTGGACACCCGCGCCCGGTTGGAGGGGCAGGATTTGACAGGCCGGTTCGTTGCTGATCTGGTTTTGCAGATATTGGCCTACGTTGCACAGAAGGAGCGGGAAAACATCCGGCAGCGTCAGGCGGAGGGGATTGCGGCGGCAAAGGCGGCGGGACGGTGCTGGGGAAATCCGGGCATTGAGCGTCCGGCGGAAGCGGACGATTACGCGATTCTTTGGCGGGAGAAAAAAATTTCACTGGAGGAAATCGGGCGGCGATTGGGCGTGTCCAGAAGCACCGCATATCGCTTTGTAAAATTCGATAAAAATCACGGCGAAAAGTTTGGCGAAAATGACGATTAAAAAAATTGAAAAAACTGCCCCAATTCATACTTTGGACTGATACCGCAAAAAAAATTTGTGTGATAAAATACAGTCAGTCCATAGCGGCGCAAGAATTTTGCAAAGTGTACTTGGAGAAACCAAAAGAGTTGGGGGTTAAGACATAAAAAATCCCCGGCATCACGCAACTGTGACACCGGAGATTTTCTATTTTTTGAAGCACACATGGGGAAATTTTCACAGGGAGGCGAGGTATGGATCAGAACATTGTATTAACGACTGAACTACAAGAAAAATTCAAGACGGCATGGGCACAGCGGCAGGTAATTTTCTTCAGCGCCCCCTGCGGCTGCGGTAAAAGCGCCGCAGCTTCGGCCCTTCTGGAGCCGTACACTGTTTGCCGGTGGGATGCCCTGTCCGAACCGCTGGAACCGGCGCATAACTTCACCTGCGACGCGGTGCTTCTGGACAATTTGCAGGCCCTAAAAAGCCCGGACGCGCAGCAAGTCCTTCGCGCGCTGATCCTGGAGCGCCTCGAAACACATTTCGTTCTTTTGAGCCGTGGAGCTGTCCCCGGCTGGCTGGCGTCCTTCCGCTATGAGCGCCGGATGCAGGTCTTTGAAACCCAAAACTTGATGTTGGACCAGGAAACAGCGGACAAACTGCTGTCGCTCTCCGGCATCTCCCCCACACCGGCAGAGATGTCCGCAATCCAAAAAAGCTGCAAGGGTTATCCGCTGGCCCTTGGCATCCTCTGCCACCAGATGCAGGGCGGCAGGCCCTATGATGAAACCGTGGATGCGGATGTGCGGCGGGAGCTGTTTACCCATTTTCAAACAGCGGTGTACCGCCGCTTTAAGCCAATGACCCGCCGCCTGCTTCTGGACTTAGCCCCCTTTGAACCCTTTGACGTGGAGTTCGCCCGGATTCTCTCCGGAAACAGCCGCGCCGGGGAGCTGCTGGGTGAATTGCAGCAGGACACGTCCATGTTCCGCTATGACGATCTCCACCGCTGCCACTTCTGGCCTGTGTTCCGGCAATTCCTCCTTTGGCAGCAGGAACGGGAATATAGCGCCGAGGAACAAAACTGGCTCTATGGCCGAGCCGCCCTCTATTATGAACTGCACGACAACTATAAAAATGCCCTGGACTGCTACACCCGCTGCGGGGAGTATCAGAAGGTGTCCGAACTGCTGATTAAGAACAGTGAAGTTCATCCCGGCCTCGCCCACTATGACGAGATGGAGGACTACTACCGCGCCCTGCCCAGGGAGCAGGTATTGTCCTCTCCTGCGCTGATGGCGGGGATGAGTATGCTTTCTTCCATCTGCATGGATTATGACGCTTCCGAGGCGTGGTATTTGGAACTGGAACGCTGCGCCGGACGGCTGAAACGGTCTGACGCGGACTACAAATCTGTTCGGGGCTGGCTGGCCTATCTGGACATCGCTCTGCCCCAGCGGAGTGTGGGCGACATTCTGTCCAAGCTCACCAATGTTGTAAGCCTGCTGTCCAGCAAGGAGATCGTCATGCCGGAGTTTTCTGTCACCAGCCGTCTGCCCAGCATTATGAACGGCGGCAAGGACTTCTGTGCGTGGAGCAGAGAGGATGACGATCTCTACCGCAAGTACCGTATCCCGGTGAGTTTCCTGCTGAAACGGGACGGCGTGGCGCTCCCGGAGTGCGCCATCGCGGAGAGTAAATTTGAAAAGGGCGAGGAAATATCCGGGCGGATGCTGGACCTGCTGGGCCGTCTGGAAAAAATTCAGAAGAAAGGGACCCCGGACATTGAATTTGCCCTGATCGGCCTGCTGGTGCGGCTGCGGATCGACCAGGGGGAGGCGGACCGGGCCATAGAGCATCTGGAGGCCCTGCGGGAGCGGTTTCAGCGGCCTGACTGCCAACGTTTCCTGCCCAACCTGGACGCGCTGATGTGCCGGATCGCCATGTATCAGGGAAACGACGAGGCGGTTGACACATGGTATCGGGAAAAGGCCCCCAGAGACCTGCTGAAGCTGCGGGTAATGCTGCGCTACCAGTACCTGACCCGCGCCATGGTGGAGATCGTCTACGGCAAGTATCAGGAGGCGCTGTTGGTTATGGCTCCCCTGCGGCCCTACTTCAAAGCCGCCCACCGGGTGATGGACGGCATCTACCTGGACCTGCTCACCGCCCTCTGCCAGTTCCGCTCAGGAGACGGCGGTTGGCAGGCGTCCCTGCGGGCCGCGCTGGATACCTGCCGGGACTATCAGTTCATCCGGCCCGTGTCCCAATACGGCGCGGCCATCCTGCCCCTGCTGGAAAAGGGCGGCTGGACGGCTGACCCGGCTTTCCTGGACCGTCTCACCGCCGCCGCCCGGAAGCAGGCGGCACAGTACCCGGACTTTCTGCGCTTCCGGGGGGACCTGCCGGAACCCCTTTCCCCAGCGGAGATGAACGTGCTGCGGCTTTTGTGCCACCACAAGAGCAACGCGGAGATCGGGGAGATTCTGGGTATCAAGCTGCCCACCGTGAAAACCTACGTCAGCGCCGTTTTGCGGAAGCTGGACGTGAAAAATAGGGGCGCGGTGAAGGACGCCGCCCTGAAACTGCATCTAATCTGAACGAGGAGGACGCTTTATGGTATCGGATACCTTACAAATCGCCATCTGCGGCGATATGCCCGATATGACGGGGCGGCTGGCCTGCCGGGAGGATATTAGGTACTGCCTGTTCCAGGACAGTTGGGTGCTGCGGGACCGGCTGCTGGACGATCAGGCCGAACCCATTGACCTCGCGCTGGTGGAGTCTGCCGGAGGCGCGGGGTTGTACCCGCTCTATTTCCGAGCGGCCAGAGATGACTGCCCGGTGCTTTTGGTGACGGACACCATCAGCGAGGCCGATATGGAGCCGGTGACAGAGCAGATCGACAGACTGCTCCATGAGAAGCGCCAGCGGCGGCAGTGGGAGAGGACCAAACGCAGAGTGGAGCGGGAGGATACCCTCGCGCTCGACCCGGAGGCCGAGATGATCGACCAGGACGGCCTCCCCGGCCTGCGCCTGGGGGACATGGAGTGGTTTGCCGGGAACCCGGTAGAGGCGTGGCTTCTGCGGACATTGCGCGATGGGGAGCTGCGCCTGGACGATCTGCGGGCGCGGATGATCCGGGAAGTGATGCCGGAAATAAATCGTTACTTCTCGGAGCTGTGGCGCAATTGGGATGATGAAGAACCGCCAGTGGTTGAGAAAATGCGGCAACGGTTTTCCGAGGAGAGCTTGGAGCCAGAGGTCACTCTTGCCAGATTGTCCATAGCCGTATTTATTGAGGCGTTCAGCGGTTTTTTAGCGCGGGAGGACGTGGGATGACGGTGTGTATTAAAGTCCTTCCAGCAGGAGACAGCCGGTGCGTGAAAGGGGTGAGTTGCCAATGGAACATCAAAACTTAAATCAGGAGCAAAAGCTCCGCGTGGCCCTTTGCGGCCCCCTGCCCAAGACGGAGCGCGCCCTGCTCCGGCGCGGGGACGTGGAGATCATACGGGATGATGATAACTTCAATCTCCTGATGGGAATGTTCAACGGCAAAACCGGCTGTGACTTGATGATCGTGGAGGCTCCCTACGGTCACGGCCTGCACAGTATGACCTGCCAAGTGGGAGAACATAAAACCTGCCCGCTATGGCTGGTGAACGATCCCCCGGACGAGGCCATTTGGTATAAGATCAACCTCCAGTTGGACGAAGTACCCGCAAAGAGGAAAGCGGCCCTTGAACAAGCAATCGCCGTGGGACCGCCCAGGCATGAAATCCTCATTTTAACGGACACCCCGGAGCGGCGCGGAGAACTGACCGGCTGGATGAAGAAAATCTATTCGGTGTGGAATGTGGCGCTCCCTCCGTTGAACGTCCCGGAGGATGTAAAGGGCTATCTGCGGGAGCTGCGCGGGCCGTGTGCGCCGCCGGAGGCCGTGGTGATCGCCATGGCGGGTGTGGACAGCCTCAAAGCCGCCGAGCATATCCGGCGGGTCTGGCCGAAGGTTGGAATGGTCTGGAGCTGCAACCTGGATTTTTCCCTGCAAGCCTACCATCTGAATGTAGACTGTTTTTTCCTGTTGGGCGAGGCCAACACGGGAACGCTGGGCATCGGTTTGAACCGCATATATCAGTACAATAAGCGAGGTAGCGAACAATGAAAAGACGGATTTTAAGCATCATCACCGCTCTGGCTCTGTGCCTGAGCCTATGCCCTGCCTGGGCGTTTGCGGCGGAATCGGACCCCGCCCTCTGTAAGCACCACCCGGCGCATACGGCGGAGTGCGGCTACGCCGCCCCCACCGAGGGCCACGACTGCGGTCATGAGCATACGGAAGATTGCTATACCACAGACGAAGCTGGCGGCGAAGTCCTGGACTGCCAGCACGTCCATGACAGCGAGTGCGGCTATGCCCAGGCCGACCCCGGCCAGCCCTGCGGGTATGAGTGCCGTATCTGCCCCATTGAGGACCTGATCGCCGCCCTGCCGGATAAAGTGACGGAGGATAATGCGGACGA
>ERZ808054.1659-NODE-1659-length-11680-cov-12.466517_pt1 | contig 11680 bp, 13 predicted proteins | sample MGYA00380201_ERZ808054 | MGnify/ENA primary metagenome ERZ808054 (study PRJEB31490, sample SAMN06133419) | mouse gut metagenome | isolation source: Z5_2 | host: mice | place: China: Chengdu | collected 2015-05 ... | reverse complement strand
ATAAGACTGGAGCAAATCTGTTTCTATCATACAGGTTTGCTCCAGTTTTGTATAGGTACGCACTATCTACCGTTTACCTCTATTGTGGCTGCACATACAGGAAGAACACTTCCCATCATCATTATTCCAGCCATTACTGCTGTTAAAATTTTATTCTTATTCATATTTATTTTTCCTTTCTTCTCTCGTTTTGAGTTTTTTATATGTAATAGCTATCCTTGTTGATCATTGCAACGTGGTTAAAGAATAGCTGACGGCCGTAGCCCCTGCTAACCACTGCAGGCAAAAATTTGTATAATCTTTCTCATTATAAATGAGTCATTAAAAGTTATTCAAAAAATATAGAATTATTATATTGTTTTTAATTAAACACTCTTAGTCTACAAGCATTTTAAAAATATATCATTCTTTTTTGCACTAGCTCCAAAAATTCATATATTTTGTTCATACTCATACCAGCTTTCATAATTTACGGCACTTCTTCCGCTTAAAATATCCAATGACATAAGGAGGGCACTCATGAATTATTACGTATACGATATAGAAAATATAAATGCAAGAATTTTTAAAAAGGGACACTACCAATTTGATTATATTGAACCTGATTCTTTTAAGAAAATGCAGAATAGAAACGACCTTTCTGTAATAGGCTGTATAAAACTAAAAGAAATTGAAAAAGAAGATGCCACTGATACAGTCGTTATCTCTATCGGTATAGCAAATCATTATTTTAAACTCATGCCACCTGACAAGATCAAACATCTCAGTAAAAAGCACCTGATTGGCTATGTCATGGTAGCAAAGGATACTTATGTTGCTGCCTATGAGCATAGTATTTGTTGCCACTGCTCTTGTCTGTTGCATTTCTGACAGGATTTTGTATACTAATATTTTAGAAGCAGGGGATTCCCCTGCTTTTATAATTCAATCAATCCTCTTGCTATTTCTATATTTTATTCTTCTTTGTACAATATAGGATACAATTCATCACTTATCCTTTTCATCAATTGTGAATTTATATCTCTCATATTCTCATATTTTTTATAATCAAAATTAAGTATCTTCTGCTTAATGTTATCATTAAATTCTATATTCAAATTTTTCTTAATATCTTTCAGAATATTTTCTAATCTTTTTTCAACATATTCTTCTTTTTGTTGTATATTCAAGGGTAAAAAACTATACACTAAATTAAATCTAGATAATAGTTCTGATGAAAAGTTTTTCGCAATCTTATCTTTCGGAACATTTGTCGTAAATACTATTATAAATTTATTTAAGTCATAATCTCTACCCAAAGAATCTGTAAACACTCCATCCTCCAATAATTGCAAGAAAAAGTTTTGTACAGATTGATGTGATTTTTCAAATTCATCTATTAAAATTATATTAGATTTACTTTTTAACAATTTATCTGTTAATTCGCCCGTATTGCTTCCCGCATATCCTCTTGGACTTCCAATTAAACTATTTAATGCATTTTGATCACTATAATTCCCGAAATTAATCTTAATGAATGGTTCTTTCGGAGATAGATACCGATGTAAAATCCTTGCAAGTTCTGTTTTTCCTATCCCTGAATTACCCATAATCAATGTTGAAAATATTGAATGATAGCCCAGTCTATTAAAAACACGAAATTTTCTTAATTCTTCTTCTAATCTAATTTTATATTTGCTATGACCGACTAAATCATACTGTATATGTGCTATCAAATCTTCAAAATCATTATTTTCAAGATCTACAACATTTCTATTTTCAGGAATAGATAAATTATAAAATTTCTCAATGGAAATTACTTTTTTAATTTTATACCAAAATAAATCAATTACAGTTTTTGTATATCTCCTATCGACTATTATATATACATAATCCTCAAGATGTTTATTAAGTATTTCATTCATAGCATTTTCTACATAACCAGCATACCATAACAGTTTATCTTCATTGGAAACAATCGTAGAAATATCAATAAATAATTTATTTTTGGTGTTTAGGAATTCTCTCTCATTAATTGTAAACTTATCTGTTAGTGGAATTGAAATAAAGAGACATGAAATATATTCCTTTGCTTCTAATTCCTCAACTATTAAATTCCTATTTTGCCTGTTGTATTCAAAAATAGTAAATCTACTCAATGTAAACCCCTCTTTAAAAATTGATATCCTGCACAATTGCGATCACATCTATGTAATGAACTTCTTCTATTATTTCTTCATCTTCATCGCTTTCTATAATAATATTGTTATAAGTTTCTTTATTCTTTGTTTCACTAGAAAACCTATTTAATTTACAATCTAACTCATTTACATTAAAGCATCCTCGATAAATGCCAACAACTGTAACTCTTCCAATTTCCAAATCCGACACACTATACTGGTTTTCCATTTCATTTTCTGCCTGCATAGGAATCTTAATACAAATTTTTTCTTCCTTTCCATTCTTTGATTTCGGTAATGTACCATCCAAAATATAAGAAGAATCTTTAAACATTACATTTAGCAAAGTGGACAAATTTACATTACCGACACCATCAACAGCTATATCACCTATTGCTCCACTCAGTAAAGTTTTTGCTCCTAAAATATCATTTTCGTTTTTTACTTTCAGCGAAACATCCTTTAGCCTTATCAGCCTTCCTATTTCCTTACTTTCTAATTTCTGTATTTCTTTCGCTTTATCATATATTCTACCTAAGATAGTTGATTTTGTCGTAATAACTTTTACTGTATCAATAACTCTACTGGACTTTTCGCCTGCCACTTCTCCATTGAAATTAAACTCTGGCATGTATTTCCCGATAAACGGAAACTTAGTAAAAGGTGCCTCATCAATATCTCCTTCTAAATGCCCTGAAACAGTACCTTCTTTTTCTCTTGTTTTGCCTTCCAATAACTTATTATCTATAAGCATTGCGATCTCATAGGCTTTTGTATAATTAATGTAATAAATATTGAACATTATTTAACCCTTTCTCTCCTGATTCAGTAATATCTACCTTGTAACTTTAACATTTTTCATCTTATCATTTTACTTGTCCCATTTTTAGGACTCAATAATAATAGAAATTAACTTCTATTAACTATTATAAGTCAATAAAAGCAACTTGCTCAAGCCATTTCTAAAATATTTCTATTTACATATTCATTCTGTAAGAATATCAAGAAAAGGGTATCAACTGCTAATTCAATAATTCCAATCCCTTTTCTTATAAAGTCTGAACTTATGGCTCTACGTTAGGAAACGGGTCTCGCCAATCTATGCTTTCCCCGCAAGCGGGAAAACCATGAACAGATTGTCTCACCCTTTTCGTTCCGCGTTGCTACACTATCAAGGAAATTTATTTCCTTTGGGAAATAAATTTGTCCGCAAGCGGACAACCTTGAACAGGGCCATAAAAATATGGGAATCGTCCCCAGGACAATCCCCACATTTTTTATTTGAGATGCGCTCGACCCGTTGGGAACCTTAACTCAATTCATCTTCTCAATCGAAACAAACCTAAAATTCTTTTAAAACCAATTCCTCTAGCATCTTTGCTTAACTCATTTATAAAACAATATTCCTCATAACTTATAATTTCCTGCATTTTAGGAATATAGATTCTAATGCCATTTATGTCATGTTGTTTTAGTAATATATTAACTTGTTTTTCATCAAATATGGTTCCTTGTATGCATGCTTCTATTAAATATGCCTTCTCCAAATCTATTTCTCTTAAATTTGCTTCTCTTAAATCTGTTTTATTTAAATATGTTTCTTCTAAGTTTGCTTTGTTCAAATTTGCTCCTTTCAAACCTGCTTCTCTTAAATCTGTTCCTCTTAAATCTGTTTCTCTCAAATCTGCTTTTCTTAAATTTACTTCTTTTAAATCTGCCTTTCTTAAATCTGCTCCTTTCAAATTTGCTCCTTCTAAATCTGCTTCTTCCAAATCTGCTTCTTTTAAATCTGCTTTTTTTAAATTTGTTTCTCTTAAATCTGTTTCTCTCAAATCTGCTTCTTTTAAATCTGCTTCTTCCAAATCTGCTTTTCTTAAATCTGCCTCTTTTAAATCTGCCTTTCTTAAATCTGCCTTTCTTAAATTTGCTTTTTTTAAATCTGCTTCTTTTAAATCTGCTTCTTTTAAATCTGCTTCTTTCAAATTTGCTCTTTCTAAATCAGCTCCTCTTAGATTGATCCCGTTCAAGTTTGCTTTTTCCCAATTTATTCCTCTTAAATTTAAGGCAATCAACTGATTGTTTTTCAAATAAGAAACTATCTTATCATCAACTTTGCCTAATTGTGAATTCCACAAATGTACAATATCAAGCATATTTGAAAGTATATTCATTTCCCATTCCATAATATTCAAAAAAGGCTTTTTTTGTTTTTTTATAAAAAAATATGTCATGCCATTTCTTAGCATTATATTTAAAATACTCTTTGTTTTATTCGATAGATTGTCATATTGCATTTTATCAAATTTGCATTTTATAAATTCAAGTATTTGTTCTGATAAACACCCTTTTTTTAATAATTCACCTAGTTTTCCTACGACTTCTTCTATAGACTTCAAATTGCGTATAGATTCAAAAAAATATATAGCCGCAAAATACTCATATATAGAACGATGAACAAATTGTATTGTATCCGTCTCTTCTCCGTCACAATGCTTTAACTTAAAAAAATTTCCAATCAACGTATCACTTTCTATCTCTTCACCCTTTTTTCCCCACTCGTTCATCTCATATTCACAAATCTCCGCAAACTTTTTTTGTGAAATAACAGCCTCATCGGCTTTATTTTCAAAAATCCAAAAAGCAATTCTTTGGGAAATTCGATGTATATGTTTTTTTATTTTAGGTGCATTTATTCTATGTTCTACATCATAACACCTATCATATATAGCACCTCCTTCTAATGAAAAAATCTGATCATATATATCCATAATAGAATCACTTTCTTCAATAGTAATGTTTAATGCTAATACCATATAAAGAATAAGAGGTATTCCAAATATGTCTTTATTCTCTATTAATTTATTAAGTTTTTTTTCTGAAATCATGTTATTTTCAATTTCTACATTTTTTGCCAAACTATTTTCTACATAAATATCACAAAAATTTTTAATCTGCTCTTCATTCCATGCCTGTAATGTAATAAAGTGCTCTACAGATAAATGTGAACAATTTACATAATTTTCCCTACAAGTTATTATCAGGGAGAAACGACCTAAAGATTTCTTCCCGTCTACTTCTTTACTCAACTTATTCAAAATTCTTTCTCTACCGCTAATTGCATGTATTTCATCAAACCCATCAAGAATTAGTATCTTATTTTTCAACTCTTCATCCTTAAGACGGAGTGTTTTAATTATCTCTTCTAACATATCTTCTCCCTGCCAATTGGTATCTTTCAAATCAGTAGCAAATTGATATACAAGGATATCCTTTTTTTTACCTACTAATTTTGTCATAATCCACGTAATAAGTGTACTTTTCCCAATTCCTGGCTGACCTAAAATCAAAAGCATTTCTCCATTCTGATTATTCATTATATACTTTTCTAGTAATTCTCTTAACGTATTTTCTGATGGTTTGATGTTTTTTTTCCATATATAGTGTGGTAAACACATTTCTTTATATAGATCTCTCAATTTTATATTAACACCAACGATTTCATCCTCCTCATCAAAATTATTTAAAAATACATTTTTATCCCATTTATCGGCATAATCTTGTGCCTTATTTCTTTTGGGACTTTCACAAAGTTCTTTTTTGTCACCCCCCTGTCGATTCATATCTTCTTTTATAGAATCAATACTTTCTATTACATAAGCTAAGCATCTATGTGTCTCTTCATGGTCTCGACTATTATTTTCAAATCCCTTATGCATAACTTTAGTCATCTGTCCCTGCTGAATAATAATACTTACAATAGCCAAATCTCTATTTTTTTCCTTACAAATTTCATAACATAATGCTTTCAAAAAATCTTCACATATATCACCTGTAACTTGTGAAACAAGCATTTTTAAACCAAGTCTTACGGCCTCCTTATAGTCATCCCTGTCACTCTTAAATTGAATTAATATGCCTTCCGCCGCATCATATACCTGTTCTTTCTTTTTATATATATTGTATGGAAATTCATTTAAGGCATCTATCATTACCTGATATATTCTGGTTTCTATGCTCTGACCATTAACCTTCCTGCATTTATCCGCCTCCTTAATTTTATCTACTGTTATATCTATACAGCAGTCAACAACTTTTGATGCAAAACCCTTAATTATATCCAATCCCGTCATCATATGTACAACTCCCTTCATCAATATATAACCAATTCAATTGTACTATTTCCTTTTCTATTTTCCAATAACTATAAAGAAAAAGGAAGTGCAGATTTTCACTCCCTTTTTCCAATTTTTCTTACTTGATATGTATATTAAACTTAAATCCTGCCTGCCTTAAATCTCTCTCCTGCTCTGTAGATAAACTTCCATCTGCATACTGCCCGATGACTATATTTACTTTCTCCCCAAGCGGATAATCTTTATATCTATAATTTTTCCCGATAACAAAAGGCTTCTTTGTTAGCCTGATGCACTCTCTTAAAAGTCCCACAAACCAATCCCATTCTGCATTTTTGAGGTCTTCCCAGAACATGCCTATATCTTCCAACATATCGATCTTATCATCACTAAGTTCCCCTCTTGATAATCCCAGATACCTATCCCTCTGCTCCCATATCCATTTCCCAAGCTCAAACCCATTTGGAGTGACACACTTCTTAGAAACAAAAAGATGACCATTCTCTTCATAATACTGCTTGGCATATTGATAACCTTGATCCCATCCTGTCACCTGTTTAGGCTTGATCCACTGGATTTTCATATCTTCAAGCCGTGCTATCTGATATGAAGATAACATTCCATACTTTTGCAACTTTTTCTGCTTATGTAACCATCAGAACATATTTACTCCATCATGGAACAGTGTCGTACTTGGCATATATAAACTTCCATGTTCTTTGAAATATGTCCCTACTTCATCTGCCCTGTCAAGCCATGTTTCTAAGTCCTTCCGCGGAGAATCAGTAAGCTGCATCCTTATCTTCAACAAAAATCTTATCTCTTCTTCCGATAATCTATTCTGATCATATGCCTCCTTCAAATCTGCCCATATCCTGCCGAGCTGATAACCACCGTCTGTTATGTATTCTTCTGGAATGTGCAGGAACTTCTTCATATCCCTATATCCTATCTCCATGATATAATATACAATCTCACAGAGTAATTTTTCCCTGTGCTGTGAATCTTTAATATTAAACTGCATATGCGATCTACCCTCCCTTCTCTTTTGATATTCAGGCAGCCGCTTTTCCCTGCAACTGCCTGTTCATTTATTTTAATTTGTGACATAAAATGTCATACTATTTCATTTTCTATTTTTTAATTTTATTTTGTGACTTAATATTTTATCTTTTGCCTAAATTTTATTAAAGCAAAAACCCATCCAGTAAATCTCTATATTTTTTTCTGTTTTCAGGCGAAAATTCCAAAACATTCTCTCTAATGCCTTCTGCTTTCCGTCTGTCAGGATACTGCGAATTCAGCATCATTTTACTCAATGTTTTATTAAGTTGCTGTATGATCTTTTCCTGCTGTTTATTTTTTGCAGTCAGTTCCTCTATCTCTGACTGGTATTTCTGTTCTAGTTCCAGTATGGTTCTTTCTTCATTTTTATAACTGTCTGCTTTCGCCAAAAGTTCCAGCAGCCTCCCAATATAGGCCTTTAAGAGTTCTGGCTTGTCCCCGTATTTCGCCATGACATCATCCACTGACGGAATCATAACCCTCCCCGATGATTCAGGTGCCTTATTATTCCTGTTTTTGTTATAGCTCCTGATAATATCAGCCTTCCTATATTTCCATATATGCTTCGGCACTCCTGTTTCCTTTTCCAATTCAGGGTAACTTATGATCCTGTCAGGGCATTTTTTTATAAATTCATTCAGTTTTTCATCCAGATATTCATCCGTATATATCTGTGGTCTTCCATTCATTCTTTTTCCTCCCGTAAATGCTGATAGGCATTGATCAATATTTTTTTGTTTAAAGTGACTCCGATTTTCTTCCCCACTTTTTCAAATCTTCTATTATCAGTGTAATCCTGCATGAGCAGTTTCAGTTCCATCTGCAATGCTTCCAAATCTTTTTCATTTTCTTCTTTCAGTGCATTATAATATTCCCTGCTCAAATTCCTGTCAGGAATGAAGTGGGGACAGAAAATGCATTCCGTGCAAACACATTCATAAGGGAAGTTTTTACTCCTGCACCTGCCCTTCCCGTCAAATACCAGTGGCAGGTCATAATAGGAAGCACCTAACAGATTTTTCTCTATCACATAATCCCCGCCTCCATAATCATCAAAATTCAGATTATTTTCCGCTTTCTTTATCATTTCTTTCAGTACATGCAATTTTGCAGTTGCAAAAGTATCCACATGGTTGTAATACCCCATCTGTGTGTTCAGTTTGTGATGCCCAGCAAGTTCCATGATATAGAGCGGATTGTACCCCATCATCATTAAATTGATGATGGCGAGATGACGGACATCCCCCATTTTTACCTCTTCTATTTCGTTTTCATTTTTCCTCTGCCCCAATGGGACCACATGATATCCATATTCCTGTTCAATGATCTCTTCTTTAAAATGATTATAAATGGTCCGCATCGTGACATAGGTGAGTTTTTCGACTTCACATGGATCATGTGATCCAAAGACAGTCTGGACAATGGGAAGGGGATCGCCTGAAAAAGAGCCTTCTGCTCCACAGCATCCTCGCCAATTATCCCGTGCCGCCCATCTATTGTTTAAAGGAAGCAATAGGTGAGAAAGACTATTCCTATTCCATTTTGGACGGAATTCAGAGACTAACCACCATCTTCGATTTTATAGACGGCAGATATCCGCTTGATACAGAGACACCTTCTGTCACCATTGATGATACTGTTTATGAATTAGGCTGTAAATACTTCACAGACCTCGATATCGAATGCCAGCAGGAAGTTCTCCGCTTCAAGTTCACGATCTTTGGATTTGAGGATGCCGATGATGATCTGATAGAAGAGATCTTTTTCAGGCTCAACAACAGCACTCCCTTATCCAAACCGCAAAAAGCCATGCCTCTATGTGGTGTTGAGAATGCGAAGTTCATCAAATTGCTGCTCTCGGATAAATTCTTTTCGGAGATATGCAAGTTCTCTGCCCTACAGAGAAGAAAATCCGATGATATGTGCACTCTCCTGCAGTCGATGATGCTCTTGGACAGCAGGTATCAGGAATACGAATTCACATCTATTTCTGCTGATGAGATCATGAGGTATGCTGCACATATCAAAAATAACTATTCGGAAGAACAGAAGGAAAGATTATTCGACATTATTGATTATCTTGAAAAAGTTTTTCCCGAACAGGAGAAGATGCTCAAAAAGATCAATATCCCGATCGTCATCCTTGCGGCCGACACTGCAATGGGGAAAGATTACAATCCCACCAAAAATGTTTATCGGGTAGGTCCCATGTATTTCAGACAGTGGTTCTCCTATTTCTTTGATGAATGTTATGACGATTACAAACAGTACTGCTCTTCGGGCAGCATCAAGAAGGAGAAAACAGTAAAAAGGATTGAGATCATGGAGCATTCTCTCACAGACTACTTTGAACTGGAAGAAGTTTCCGAAACAGAACCGCAGAAAGAGGAAGCTATTCAGAAGGATGAAAAATCAGAAGATACAGATTCTTCTGGAGGACAGGAAGCAGAATCAGATAATGAGCCTGAACCCGATAACCTCATCTCTTATGAAGCATCATCTCTGGATGAGACTGACGGAACAGGCCTGCCAGAAGAACCACCTGAAGAAGTTCCTTCGGACAATATGGAAACAGCATAAAGTGATCTTAGGGATGACCGCAGAGTCGGCATCCCTTTTTTAGAAAGGAGTCAGATCATGACAAAAGAGATCATCGAACTCAGCAACTTATACACTCATACAAAAAAGAAGTTCAGGACCATAACAACTGATAATGTTGGCCGTGAACTTGACCAACTAAATATCTGTCTGGAATCCATAAGGCAGTATCTTAATAGATTACTGAATATCATCCCAAAAGATATTTCTGTCTATTTTGGCGACAGGATACAGGTCAAGTTTGAAAAAACTTTTTTCTATGATACCAAAGACAGCAGGAACAATATGATGTCCATTGTAATTCTGGAAGATAAATTTTCTTTTCAGGAACATGCAGTCTTAGATCGTAAATATGAAGGTCTTCGTTTTGGTTATGGCGATGAAATAACATCCTTTATTCAGACAGACACTTTAGAATATTTGATCGTTAACTGGAAAGAGATCAAAAGACTTATCGAACAGAACGTTACAAAAGAGCTGTGTTTCCTGCTGGACAGACAGCTTGAGACTTTAGACAGCAAGATAACTTTTCTTAAAACATTAGAAAACTGGAGGGCTTGATCATGACCTTAAAAGGCAAAGTAATCTTAAAAGAACAGGAATGTACAGGTAACTATGATTTTTCCATGACAGAACACTATATGACGGCAGGCTTTCTGGATACTTTTGGTGCGGAAGCAGTTACAATAGCTTCTACCGCCATTTCCCTGCTCATAAAAACATATCCAGATAATGCTGACTATTTCCAAACATTCAAATATGTATATTCCGATGGCGAGGAAACAGGATTCTGGATCATCCATGACTTAGAGCGTTTCACAGTATTATTACCAGAAGAATATTAGGAGGCCTCTTATGAAATGGTTCAAAAATGCGGACACTTTGGAACTTCTAAGAAAAGAGTACCGAAAACTTGTTATCAGATATCATCCTGACAATGGTGGTTCAGAGGATGCGGTCAAAGAGATCAATGGTGAGTACGATATTCTTTTTAAAAAGATGAAGACTGCCTACGAGCATTCAGAGAATTATCAAAAAGCGACTGACAGGCCGAAGCAGTCCTATGATTCTATAAAAGACCAGAAGATCAGGGATATGATCTTCCAATTGAGTAAATATCAGGGACTTGTTATCGAACTCTGCGGTGTATGGCTGTGGATATCGGGAGATACGAAAAAGTATAAAGAAGAATTAAAATCTCTTGGCCTGCACTATGCTTCCAATAAAAAATGTTGGTACATTCACTTTGATGATTTTGTAAAATATGGGAGTAAGCCAAGCAGCATGTCATACATACGGAGCAGATATGGTTCTGTCATCATCCGTACAGAACAGGAAAAAGAACTGCTCAAAGGATAAAGAAGAACTTTCTAATAATAAATTCAAGTATAAAAGAAGCAATAGAAATTGTCAGTTATACATTTTATTTCCCTGATACTCCCTGATGTGCTTGAAATTATCAAAATCTGCTAATAGCATGATGATTTTATCTCCCCCAGAAATGGGGGAATCTTTATTCCCAAACACAATAATCTCCTATCTCACAAAAGACTATCTTCTCCTTCGGTAATACTTTCGCATTCCCTACTTACAATGATATGGCAGGACGGGAATTTACTTTTGTTCCTGACCTGCAGACACTACAAAAAGGAGCTTCCTGTATAATTCAAATATAGGTAATCCCAAGAAAGAAGGTTGAGAAAAAAATACCTCAGAGTAAAATAA
>ERZ808054.1658-NODE-1658-length-11690-cov-3.397313_pt1 | contig 11690 bp, 25 predicted proteins | sample MGYA00380201_ERZ808054 | MGnify/ENA primary metagenome ERZ808054 (study PRJEB31490, sample SAMN06133419) | mouse gut metagenome | isolation source: Z5_2 | host: mice | place: China: Chengdu | collected 2015-05 ... | reverse complement strand
CCGGGAGATCGCCGGTAAATGCGCCGTTTACCTTTCCAATAAACAAATCCATCCGTGTTATTGGTGCCGGAAGAGTGGCAGTATAATTCCCAGCTATCTTCCCCAGGTACATCTGCCGCCTAGTCAGCGGGGCCGGCAACGGGCCGGAATAGTCTCCGGCTATCGCGGCCAGGTATCTGTCGTTTATCGTAACTGGCTCCGGTGTGGGCAGATTGTACTCGCCGGCCATCTTAGCCAAGTAAAATTCCTGTTGTCTTATCGGCTTCATGCTCTTCCTCCTCATATATTTCTCGCTCATGTTTTAATCGGCGCTTGTTGGGAACTCTATATTCTTCTTCGTTCCACCACCAGTCAACCACCATAGAATTTTCAATCTCCATTCTTTTCCTCCGGAAGCTCAAACCCCAAAAACCGTGCGCAGTCTTCGCGGGGAATGCTGTAATGCTCATGCTGTACATGCTGTTTAAAAATATCTAAAGATACGCTCTTGTAAAGTAAATCCTTATATTCATCCAAACTAATTGTAATTTCTCTCATTGATTTTACCTCCGATTTCTGGTACACTTGTACCAAGTTGATTTTTGTTAAGCCCCTCTATGGGAGTTGCCGATCCCTTGGGGCGTTTTCTTTTGCCTGTGTTCATCGGGCCGTACATGCTTAGGCCCAGGATGAAAGCAGCATGGTTTGTTCCATTTCGCCGTCGGCTCATAGAATCCCTCCAAATTATCTGCACAGATAAAACAGCACAAAGAAAAATGCGAAAATGAGAATCATGCCCAAAGCCATAATCCCGGCTTCCACCAGGAGCCTAAGCCGTTCCATGCTCATGGGTTGCCTCTCATGGCGCTCCAGCCTTGCGGCCTTCAATACCCGGTCCACATCCTTCTCGATTGTCTCAATGCGCTTAATAAATTCTTCCAATTCCATAGTTTTCCTCCATTTACAAACAAATGTTCGATTTTCTCTTGCCATATGCAGGAAAGTATGGTAATATAATCCTGCAACGGCTACCATGAATAGCTTGTTGCCATGCCCTGGGGCGTTCGTACCGCCGCCGGGGCTTATTTTATATTGCTACCAGCATACAGATTGCAGCAGCCATCCCAATACAAAGGGTGAATAATGCCATCACCGCCTGCTCTAGCCTCCGTATGTACCGGTCCTGTAGTTGCTTTGGTGTCGGATAAGGCTTTCCGATCGGGGTAAATTTAATCTCTTCCATGGGATTTCCCTCCTCACATTAAAATAAAATCCTTGATTTCCTTCGTCGTTAAGTCCCGGCCCAAGACAAGGCTCGCAGCCTGGATAGGTGTAAATTTAAGCATCCGGGACAATGCCTGTAGCTCATCCAGCCGGATCCGCTCTGGCTCATTAAGCTTGTCTCTGTATGTATACGGATGCAGTCCCAAGCTTTTGGCCATCTGCTCATCCCTTATCCCGTACCGCTCCTGGTTCCCGCGGATTACCGACCGGGTGATACGGTCGCGCTCCTCCTTTTCTGTTGGTTTTAATTTTGGCATTTTTACCTCCGTTCTGCCTGTGATTGCTTTTTTGTGGTATAATCTCCTTATCAGCAATGCCATGCTGAAATATTATGAAAGGAGAAACATCGCATGACAAAATTTTGTCCTTTTATGAGCAAAGACCCATCTATCCCAGATAAATCAAGCACAGACAAAAGTATGATTCCCTGCATGGAAAACTGTGCTTTGTACTGGAAGGGTTTCTGCTCCATCAACATCCTCGCTCAAAAAGCAATCAGAGATGTTGATAAGGAAAAGAAAGATAAATCAGTCGCCGAATAATCCTTTTTCATCACGATCGGCAATATGTTGCGAAGGATAATCCGGCTTTCCCACACTGTTCTTATCCACAACGGAATAGCCCGCGATTGCCTTCGCCGTATCTGCCGCCTTGCAAAGTTCTCTTACTGTAAGCCCTTCATCTGCCGCAAGACCGATAATCTTTTTGGCAAACTTCTCTGTCTTTTCATAAAATTCTTTTCCATTCACTTCCCATCACCTCCCTATTCCAAAAAGTACTCAATCGGCACCCCGAAATACTTATACAACATTGGTAGTCATCCTAGATTCTTCAAACGCCCTGATATCCTCTTCGCGAATCCGATACTCTTTTCCAATTTTAAGGGCCGGCATTTTCTTTTTCCGAATCCAGTCCCATACGGTAATGACCTTTACGCCGTAGCGCTCTGCAATTTCCTCGCAGGTATACATTTTGCTCAATTTATCACTTCCTTTCCTTGCGTTTTGTTTGGTTCTCCTATATAATAAATGTTAAAAAAGTTGTGAAAGGAGAATCCATATGAAATCTTTTGAAGAGTTTTGGGGAACATTGAAAGAGGAAGATTTTTCGTTGCTTGCAAATGAAATAAATAGCAAAAACGAGAAAGTCATCAATGAAGTTCCCCGAGAAGAAAGCCTTGGGTACCAAGTCGGAATGACATCCATTGTTGCGTGCAAATTTATACTTGAGAGGTATCACAAATGGCTTTCTGAACAAGATTAGCAAACTTCTTACCATCTAACATAAACTGAACTAAAGCTGGCTTCTTGGGTGCTTTCCTCACTTTGGAAGCCCTTTTCTTCTTTTTTCCCGTAAAAATTTCCCCCTTTCTTAAAATAATACTTGCGTTTACTTCGGTTTAGTGATATACTTTGTTTACCAGACGAAGTACATCAAACCGCAATACTATTTTTGATTACTGTGTATAACCGAGGTATGCTTATACTATACCACGCTATTTTGCAGTTGTCAATGGTTTTTGCTGTGTTTTTACGATGTATTTTAAAAATACAAAATGGAGAGGTGGTATTGTGTACGAAAATTTTGAAAAGCTATTGCATTTTAACAACTTGACAATTTATAAATTTTGCAAAGATACTGGTGTTTCTGAATCCACTATTTATACATGGAAGAAAAAAAGAACTCAATGCAGTGCAAAATTGCAAAAAATTGTATGTGATTATTTCAAGGTATCCGCTGATTATCTTATGACCGGCGAGGAACGGGAGAACAAACCTCAATATTACTTTAACGATGAAACCGCCTCCATCGCCCAGGACATATTTGAGAACAAAGAACTCCGTGCCCTATTCGACGCCGCCAGGGATGCAGAGCCGGAAGACCTAACGGCAGTTCACGGAATGCTCCTGGCACTGAAGCGAAAGGAGCGTGGTTACAGTGATTGACTGCAATGTTCAGTTCGTGAAGTTCCCGTCTCCGAAAGTGCATGAACTTGTCACCGAGAATGAAGACGGGAGTATAACAGTGTTTCTTGATAAAAACGCAACCAAGGAATCACAACGGAAAAGATTCCAGCATGTAATGCGGCATCTGGCCGGGAATGACTTTGAGAAAGAAAATGTGCAAACAATCGAGCTAAATGCACACGCAGGGGGAAATTAATGAGTATAAAAGGCACAACACAAGAATTGTTTGTTGGAAAAACAGAGGTAAATATTTTTACATTTATGGGGAATAAAATAAACATACCATATTCTGATGTAAAAAGAATAGATTATTGCCTTGCGGAAAGATTTAAAATGGGTTTTATGACATTTATTGAAAAAAATAATAATGTTACAAAATTTGATTTTGGAATTAAAGCAAATGATCCAATAAGCAGAACGGTTATCTTTATCAATGAACACTCCCCATCTACATATATTAGGGAATGTGAATTAAATGAATTTGAAAAAGATACTTGCGTTTTTATTGTTCCGGTTTTTATGCAAAAAGAATTGGGACTTCCGCTTACCGGATTCCCTATTCATCAGAAATCAACCGGAGAAGTATATTTTAATAAGGATACCAGAGTATTTTACTCCCTTTTAAATTATGAATGGGATGGCCCAGAATTTGATGTTGTGACAAAGACAACTGGAAATACTACTTCTTCAAGTCAAACAAAAAAGAAAGGAAAAGGACTAAAAATAGGGGTTGGAGCTTTGGTTGGAAGCATTGCAGGTCCAGTAGGAACATTGGTTGGAGCAGCAGTGGGTGCTGGAAGTAAAGGAAAATCTAACACACACGGACAAACATTTACCGATTCTACAGAAACTTCTAAAAATGTGGAAAAAAATACAAATGGGACAATAACTGTAAGAAGTCATGACAATGGTATGATTTATAAAATTTCCTTCAAGTGCAATAGGGATTTAGATGCAAAAATTAGATGCTTAAAGTTTGAAAGTGAGGAAACGAAAAAGGAAGCTGTAGAAAGTGTATCCATGTCCTTAGAAGGCATCAAAGCATTAAAAGAACTTTTAGATATGGGAGCAATTACCCAAGAAGAATTTGACAAGAAAAAGCAGCAGATTTTGAATATATAGCCATCTCCCTCACCCCTCCTGGATGGAGGGAAGAAAGGAAAAGAATGTTTTGTGCCAGAATAGAAGGGAATTAAAATAATATGGAGAAAACAACAATAGATGCTTTAAACAAAGTTATAGATGAAATACTTGAAAATAACCGTGATACAATCAAAGAAAGTCTATTTAAAGGCACAAGCGATTCTATGCCATATCAGGATATGTTCGCAACTATGATGTTGAATTGCATTTCACAAACAACAAAGATATCTTCTCAAGTTGTTCTTGGCTTATTACAATCGCAAGGGGTTCTTCAGTTGAACGAGCGTGAGATTGCAAAGCAGCTTCTAAAGCAGCTTTCATCTGAGATAGGGGACTAGAAATATTTTTATTCATAGATTTCTCCTTTCTCCTGTTATTATATATCAGGCAGAAGGAAATTTTGTACCAAAAAAACAAAACCGCCCAGTGTTACCAGCACCAGGCGGATTGCGGTACCATTGCCGGACGCCCGGCGGATGATATAGGTATTCCAAACCTACACCCATTATATCATCTCTGGAGCATCCTGGCAAGGGGTGTATTTTTGCACCCTAAATTTGGTCAGAACGCCCGCCGGGCGATTTGATAGATAAATTCAAAAAAGGAGGATAATAAACTATGGCAAAAGCCAAGAAACTGCCGTCAGGCTCCTGGCGGTGCCTGGTGTACGATTACACCGATTCAGTGGGTAAGAGGCATTATAAGTCAATTACCTCTAATGACCCCAGCCCCAGGGGCCGCCGGGAGGCCGAGCTAAAGGCCGCAGAATACCAAGCACAGAAATCTATAGGGGCAAGAAAAAAATCGGCTGATTATGGGGATATGACGCTCACAGAGGCTATCGATAAGTATGTAGAGTCCCGAGAGCTTCTCAACCGCTCACCGACCACCGTCCAAGATTATCAATGTATCCAAAGAAATGCATTTCAGGACCTTATGGACATGCAGCTTAAAAATTTCGATGTTACTATTCTTCAGGAGGCAATAAACGTGGAGGCCCGGCGGCCGGCCCACAGTCTTGCAAAAAAAGGTAAAACTATCTCCGCTAAACGGGTAAAAAATGAGTGGGGGCTTGTGGGAGCGGTGCTGCACAAATACCGAAAGGACATTAATCTTGACGAAATTGAGCTTCCGCAGGTTACGCCGAGGAATGTCGAGCTTCCATCGGCTCACGCTGTAATCCAGATGGTGCATGGCACAGAAATTGAATTACCTGTCCTGTTGGCTATGTGGCTGTCCTTTTCTATGTCAGAGGTCAGGGGCCTGACAAAGTCCAAATCTATATCCGGGGACTACTTAACTATCCGGGAAGTGATTGTAGATGTGGATGGCAAACCCTATAAAAAGGATATGGCCAAAAACCCTACCAGGAACCGCCGCCATCGAATCCCTGCGTATATCAAAGCTCTAATTGACAAGGTGGAAGGAGATGTGCTGGTTCCTATAGACGGCAGGACATTATATCGCAAATGGATACGGCTTCAGGATAAATACGGGATGGATCATATAACTTTCCATGATCTGCGTCATTTGAATGCATCTGTAATGGCTATGCTGCGGATACCAGATAAATATGCTCAGGAAAGAGGTGGATGGAAGTCAGATAAAGTTATGAAAAACATCTATATGCAGACATTTTCAGAGGAAAGGGAAAGGGTGGATAATGTGATTGACGAATACTTTAATCAGATTATGCAACACGAAATACAACACGAATAAGAAAAAGCCCTGTAAAATCAGGGTTTTTAAAGAGCTGCTGACGGGAATCGGACTCGTAAATGCAAAGAATTAAAAACCTTGATTTTATGGGAAGTCCTGATTTTATAAGGGCCTTTGGCAAATATATTTGTTTGATTTTTTGTATTTATGCTTTCATTTTAGCATATTTTTTTGAACTATGCAACACGAAATGCAACACGGAATCGGAGGATAAATTATGAGCGTAAACGAATTGAAGGATTTGTGGGTACAGGAGAGAGCATCTGCTTACTTGATGAATAGCATGGTCAAAGGTCAGGAGGATATTAAAAAAAGTGAGGAATTTATACAGCTTATAAAAGATACTGTCACAGACTCCCAGGAGGCAGAGAAATTGCAGGCAGCCTTTGGCGAGTACTTAGACTGGACTGCAGCGAACAGCAGCGAGCAGGAGGGACTTTATCTTTTTGGGGTTGCTGATGGGCTTTATCTTGCCAGCTTGATTGGAAATATAATAGATAGTGTAAAATAATGTAAAACGGCTGGCAGAAATGCCAGCCTTACTTATCGTTGAATATTTTTTCATTCACGCACCGTTTGATAAATTCGCCCAGTTTCATTTTTTCTTTATCAGCGGCAGCTTGCCATATATCTTTCATTCCTGGATTTCCGTTCTCTCCTTTCTGAAGATATACGCCTATCCTATCATAGTTGTCTTTATTAAATTTTTTCTTGTAATCTGTTTTTTCCTGTTGACTCATCGCCATGATACCACCTCCAACATAAGCATACCACATAATCCATTTTATATCTATTGTTAGATATTCACAATAAATCTAGTGTTAGTTTATTGATTTTGTCTATTGAAAAATCTAACGTTAGGCTATATGATAATAAAAAATGACTGCTCATATTTTGGCGGATAGAGCAGTCATAAACCCTTGAGTCGCACCATTAGGAGGACTTTAATTTATTATATCAAAAAATCCTCCTGTGTGCAATAAAAAATAATAGGAGGATTTTGTATGTTAGAAAAAATTTTAATGGAAGTATGCCAAATTATGAGTGAGTCGCTGGACAGAGAACAGTTGGACAGCCTTAAAAATGTGCTGTTTATCAAATTTCACGACAAAAAAATTATCGAGGAAACATATGAAATAATCCCTTCTGAAATTGATGAGGATACTCGTTTGATTAAACTGTTTCGGGCATCAAAGAAAATTTCCGGAAGATCGGACAATACCTTATCACAATATATTCTGGAATTAATGCGCTGTCGCCAGGCAATCGGGAAAAGCTTTAAGGATATAACAACCATGGACTTGAGGTGGTATTTTGGCGTTCTTCAGGAGCAGCGCGGAAATAAAATGACAACCATACTAAATAAGAAAAGATGTTTAAATAGTTTTTACTCTTTTCTTTTGAATGAAGGATTGGTTAGCAGTAATCCGGTCTCAAGAATAGAGACGTTTAAAATCGAGCAAACAATCAAAAGAGCGTTTTCTATCGAGGAAATGCAGGCAATACGGGAATCTTGTAGCCATATTAGAGACAGGGCATTAATCGAATTTTTATATTCAACAGGATTGCGTGTAAGCGAATTGGTATCACTTAACGTTGGTGATATTGATATGGCGAATAAAGAATTTTCGGTTATTGGAAAAGGGAGCAAGGAACGTATAGCTTATTTTTCCTCGACAGCACGATTTTATCTGAATGAATATTTAAAATGGAGGATGCAGCACGAAAAAATATCTGAAAATGAATTAAAGTCTAAACCATTATTTGCAGGGATCCGGAAGCCGTACAAAAGGTTTTCGAAAGAAGGTATAGAAGCTCTGTTAAGAAACATGGGTAAAAATGCGCTGGTAGATAATGTGCATCCTCATAGGTTTAGGAGAACATTTGCTACCAATATGGCGGCGCGCGGAATGAAAATCGAGGAAATTGCAAAGCTTATGGGCCACGCCAAGCTTGAAACTACACTGATCTATTGCAACGTATCTCAAGATAATATAAAAAGTTCATACACTAAATTCGCGGCATAAAAATAAAATATAATTGGTACAAATTAAAAGTGTTTATGCGGTATAATTTAGTAAAAGATGTTATACGGAGGTAATGCTATGTCTAACGAGCTTATGGTGGCAGTTGTCGGCCTAATAGGCAGCCTAACCGGTTCCATCATCGGCGTTGTTGGGAGCGCTAAAGTCCTTACATACCGGGTTTCACAACTTGAGGAGAAGCTGAAAAAACAGTGTGAAAACTGCTCTGTTATGGATGGACGAGTGGACAAGCTTGAATCGCGGGCCGATGTTATGGAAGAAAAAATTAAGGTTGCTAATCACAGGATTGATAATCTGGAAAAGAAAGGATGATAATATGAAAAAGATTGACTGGGCAAGGAAGCTTACAAGCAGGAAATTTTGGGCGGCGGTTGTAGGTTTTGTAACTCCGATTATGACTCTGGCGCAGGTACCGGACAACACCGCGGTTCAGGTGACGGCAATTATTATGGCAGGAGGCACGCTGATTGCTTATATCATTGGCGAAGGCCTGACGGATGCTGCGGCGAACGGCGGAAAAGACAGTGCAAATCCCTTGGAGTAATTCCAGGGGATTTTTGTTAATAAAATGGCAATTTATGGATTTATCTACACCAGACTGCTAATTTTATATTATCATTAATATCTTGGCTATTCCATAATGTGGAGTCGAGTCTAATATAACCTTCGCGAAATGCTGACCTGATATAATACTCTCCACCTTTTGCATCGGTAAAATGAGAAAATACCACTTGTAATACTCCATTACTCCCAACAAAATCAAAATAGCTATGTAGAATTAAAACAGGAAACATTTGAACTCCCTGTGCATTTGGGAACGGAATGGCTATTACCAATGCCTCTTTCCATCCAGAAATAAAATCAACTATATTTTCACGCCCGATACATTGACCAGCAAATTTCCATTCAGTTTTGCCATTTATCGAATTAGCTGCCTATCTACGATTGAATCTTATTTGAATTCTCCAATGTCCTGCACTCCATTTGTATCAGACACATATAGAGCACACTCTAATGGGTGTCCTGTCCTTGGCTCAAAATAGTACCATTTTCCGTCGATTTCCTGCCAGCCCTTAACTGCATAGCCCTCGGCATTAAAGTAGTATCTGTGGCCGTTTATGGCCTTCCAGCAGGATTTTAAGTATGTGTCCGGCGTATCGGCGTACCACCATCCAAATCCATCAAGATACCATCCTACGGTATACTTCGGATTGTCAACAATGCTCCAATCCGGCCTTCCATAGCCGTCAATGCCCCCGTCAGTAAGCAGATACTCTTTCCGACAAACAGCCCCGCCGTTTGGGATTACCTGTGAACCGCTGCTGGTATTGCCTTCGATAGTATAAACTTTTCCACCAGAAACCTTATACACAATTCCAGTATGACAGATGCGAACAGAATTTTTAAAGAAAATCTGGTCGCCCGGTTGAGGCCAGGACTTATGATACTGGCCTTTATTTTTGTAGTATTGTGCAGAAGTCGGCGTGTAGCCGGAAAATCCGCCGCCAAGAAGTCTTTTCGCGTTTGCGCTGCCAAATGCCTGCACAAAGCACCAGTCTACAAAATAGTCACACCAGTATGCATCCGGGCCGTTATGACCAAAATATGCCCCGTATTTTGTGTAGTTATTACTTCCGGCGTTGGCTGTTTTGCTATCTAAATCCTTATTTGATTTTTTCTCTAAATATCCAACTTCTGCTTTTGCGATTGAGATTAATTTTTCTATACTATTCATATTTATTTTCTCCTATTTGATTTTGATTAATGCATTTAACATAATATTTAATAGCCCGCTGATTCTATATGATTCCAGCGGGCTATCATTTTTAATGTTTTACACCTGGGCCAGACACATCCTCCAGCTTAACGATATTTCCATCAGCATCCGGAACCCATCCTTCGGCTACAACCAAATGTCCGGGGGCACCGTCTGGGCCTGGCTTGTAAATCAATCCTGTGTGTGGGCCAGCAATCTCAGAAACCAGGTTTTCTACCCCTGGAGTCTCGTCGCTGCCATCCGCTGCGATTGCTGCTGCGATTTTTGCTTCTAATTCTGGGATTTCTTTCATTTTGTACATATTTTTTCTCCTTTTATATGATAAATTTTGTATAGACCTTATTTGCAACAATATTTATTATGTTTTTGAAATTTATTAATTCGATAAATGGCAAAATAAGGTATATCGATATTACATTTACTAATCCAGAATTTGTAGAATTATGTGATGGAGCATATAGTTTTCAATACGATATAAAAAATACGCCAGAACTTGTTGGAAAAACAATTATTAGCATATTTTTCTTCCAATGGTCTATGATTAAAGGAGTAATTTCTGTAGGACTCGATCGGAATATGTCATCGATTAATATACTAAAAAATACTATAGATACACCAAGTTATATAAAAGTAAGGGTAGTATATATGAACTGATATAATCACGGCATCATAAAAATAATTATTTACTATATATAGTTGTTATTAATCAATATATACATTTTCAAGAGCATAATCATTTGATAACATTGTTACTCTTGAATAAGACGTTAAAGTAATTGTAACATTTGGATGTGATACTGTTACACTTACATATTCATTACCTGCTAATATCTCATATTCAAAACTAGTCATAATTATTAATACAGGTCTTGTGTTTCTATCCCCAAATATTAATACATTAGTATGACCGGATGGAAAACTAAAATGTATGTTTGTTTTATTTGATGTATAGATTGTTTTAAAGAAACATCCGTTGATTGGAATTGTAGTTCCTTTATTATCAATTTTGCCATTTAGCGTATCAACCGCCGCCGCAAGCTCGGTTATTGCATCGATACTGGAATTGACCGCATTTGTAGCATTCTTTATCCCTTCCTCAATTTTGTTTAGATTATCTTCATCAATGTCCGGCTCAGTTCCATTAACCCACTGTGTGGGAACATATGCGGCTATCTTATTAATTGCTACTGTCAAGGCCTGGGCTGTCTCTGACAAAGATGATAGGGCAGATGCCTGGGCTGATTCCAGGTTATATCCGACATCAGATATTAATGGCAAGTCATTTGACTGCTCGTTTTCTAAAGACATGTTATCGTCTAACATATTAATCCTCCTTATTATTTTGGTATGAATCTAATTATTCTGATATTAAAAGATGCCACTATAAAATCAAAATAACAATATCCTTGATGTGCTATGTTAAAATCATTTTCAAATCGATAAACTCCAGGCTCAGAAGCGATTAGTTGTGTTTTGAACAAATAGCAATCCCCTAAACTGCTATTCAAATGAAAACGGTCATAATTTTTGCTTGTATATATGTATGTATTTACAAGATTCTCAAAAAAATAGATCCTTATGCTGGTATTAGAAGTTGAAGACATTGTTCCTAATACTTCTAAATTTTTATAAATAGAGAAATCAATCATTCCAGACAATACGCAAACAGGAAAACCATTATTGTAATTAGATACAGTCATATGGTCTCTTTCAAAATTTAGCAATCCAACGTTGTTATCCTGTACCGTTAATCCAGATAATTTATTCATATATTGC
>ERZ808054.1657-NODE-1657-length-11690-cov-4.434944_pt1 | contig 11690 bp, 12 predicted proteins | sample MGYA00380201_ERZ808054 | MGnify/ENA primary metagenome ERZ808054 (study PRJEB31490, sample SAMN06133419) | mouse gut metagenome | isolation source: Z5_2 | host: mice | place: China: Chengdu | collected 2015-05 ... | reverse complement strand
ATGGTAAGGCTGGATGAACGGCTTGAGTGGAGGCAGTTGTATAAGGGGCAGAGGGGTAATAAAATATAGTTACGGTAACAAGGAATTGCAGGCAGGTGCAGTTCCTTTTTTATGCACACGGGGCAGAAAGGTAAATGCTGCTTTCGCAGCCTGCCCCGGCGCACGAGTAGGGAAGATGAATCTCCCCTATTCGATTGCACAGAGGTGCGTAAGGAAGTTCGCAAATTAAAACTTTTGATCATTTTTGGGAAGTGGTTCGTTATTATATAGAGAGAAGCATTTTACGGAGAGGAGTTGATAGCGTGTGAAAATGGAAAAAGAGCATTCTGATGATGATTTAATAGAACAGATAAGGCTCGGTGATGAAAAGGCGGCTGAGGAATTGATAAGACGCTATTATACAGCTATTCTTCGTTATTGTAAAAATCATTGCTTCAATCAGGAGAAAGCTGAAGATCTGACGCAGGAGACTTTTCTGAAGCTGTTTAAGAATCTGTCAGGATACAAAGGGAAAAGGAAGTTTAAGGCATATTTATACACAATTGCAAATCATTTGTGCATTGATGAAAGCCGAAAAATAGAAGCTTACCCTTTGAAGGATGAAGAAGAGGCAAGAAAGTGGCAGGCGAAGGAGACGGTTGCAAATTTGAGGCATGAGGGCAGGCAGGTGGCGCTTCGTATCATTTCAGAACATATGCCGGGTGAGATGGCCGTTCCATGTGAAGCAACATTAGAAGACTTATATCTGTATTATTTCCCAACAGGGCAGGAAGGAGTGTAGTAACTATGGAATTATTTCTATTGGAACATAAAAAACTATGGCGGAGAGCAGGCACGAAAATAAGTGTTTTTTTGTGTTTTCTGTATATTGTAGTATTTGGGAGTATCCTTTCTTGCCAGTGGTTTAATTTTGGAAGCAAGGTTGATTTTAAAAGCAATGATTTTGAGAAAAAATTCGATGGGTATATTGCTATAAGAGAAAGGCAGGAGTATGCGCTTTCATTCGGGGGAGACCTGACTGACGAATCCATGCAGCAAATAGTACGGGATTATCAGAGAATGGAATCGGTCGATGCGAAAAAGGCGTGGGACTTAACTGACTGGATCATTATCAATGACTGGCTTACAAGTTTGTGGTCTGAACTTCAGGAGGCAGGAAGTCACCAGGTAAGTATCAGCTATTTTGAACCGGAAAAACTGACTGATTTTTATGGAAGAAGGCAGATGACTCTTGAAAAATATCTGGAAAATAACAATCAGACAGGAAAGGAAAAGGAATATTTGTTGCAAATAGATGAAAAGGTGATGAAACCATTTCATTATGGCTGGATAAGGGGCTGGCAGACACTTCTGAGTATTACGATTGACACATCGGCGGAGTCAATGGCATTGTTTCTTGCAATTGTTTTGTCTGTGCTGTTTGCCGGAGAATGGCATGACAATACAAGTTCCTTAGTATTGACAACCAAAAACAGCTGGAAAAGAATTGTTGTTGCCAAAATTATTACCGGTCTGGTGTTTACCGTGGAATTATTTGCAATGATTGCAATTTGTGATGTTGTATCGCAGCTTTTCTTCATGGGAACCACAGGTTGGGATATGCCGGTTCAACTGATCAAGCTGATTGCAATTGCACCGATGAATATGCTTCAGGCGGAAATTTATGAATGGGCATTTACGTTGCTTGGAATGATTGGATTTGCCGGGATTGTCATGCTGATATCTTCGGTTGCAAAAAGTAATGTACTGGCATTGATCCTTAGCCTTGCGGTTGTATATGCTCCAACGGTGATCGATTCGTATCTTCCCTTCGGATTGCAGAAAGCGCTAAGTTTAATTCCATTAGTGGGAAGCGGGACTGATATTTTCAGGACATATACGTTTCGTATCTTTGGGAAATATGTGTGGTCACCATATCTGTTGATCATTGTTCCTGTGCTGATTGGTATTACGTGTATGCCATTTGCTGTAAAGAAATGGTCAAGAAGGATTAAGGTATAGAAACAAACCTATCATTGGAGAAATTGCCAGATAGACAAAAACGAGAAGAACATGAAGATTGTGTCTGATATTTTTTGGGTATGAAACAATGCGAAATGCTGTGTAGTTCTTGAATTTGCAGCAGAAAAATGATATGATGAAGTCACAAATTTAGAAAGGAATAATACATGGCAAATATATATGATGGGGCATTCCGCACAATCTTAAATGACTGCCGGAAACTGATTATTCCCATAATCAATGAGATTTTCGGGGAAACATATACAGGGGAAGAAGAAATACAGTTTTTTCCCAATGAGCATTTTATAGACCAGCAGGACGAAGCAGGAAAAGAACGGATTACGGACACAAATTTTACAGTTTTCGGGAAAATACCGAAGAAGTACCATGTGGAGTGTGAGAGCAGCCTGCCGGATGGGAAAATCACGATAAGGCTTTTTGAATATGACGCACAAATAGCACTTGACGAGGGCGAGGTTACAGAGGAAACGCTGACTGTGACATTCCCCAATACTGCGGTTCTGTATCTTCGGACTTACAAAAAGACACCGGATAAAATGAAATATGTTATCATTACACCGGGCGGAACAGTTCAGTACGATGTACCGATTATGAAGGTGCAGACATACTCACTGGATGATATTTTTAAAAAAGGTCTGCTGATGCTGATTCCGTTTTACATTTTCTCACATGAGAAAAGCTTTCCAGAGTATAATAGTAATGAGCAGAAGCTGGAAGAATTAAAGGCAGAGTATCAGAAAATCTTAGAAAGGCTTGACGAACTGGAACAGCAGGGAGTGATTGGTGCGTTTGATAAGCGGACAATCATAGAGCTTTCCGGCAATGTGATTAAAGAGATTGCTCAAAAATACGAGAATGTACAGAAAGGTGTAGGTGATATGATGAGCGGAGCATTAATTGAAACAGAAGCAAGAACCATATTAAATCAGGGAATAAAGCAGGGAAAGAGTCAAGGCATTAGTGAAACAAAAAAGCAGACAGCACTTAGGATGTTGAAAATAGGAAAACTGACAATTGAGGAAATTGCGGAATGTTCAGAGCTCAGCGTGGCAGAGGTAGAGCAGCTTGCGGGACTTCAAACAGTATAAAATGGCAAAGTGAAAAATTTAAAATTGCAGCTATAAAGCAGAGAAACGACTGATAATTCAGATTTGTTTCTCTGTTTTTTGCTTGTTTTAGCAATGGCATCCCTGTGGCGGAGAAATTCTTTTTATGCACCCTCTCTTGACTTATTCAGGCTAAGGGAATATTGTCATCTTAGGGATGTGCATATACCGGGCAATAATATACATATAGGAGCGTGGTAATGATGGATTCTCCGATGATTCGGGAAATTGAAGTACTGTTATGCGCCTTTCATGAAGCGTTTTACAAACCACCTCGAACTGTGGGGAGAATTATCTGGCTTGAAAACTTTAATTTGCGCAGCAGTTATTTTTATCATGAACAGATTAAGAAATCAGCACAAAAGGAGGAAATGGCAAATGCCTGAGTTGCCTGAAGTTGAAACAATAAAAAGAGTCCTTGAGCCACAGGTAAAGAGTTTGAAAATTTCAGATATTACGGTAAACCGCGCAGATATCATAGCATATCCGTCAGCAGAAATATTTTGTGAAAAAATAAAGAATCAGACGATTTCGGCTATGGGCAGGCAGGGAAAATTTCTGATTATTCTGCTTGAAAGCGGTGATAAAATCATTCTGCATCTGCGGATGACAGGATGCCTTCTCGTAACTGCGCATGAATATCCGCAGGAAAAACATACACATATCATTTTTCATTTGAGCAATGAAAGCGAGCTGAGTTTTTCTGATATACGCCGTTTCGGACGGTTCTGGTATATCCAGAAGAATGAAGCGGATACATACAGCGGAATTTCACGGTTAGGGCTGGAGCCGTTTGATGAAAATCTCAGCGTCGAATATTTGGAAACAAAATTTGGCAGGCGTAAGAAAACGGTGAAGGAATGCCTGCTTGACCAAAGTGTGGTTGCAGGGATAGGAAATATTTATTCCGATGAAATTTTGTTTCGGGCGAATATATGCCCGGCTCGACCTGCAAATAGTTTAACAGGATGTGAGTGGGAGCGGCTTTCAGCAGTTATTCCTGAATGTCTGGCTTTCTTTATTGAGAAAAATGCGATAACGCCAGAAGAATATTTGAGGACAAAAGGTCAGGGATTACCGCAATGCGCCGTTTTTACAGGTATATGGGCATGGTGGTGATGCCTGTCCTGTTTGTGGTAAAATACTTTGTCGTACAGTCATTGGCGGCAGGAGCAGCGTCTATTGTCCGGAATGCCAGCGAGACTTGCCATGATGACTGCCGGGGTGATATAATTTAAAATATGGAGGGATGCGGTATATAAAGCGTTGCTTTTTGGCTCTTATGTAAAAGGAGATGCCAGGGCAGAAAGCGATATAGATATTGTTGTGGACAGTGGTTTGAAGGGGCTTTCTTTTTATGGATTGCTTGAAGATGTGGTTACTTCTCTTGATAAAGAAGTAGATTTGCTGGATGTTACACAGATTGTACCGGAATCCGAAATTGATAAAGAAATTAGGAAAACAGGGGTGCTTATTTATGGATAGCAAGGACAAATATGTACTCAATTACTGAAAGAAGCAGATACATGAGGGCGTTTCCGGTATTCATTTGGCGTAACCCCATATTTCTTTTTAAAAACATTCTGAAAGCATGGCGATTGCTTGGTTAAACAGAACTGGTGTTCAAAGACGGACACAGTTCTCTAATATCCTGATTGGTGAATTTCCTTAATTTGTTTTGTGTTGCCTTACGAACCATTTCAATGGCAGGAAGTTTTAGAATTTTTACCTCGTCAGATCCTGCACCCACTTGTACTTGCGAAACCGCACCATCACCCAGGGAATCTTCCCCACTTCGTCCAGGCAGGTACAGGTGTAGACTGCCAGAGGCGGCCAGTGCAGGACAAATGCCCCGACAAGCGCCAGGGGAATAGCAATGAGCCACATGCAGACGATCAGACTGTACATGTCGAACAGGGTATCTCCGCCGCCATCAAGCACGCCGTTTATGGTGACGGTGTTCACGCATCGTCCGATCATATAAATGGACATGACCACCATCATTCCCACAAGGTATTCTCGTGCCTGGTCTGTCAGAATGACCATGTTTACGACCAGCGGTGTTACTGCGAGCACAAGTGCAGTGGAGAGAAATCCGATGGCATAGGAAATATTTTTAAGCTTGATGCCGTATGCTTTTCCTAGATCGAGGCGTCCGGCGCCAAGCTCGTTCCCTACCATGATCCCGGCAGCGCTGCCGATTCCGTTGCACATACAGCAGATCAGGTCTCTGGCAACTGCTGACACAGAGTTTGCCGCGGCGGCATCGCTTCCCATGTGACCCATGATCGCAGTATAAGAGGTAAACCCTACACCCCAGCACAAAGACCCGCCCATAAGGGGCAGGCATTGTTTGACAAAATCAGCTTTCAGAAGCTTTGGCAGTTGCATAAATCTACCCAGTGCAGGACGGATATAGGATTGTCTTGAGGATACGGCTATGCAAAGGGCAAGCTCGGCAACGCGGGAAATCGTAGTGGCAAGCGCAGCGCCCTTTGCCTGCATTTTGGGTGCACCCAGCAGACCGAAGATAAACACGGCATTCAGGCATATGTTCAGGAGCACGGCGCAGGAGCTGATGAGCGCTCCGGGCTTTACATGATCCGATACCTTCATCATGGTCAGATAGCATTGAGAGACGCCTGTAAGAAGATAGGACCAGCCTGCAATGCGCAGATAGGAGCTGCCGATGACGATCAGCGGAGCATCATGTGTAAAGATATGCATAAGCTGTTCCGGTATTAGTTCACATGCCAGAAAGAACAAGACAGATACGATACCGCAAAAGCGGAGCATCATATTAAAAATGTCTTCCAGTGTATGTCTGTCTCCTTTTCCCCAGTACTGGGCTCCAAGGATGGCGCCTGCAGCAGTGATGGAACCAAGAAACATATTCTGGACAAATTGAATCTGGGTTGCCAGAGAAACTGCCGTCATTTCATCCTGGGCAATCTTTCCAAGCATCAGTGCATCGCCTGCGGCAACGGATGCCAGCATCAGGCTCTGCAATGCGATGGGAAGGGCAAGCCTTGCCAGGTTTCTGTAAAATTCATTTTTGTTGATCTGTATTTTTTGATTTTTTTCTCCCATGAAAACTTCCTCTGCTTTTTTATGTTCCTATTGTAACAGAAACAGTACAAAAAAGCGAATGGAATTCAGGCTATTGTATTGCCTGTTTTTTGGAAGATACAGGGATGGCAAAGGTGATCATGGTACTTTCATTCAGGATGCTGTTAATCTTCAGCCCATAATTTTCGCCATAGGTGAGCTGCAAACGTTCATGTACATTTTTCAGTCCATACCCGGAGGACTGGGTCTGGGTCAGCAGCGGAAGCTTTTCCGGCGGGATGCCGAGTCCGTTATCCATAACGGTAAAATGGATGTGGTCATTTACCACGGAAACGGTAAGGAAAAGGTTGCCATGCCTGCTTTTGTTGGGAAGGATGCCGTGGACGATGGCATTTTCCACCAATGGCTGAAGGAGCAGATTGGGAACCTCCTGTTCCGGAAGCTGCTCATCGATCTGATAGGCAACATCAAAGATGTTGTCATTTAATATTCTCTGGATATCAATATAAGCCTTTACGTTTTTGATCTCGTTCACCACCAGTGTTTCTGATTTCCCTTTATTTAAGGTGGTGCGGTAAAAGGTGGAAAGGAGCTGTGCCATCTGGCTGATCTCCATCTGGTGGTTTAGCAGTGCCTTGCTGTTGATCTGGGAAAGGCAGTTATAGAGAAAATGGGGGTTGATCTGTGCCTGCAATGCCATAAGCTGCGTTTCCTTCAAGGTGATCTTATTTTTATAATCCTCCACGACCAGACGGTTTAATTCTTCGATCATGTGCTGGAAGCTGTTGGTAAGCTTTCCCATTTCATCCGGGCAATCATCATGTATCTGTGGTGACAGGTCGCCTTTCTCTACTTGCTGCATGGCAGCGAGGAGCAGATTTACCTTCTGGGCAAAGAATTCAGAAAGGAAATTGCTGACTGTATAGATCAGGAAAATACAGATCAGGATGATCAAGAAGATGATCCCGATCATCCGGTTGGCGGGGGCCGCCAGCAGGATGGAGGGCTTTTCCAATGTAATGACCCAGTTATTGGAAAGAGGGGCGCTGATTTCAGTGGTTTTGCTGCTGTGCGTATATTTTCCGGCAATGGAAGGATCCGTATATTCATAAAAATATTCTTCTCCGTCAGTGACACTCAAATGATAGTCACTGGAAATATCAGTCAGTACGTCAAAAAACTGATCCGGCTTTAAGCGGATACAGAGACAGTGGCTGGAATAAGAAGTAACATAGTCAATAAAAGGGTTGGGTATCTTCTGGAGAAGACACAGGCAGCCTTCCTGGTCCAAATGCCAGACCGGTTTGGCAGCATGTTCCAGAGATGAGTACCAGCTTTCGCTTTCAAGGTCGGAAAGGGGTCGCAGCTGGGGACCATGGCATAAATCTGTCCGGTCTGCATAAAGGGTGATCCGGGCAATCTCCGGATGCTGGGTGGCGATATCCCTGATCAGTACATCGTATTCATAATTAAGCATTTCAAATTTTTCCATAATGCTTTGATACTCCGTGGAGGGAACCTTCACCATAACATCTGAATGGGTAAGGTAAGAAATCAGGTTCTCATAGGTCTGCACCTGATAATTTACGGAATTGTAGGCAGTGCCCACTGCCAGTGACAGAGAAGATTTTTCTCTGCCAAGCAAAAGATGAATGGTCTGATAATAGCAGAACAACCCCAGCAGGATAAGAGGGATGATTCCCACAAGGATACAGGTGATGATCAGCTTGCTCTTATATTTCAGGTTGAGATAAAAATTAAGTAGGTGTTTCATAAGAGTCCTCCCGTCGGTATTTTTCAGGCGATTTTCCGTAGTATTCACGAAAGCTTTGGCAAAAATAAGAATAATTGGGGTATCCCACCGAAATACCGATATCAATTACTTTGAGACTGGTAGTCCGCAGCAGCTCGCTTGCTTTTTCCATGCGCACCTGGCGGATGTACTGGGAAAGGCTTTTTTTGGTGCTTTTTTTAAAAAGCCGGCTTAAATAGTCAGGTGTCAGGTAAACCTGGGAGGCGAGCATTTCCACGGAAAGGCTGCTGTTGCTATAATGTTTATTGATGTACTCCTGCGTTGCAAGGATTTCCCTGCGGACATTTGAATCGGTGGATTCATAATTTTGTATGATATTTTGTGCCATAGTCTGAACCGTGTCTATTATTTTCAATATATCCTGCTGGATATAAAGCTCTGTGATCAAATTTTCAAGTGGCTGTATGGTGCTTTGATTGTTCTCTGCCGCAGGGGGTAAAAAAGGATACATGGCAGTGACCAGATTGGAAAATACAAATTTTACAAAGATCTGGGACTGGTTCGTCGGCATCCGGTATTTTTGAAAAAGGAGATTCAGGTTTTTCTGCAAGCCGGCAGCATCCTTAGATGAAAGGCTGAGCCTGATGGCGGCGAGAATGGAGTCGTCATCCAGTCCGTCCTTTGTCTGGGAAGGCTTTTCAGGGGAAGCGGATGAAAAGACATTTGTTTCCGGATCCCAGAACCGTTGTTCCATTTGCTGCTCTACGGCAGTGTAAGCATCAGGAAGGGCGCTGTATTTTTCTACCGGCTGGCTGACGGAAATATAACATTTTATATGGAAATTTTCTGTAATATAGGCATGCAGTCGGCATCCGAAAGCATAGGGGTCTGCGTATTCTTTCCGTAAAAATAACAGTGCCTGCGTGGGGGAAAGGTTCAGGGTTTCCATATCAAGATTCATGGCGCTGCGCAGGCTTTCATAAAAGGCAGTGTAATGGTCTTCCAGAAAGAGTGTGGAAAAATCCAGCAGCACGATCTGCCGGAATCTGTTTAACGCATCAATCGTCTCCGGCGGGAACTTATGGTTTAATGTTTTGCTGATGCAGCTATGTAGCGCATATTGGAGCAGGTAGCTTTGCTGCTCGTCTTTCAGCAGCTTTGAGAGGTGTTCTTCATCAAGCTGCCGGATCATGTCGGACATGGTCTTTTCCAGTTCATGGGGCACTACAGGTTTTAATATGTAGTTTTCCACGCCCAGCGACATGGCGGTACGTGCATATTCAAATTCCGCATAGCTGCTGAAAATGAGGATTTTGATATCGGGAATAAGTTCTGCTGCCTGCTTTGCCAGTACCAGTCCGGTGGTCACAGGCATTTGCACATCCGTAAAAAGGATATCAGCCTGCCATTCTTCCAATATCTGCAGTGCGGAAGCGGCATCAGCAGCCTCCCGCAGTTCCAGAGGCAGTCCGGCAGAAGTTATCAGATAACGGATACAGTCCCGCTCTGTGCGTTCATCGTCAACGATAAGCATTTTGTACATCTTTTTTCCCCTCTCATGTAAAAAAGCAATAAATACTATGAATAGAGTATAACACTAAAGAGGGCAAATAAGCCAGAATACATAAAAAGTGTCCGGATTATTGATATGTTTTCGGATATTTTATATTTGAAAGAGGAGCGAACTTTGATATTCTATCTTTCGTAAAGCAGATCAAAACAATATTTGACGGAGGTAAGAATGATGAGAAAGAAAACTTTCAGCCTGCTTCTGGCAGCGGCAGTAGCAGTAACATCCTTAGCAGGATGTGGTGGTAAGTCGGAGGACTTTACAGCAAACATGAGTGATGATGAGAAGGCGGCATGGGAAGCAGCGGCAAATGACCCTTATGGGAAATACCCGGAAGTTGTGACCTACACGACCGGATATGGACTTACGGCACAGGGAGCTGATACTCTTGCGGGAACGCCTTATGAAAATGATACGCCTGCGGATAATGCGTATACAAGATATTTAAAGGAGATCCTCAATGTGCAGAATGAAAATTCATTTGAGGCACAGATCGGAGATGATTATGACCAGAAGGTTTCCCTTGCGATTGCAGCACAGGATATTCCGGACATTATGTATATTTCAGATTATTCTACTCTGGTAGAGCTGGTAGAAAGTGATATGATCGAGGACTTGACAGATGTATATAATAATCTGGCATGTGAGACCGTAAAAGCATCCTATGACAGCTATGGGGAAAACAACCCGATCAATACAGTGACTTTTGATGATAAGATTATGGCAATTCCCAAAACACAGCTGAGCGATGGACAGGATTTCTTATGGCTTAGAAAGGACTGGCTGGATAAGCTGGGATTGCAGGAGCCTTCCACGATCGATGAGGTGGCTGATGTGCTTAGGGCGTTTATTGAGAAAGACCCTGACGGAAACGGGCAGGCGGACACGGTAGGGCTTGTGGTTTTGAATACGGTGTATGGCGGTTATCCCAATAACCATTTTGCAGTAGACAATATATTTACAGCCTTTGACGCTTATCCGAATGTATGGATCAGGAACAGTGAAGGCAAAGCAGTTTACGGTTCCGTACAGCCGGAAATGAAGGATGCCCTGCAGCTTCTTTCAGACTGGTATCAGGAAGGGTTGATCGACAAAGAGTTTACCACACGTACCAGCGATGATATTGTTGCGCTGATCTCCAGCGGGCAGTGCGGCGCTTACATCGGACCATGGTGGTCTCCTTTTAACCCTTCACAGACAGCATCTTACAACAGCAAGGATGCAGAATGGGTCAATGTCAGCGCACCGGTTGGTTCGGAAGGAAAGATCAATGCGATCAACACGAAGCCTTATGCAGGATTCGTAGTAGTGAGAAAAGGTTATGCCCATCCTGAGGTAGCTATGAAGATTGTCAATGTCAATTCAGAGTACTATAAGCAGGATACCTCTGAAACAGCAAAGGAAATCCTTGAAAATGAGTCAATTGCTTATTTTAACTGGCCTTTGTACTGTCAGGTTCAGCCCGGAAATAATGCGGAAATCATGACAGAGCATATTAAGGCAGTTATTGACGGCAGTGCGGATGTGTCCACGCTGGATTCGCAGGAGCTTGGTTTTTATGAGTCGGCAGTCCGGTTTATGGAAGCAGAGGCGGCAGGACAGAAGGCAGATTCGGCAGATTACTCCCAGTATATGTCACGTCTGGTTGCAATCAATAAATTTATTGAAGAGCCTGCAAACTTTATGACACCTTCCTATTTTGAAACTTCCGAGACAATGAAGACGAAATGGGCTTCTCTTGAGAAACTGGAGCAGCAGACCATGCTAAAGATCATCGTAGGCGAAGCGGATATGTCATCCTTTGATGAATTTGTAGAAAACTGGGCTTCCGCTGGCGGACAGACGATCACTGATGAGGTTAACGAAGAATTGTCATCCAGATAAGTAGGAGATCATTGAATCATGAAATGGGGGATTAAGTATGAAGCGAATGAATAAAGCAGTATCTGCTGGCGGAGGAAAGACGGAATTCGCGGGCAGGGAAAGAAAAATGTTCCACTTGATGATGATGCCCGGCATGATTATGTTATTCATATTTGTTTTTGTGCCGCTTTTTGGTTCTTTGATGGCATTCCAGAATTATGTTCCTGCAAAAGGAATTTTGGGGTCAAAATGGGTAGGGCTTGAAAATTTCAAATTTATATTCAGCCTTCCTGACAGCCGCCAGGTA
>ERZ808054.1654-NODE-1654-length-11734-cov-9.133482_pt1 | contig 11734 bp, 10 predicted proteins | sample MGYA00380201_ERZ808054 | MGnify/ENA primary metagenome ERZ808054 (study PRJEB31490, sample SAMN06133419) | mouse gut metagenome | isolation source: Z5_2 | host: mice | place: China: Chengdu | collected 2015-05 ... | reverse complement strand
AGTAACAAACTTTTAGCGCAAGATTTGTGCAACATTCACGAAATTAAAAAAGGAGGTAACGAATGGCAGACGAAAAATTAAACGTGAGCCCGGAGGAAAATCCCCAGCCCAGCTTGTTCGATACCGGCCCGGAGGGTGCTCCTGCACAGGACGCTCCCGCCCCGGAGCCCCCGGCCCCGGAGAACGCCCCCGAGCAGACTGGCGGCGAACCACCCGCCCAGGATGCCCCGGCTGGGGCCCCCGGCGCGGTGAATGTCTCCGCTGACCAGATTGAAAAGCTGATGGCGGAGCGCCGGGCGGCGGGACGTGCGGAGGTGGAAAAGAACGAGCCGCCCGAACCGGAACAGCCGCCCACCCCAGCCCCAGAGGAAAAGGCCGCCGGGGAAAAGGGGCCCGCCAAAAAGGAAAAGGCCGCCAAAGAAAAAACGCCCGAGCCGGATAAGTCCAAGGGCAGGCGGGGCCGCAAGCCCAAGGAAGAAAAAGCGGGGCCCGGTGAACCGGGAGGGACGGGGGCCCGCCGTGGCCGCCCGGCCAAGGCTGATAAGGCGGCCCCGGACAGGCCCCCGTCCCAACCTCGAGACAAAATGTCCCAAAGCAAGGGGGCCAAGGCCACCACGGTAAAGGGCAAGGAAGAGGCCCCCGCCGCTCCCCCTCCTGCGCCGGAGCCGCCGCCCCAGCCCCGTGACGCGACCCGTGCCGAAAAGGAAGAGATTGTCTATCTCAACCTCTCGGAGCTGTTCCCGTTCAAAGACCATCCCTTTGGGGTGCGGGACGATGCGGAAATGAAAGGGCTTGTGGAGTCCGTCAAGGACAACGGCGTACACCAGCCCGCGCTGGTGCGTCCCCGGGAGGGCGGCGGCTATGAAATCATCGCGGGCCACCGCCGCCAGAGGGCCAGTGAGCTGGCCGGGTTTGCAAATATGCCCTGTATCGTCCGCAACATGACGGACGACGAGGCCATCCTTGCGATGACGGATGACAACCTGCGCCACCGGGAAAAGATTTTGCCGATGGAAAAGGCCCAGTCTCTGAAAATGCAGGTAGAGGCCATCAGCCATCAAGGGACAAAGATGGAGGGCGTGGCCGCCGGGGACGTTGGGAAACGCTCCACGGAAATCGTGGGGGAGCGCAACGGCATGAACTACAAGCAGGTACAGCGGTATATCCGGCTGACCGAGCTTGTGCCGGAGCTCCAGTCTATGGTGAACGAGAAAAAGCTGTCTTTCACCCCCGCCGTGGAAATCTCGTTCATCAAGCCCAAAAACCAGAGGTTTATCGCCGTTTCCATTGAGGGCGAGCAGGCATCCCCCTCGCTCTCCCAGGCCCAGGAGCTCCGCAAGCTGGATAAGGACGGGAAACTGAACGGCGATGTGATTGACGGCATTTTGAGCCGTGAAAAAAAGGAGGTAGACAAAGTGATTATTTCCGCCGCTGAATTGAACAAGTATTTCGGCAAGGACGCCACGCCCCGGGAAATGAAAGACCAGATTATGTCCCTGCTGGCCGAATGGAAAGAGAAACAGCCCCCGGAGCGCACCGCCCCGGAGAAAAAGACCGACCGGGAAAAGTAAGCCTTGAGACATTTTGTCCCGAGGTTTTTCTTTTTCCCGCGCCCCTCCCCCGCGCCTTGCATGGCGTTCTTTTAGAGAGGGGCTCTGGTGGTATATCCCCCGTCGCCGCCTACTACTGAGCACAGCCGGGAGTGGGCGGTCAAGGGGCGGAACGCCCGCCGCCTGCGGCGGCTTGCCCTTGACGGCCCGCCCCGGCTGTGCCACCCCTCCCGGCGCGGCGGGGGATATATCCTCCAGAGCCGCCCCCTTTCCCATGAATGGGAAAGGGCGGGGGGATAGGGTTGAACGCGCTGTAAAATCGTTTGTTTTCCACGGCTGGAGTGTTAGCATTTAGGCGTTTGAAAGCCGCTTGTATCAAGGGTTTCCGGGCGCGTTTGGCAGGGGGGTGGTATGTTTATATGTCCTGCGTCCTATTCGTTCCACAAATGCTAACATTGAGGGTTCCTGCTTTGGGACATTTTGTCTCGAAGATAGAGGTTATCTCACATTCAGTTGTAAAGAAAAATGAGAACAAGCGCATGATATATTGATAGTAAGCAAAATAGGTGTATTATAAATCAAGGCAGATGTTCTCAAAAAGCTCCAAAAAAATTTCAGTGTTTTTTCATTTTTTAACGTACTATATATGACCGGTCAATCAGTACAGGAGGTGACATTTTTGAATGATGAAAAAATAATAACAGACATCAAAAACCGAAGCGAAGTAGCAATCAACGAGATAATCACAAAGTATTCCAAATTGTTGTGGTCGGTGGCAGAGGCAGTTTTGAGCCATATCGGGTCAGTTCAAGATGTGGAGGAATGTGTTGCTGATACATTCATCTACTTATGGGAACATCCGGAAAAATTCAATCACCAGCGGGGAAAACTGAAAACCTATCTGTCTATCGTTGCCCGCACACAGGCTGTGAACCGATATCGGGAAATAACAAAGCGCAATACACTCCCTCTGGAAGATACAGACTTTATCGACCAGCTCAGTGTTGTGGATGCTGTTCTGGAGGCGGAGACGCGCAAAGCCTTGCTCGCGGCAGTCAACGCTCTTGGTGAACCGGATCGTGAAATTTTGATTCGCCGGTATTACTATAATCAAAAGCCCAAAGAAATCGCGCTGGCGCTGGATATGAGTGTGAAACAAATCGACAACCGGCTGTACCAGACAAAACGGAGATTGCGTGAGATGCTTACGCGCTCAGAAGGAGGACAATATGAGTTCTTTCAGTAAAACAAATTTGCAGAACATAAAAGATATTTTCGAGGAAAAAACCGGCGTTGAATTGGTATCCCGTCGTCGCCGTCCTATCGGAGTCTCTGTGCTTGTGGCGGCTGTGATGGTGTGTTGCCTCACAATGACTGCCTTTGCGGTCAGCCTGTTTTCTTCTTTGGACGGAGATGATTTGAGCCTTTCCGCCACCTATGAGGGGAATGGCCTCGTATCAATTCAAGTAGAAAACCGGTCAAATAAAAATCTGAGTTTCCAGCCGCAGTTGAGACTGATGCAATGGTCTACCGCCGAAGAAATCGTTCCAACCTCTGGCGAGACTGTATTCAGCGGCACTGAGTTCGGAGCGCATACCAGCGGCGTGATGACGGTGGATCTCTCCCAAGCGTACAACATGGATGTGCTGGAACAGCCGCTCACCGATGACCATTACTATTTCGTGCTGACGAACAACAATTTTGTGTTTGGACAGGACTGGATGTGTTCTGTTTCTTTTGCGGAGCCAATCAAAACGGTGGTAGAGACGCCGCTCCCCATTCCTGCTGCCGAGGCCGACAGAGAACTGGTTGCACAAATTATGGAGGAACTGCGGCCTTATTTTGAAACCTATCCCGCCAATGTCGACGAGCGGAGAGAGGCTGCGGGCAGTTACCTTCAGAAATGCCAAGAACTGTTAACCACACTGGATCGGGATGTAGTCCCCGCAGTAGAGGCTCCCCTGGCGATTGACGGGCTAAACCCGGAGGTTATCTTTGATGAGACTGCTCCTCTGGAGACACAACACTGGCTGACCGGTCTGCACTGGCGCAGCCTTGATGGCTATGGCATCCCGGTTGGCTCTACCGAAGGTGAAAGCGCCTTGGTTTTGAGCGCGTATGTTCCCCAGCATAAAGGAGAGGTCGATGGCGGCGTAGATATCCCCCTGCTTTATTTCTTTACCTACAATGTAAAGGACATTCACAGTCCAGAGGATATTGCCTTTATCCACGGACAGCTCATGACTTTTGGTGAACTGGAGCAGTACAAAGTATATGAAGATGAGCAGTATGTCTGCTACGAGGTGACTGACCTGTTTTACACAAACCTCCGTCAGCATACGGAGAGCATGGTCAGCCAGCGGAGCGACATCTACTTTGATGAACAGGTTTGGGAGCGCGTGGAGAATATCTATAACTACTACAAGGACAGGGATGTCTTGAACAGACGTTTTTACTACAATCTTCCCACTGAATAATGACGGAATTGATACCCGGTTCCCTCGGGACGCAAGTGATAAGTGAATCAATTCTGGTGGTATATCCCCCGTCATCGCCTACTATATAAGCACAGGCGGGAGCGGGCCGTCAAGGGTGCGTAGCACCGCCGCTTGCGGCGGCTTCCCTTGACGGCCTGCCCCGGCTGTGCTACTCCTTTTCTCCTATCAATGGCAGACCGTAATATCAATCATCTGTCCAGGCTGAAAGGCAGACGGAGCAATAAGGAACCGGCGCGACAGCGGCGGTGACACAGCTAATCTCTTTGGGACATTTTGTCCCAAAGAGCCGGGTTTGGGGAGTCTTCCCAACAAGCATTTTTGACGGCCCCCGGCCAGTCAAAAATGGCAAGTGTGGCCACACTTGCATTGCTTGCCGTTTGTGCGCTCCTCTATACATGGCGCGGAAAAACGGAGGTCGCGCTTTTCCTTACGCTCCCTCCGTTTCTCTGGCTTTTCTGATACCCTCTGCGGCTCCCTCTATTATGATAAGCTCCTTTTCATCCATGCCGTTCAGCATCCGGTCAATGTGTTTTCGGCGCTCACTCTCGCCGCTCAGCTTGTCCGGGTAGAAAAATTCATCTACGGAAATATCAAAAAGGGTGACGAGTTTGTAAAAGGCGTTGAGGCTGGTATGCTGGCCCCGGTTCTCAATATACATGATGGAGCGCGGGGTGAGGTCTACAAGCTGGGCCAGGTGCTCCTGCGTCCAGCCTTTGGCTTTTCGTCTGCGCTTGATTTCTTGGCCCAGGCATGACAGTCCAGGCGCTTTTCATATTGGTACATTTTCACATCACCCCTATATTATTTTACATTTCGGGGTGGAATATGAGAACGAAGTGTAATTTTATTTTTAAGTAGTTTTTTATTTCATGTTCTTTTCTTGCTTGCGGGCTTGGCAAAAGTACAACGCTATGTTATATTTTTAATGTCAACATCGCGTCATACATTAAGGAGGAAAGAAACATGGTGCAACAACTATCAGATGCTGAACTTGAAATTATGAAAATCGTGTGGGGGAACCCGGAGGAGGTGACATTGTTCCCCTATATCATGGATGGACTGGCGGCCAAAGGAAAACCGTGTCAAAAGAATACACTGATTGTCCTTTTGTCACGGCTGATTAACAAGGGTTTTCTAAGTGCTAAAAAAATTGGACGGCGCAACGAATATACAACACTGGTTTCAGAAACGGAATATCAGACGGCACAAACAAAAAATTTCTTGGATAAAATCTATGAGGGAAACGCAAGTGGACTGGTTTCTAATTTGATTTTAGGTGATTTGCTGGCAGACGAGGAATATGAAGAACTGAAAAAGCTGCTGGAGAAAGGAAACGGGCAACAATGAACGTAGCTCTGAAAATCTTCCTGTCTATGTCCTTTTCTGGTGGATTGCTTATTTTGGCTCTGCTTTTGGGAAAACGGTTTTTGAAAGATAAAATCAGCCGACAATGGCAGTATTAAATTTGGCTGATTGTTCTTCTACGGCTACTGCTCCCGTTCGGGCCGGAAGTAAGTCTGATGGGAAAGGCATATCAAGCTGTCGATCAGGTAATATCCCAAGCCACTCCTTTACCGCTACAACAGCATCCCTCACAAAATGCTCCAGGCGACAATTTTATTCCCATTGTTGGGACGGAGCAACACAATGAACTTGTGAATAGCCCGGCAGATGATATAACGACTGTCCACCCATTTCAAAATATTGGGATAATGCTGATAAATTATATCTGGCTGGTTTGGCTGGTGGTTGCGCTGGGGTTTCTGATACGAAAAATAACAATCTATCAGGGCTTTATGCGGTATATCAATGCTGGATTGACCCCCATTTCTGACATTGAACGGTTAGATGAACTTTCTATTGTTGCGGAGCAATTAGGTACCAAAAAGCCGATTGAATTATGTGTTAATCCGCTGGTTTCTTCCCCGCTGTTGATTGGCTTTTTCCATCCATGTATTGTACTGCCCAGCGCGGATATTTCCGAAAAGGATTTTCGGTGTATAGTGCTACATGAACTGACACATTACAAACGGTGTGATATGTTCTATAAATGGCTGGTTCAAATTACTGTCTGTCTGCATTGGTTTAATCCCCTTGTGCATCTTATGAGCCGGGAAATTATCAAGGCTTGCGAGTTTTCTTGTGATGAGGCTGTCCTTGCAAAAATGGGATATGACAACGCGCAGGATTATGGGAAAACTTTACTTGATGCTATGGCGGCAGTCGGAAAATACAAGGAGTCTCTTGGTGCTGTTACATTAAGTGAAAACAAACAATTATTGAAAGAGAGGTTAGGGGCAATTATGAATTTGAAGAAAAGGTCAAAAGTAATTCAACTTCTGACAGGTTTACTGACACTGTGCATTACCTTTGGAGCATCCTTTGTTGGCGTTTATTCTGTCGCGGCAGCCACAGAAGCTACTCCCCAAACACCAACGCAAGCCAATGTTTCTACGTCCGAATATATTACGGTTGATTTCAGTGGTATTTCCATAACTGGGCAAGGCCCTGTGGGTGTGGATATTGTTAGAACAAGTGAGTCCGAAGTAACGTTTGAATATTTGAACATGGAGCATCCGGAAAATTGTGTAACAAGCGCAAAGATTGTAAACGGTATTATGCAAATTACGGTTACTCATTCTTCACCAGATGGTATAAATGTGGACTTTGGAGCTGAACCTCAAAACATTGTCCGCATTTATATACCTGATGCTGTGTATTCTCAATTTGATATTACATCAGAACAAATGGTGTTACATATGCAAGACTTTAATGCACCCGTTCATGTAACTTCAAAACAAGCTGGCTTTTCACTGATAGATACCAATATATCACGAGGAGTATATGATATTGAGGTAACTTCCGGCCCACTCTATATTGAGGCTGATATAGTCCTAAAAGATATTACGGCTAACGTAGACAATGGCCCTTTGACAGTGTGTTTCAATGAGGAACCTACAAACCTCTATTTAGATACAACAAATTGTGGCCCAGGATGGATAGAACGTCCGGTAAACTGGCCTGCAATTTATCAAGTAGGAAATGGAACCCCGAAATTGATCCTTAGCAATTATGGGCCAGCAACGATTAAGATTGCCGATAAGTAAAAAGTATTTTAGCAACACAAAAATAAAAATCACCGCCCAACGGTTTTTTTATTTCCCGTTGGGCGGACTTCTTCAAATTGTTTTATATTTCTTGAATATGTCTTTCATTTTGACAAATATTTTTTGCTTGAAACGAATTGTTCGCCCAGCCAAACAAAATATCTAATTGCTGTTTGGTGTGAAACCAATGTTCTCCACCTTTTATGACAGTTAATTCGCATCCGAAGTTTTGAGAAAAAGTTTCTATCGTGGAATTATCAATAAGGTTATCTTTTTCGCCAAATAGAATTTTAGTAGGGATATTCCACTTTTTAATAGGATGTTCCTTTGCATATAACCAATATTGCCAAGAAAGAGTTTGTCCAAAATTAGTAGGTATTAGGTTTTCTTGTTCAAGTTGTAATTCAGATACGTTGGCCCATGTCATCATGTTAGAAATCAAACTTACCATATCTACCACAGGAGAAACAAATAAGCAGTTTTTTATATTTTCATTAGCGAACGCCAGCATACTGAACCAAGCGCCAATGCTATTTGCAAATGAAGAAATTTCTTCCCAATGTTGCTTGCAATAAGCCATAATACATGATAACTCTGGAACGACATTCCATGGCTCAAATGATACATTCCCTTGTTGGCGTTCACCGTGCTCAGGTAAGTCAATGCTTAAAACTTGATAACCATATTTGACCGCAATACACGCAAAATCTTTTGCTTCATTCTTGTTTCCGCCTTGCCCATGCACATATAGATACACTTTATTAGAGTGTGTCCCCCAAATAACCGCTGGTATTTTCTCTATGCACAAATCTTTCTGCTCCATAGCGCCCTCCAAGCTAACTGAGTTATCATAAAAACTAATTTCGTTAGTATTTTATTCCTTTATAATCGTAATGTCAATATGTTTAGGAAAATTTCTATGATATGTATTGACTATGCTAATTCCAATAGTTAAACTAATATAAATAACGATTGATTGGAGGACACATCTAAATGAAAGTCAGTAAAGCGGCTGTCATAGACACAGCATCTCAGATAGCAGATGAACATGGATTGCATAATGTTTCGCTTAAAGTAATTGCTGAAAAGCTATGTATCAGAACTCCGTCACTATATAATCACATTGATAACTTGGATAGTCTATTACGCGAAGTTGCTCACAAAGGGATGCGTACTATGAATGAACGTTTGGAACGGGTTGCCATTGGAAAATCAGGAGATGCGGCACTTAAAGCTGTCGGCATTGAGTATCTTAATTTTATGATTGAGCATCCGGGGATTTACGAAACAATCCAATGGGCTACATGGAATGGTACTTCTGAAACCGCAGAAATTTATGAAAACTATACATCCCTTTTGAAAACTCTCATCCGCTCGTGCCAGCTACAAGAGAAATATGTGGGCGAGGTGTTAGACATATTTACTGGAATATTTCATGGATATACTACTTTGCAATTAAGATATGCTTTTGATAATCCAAACCCAGTTAGGGAACGCTTATCAAATACCTTAGACACTATATTGCTTGGAATTTATCAAAAGTATAAATGAATTTTTCAAAAGTGAAAATAAATACTACTAAAAAATAAAATTTTATTTCGTTCTCATATTTCACCCCGAAATGTAAAATGATATAGGGGTGATGTGAGAATGTACCAATACGAAAAACGCCTGGACTGTCATGCCTTGGGACAAGAAATCAAGCGCAGACGAAAAGCCAAAGGCTGGACGCAGGAGCACTTGGCCCAGCTTGTAGACCTCACCCCTCGCTCCATCATGTATATTGAGAACCGGGGCCAGCACACCAGCCTCAACGCCTTTTACAAACTCGTTACCCTTTTTGATATTTCCGTGGATGAATTTTTCTACCCGGACAAGCTGGGCGGCGAGAGTGAGCGCCGGAAACACATTGACCGGATGCTGAACGGAATGGACGAAAAGGAACTTATCATCATAGAGGGAGCCGCAGAGGGTATCAGAAAAGCCAGAGAAACGGAGGGAACGTAAGAAAACGCGACCTCCGTTTTTTCGCGCCATGTATAGGGGAGCGCACAAACGGCAAGCAATTCGGGTGTGGCCACACTCCGAAATTTTTGCTGGGCCAGGGCCCGCAAAAATGCTTGTTGGGGAGCCTCCCCAAACCCGGCTCTTTGGGACAAAATGTCCCAAAGAGGTTGGCTGCGTCACCGCCGCTATCGCGTCTGTTCCTTATTGTCCCGCCCGTCCGTCAGGCCGAGCAGATGGTCGATGTTGGCCTTGACCGCCACGGCCTCCCGCATATCCCGCTGGGCCTGCCTATACTCGGCATAGAGGGCCTTTTTCTTATCCGCCAGCTCCCGCCGCTGTTTTTTCAGCGCGTCCATTTTGGGGAGCTTTTCACCGCCCAGCAATTCATTCATAGCGGCCCGGGCCGCCCGGTAGGTGGCAAGCTCCGCCTCATGCTCGGCAAGGTACTTTTTCGAGTGCCGGGCCGCCTTGTAGCCGTCAAACACGGGCCGGGCCTTGGCATAGTCCACCACGGCCCCCATCAGCCCGGAGACTTTAGAGAGGGCCGCCTCGGTGGTCTGGAGCTCCCCGGCCAGCGCGTGGGCCCGGTCAACCGCCGCCGTGGTCTTTGCCGCCAGCGCGTCATAGTCGGTCAGATTGTTCTCCTGCAGGAACTGGAGGGCGGCGGCCATCTGCTTTAGGTTGTAAACTTTGGCCCAGCGTTCATAAGCGGGGCCCTTGCCCTCGGCCATGCGCTGTTGAATGTCGATGATAAGGCCCACCTGCCGGGGCGGGGGCGGTGCGTCCCTGGGGAGCTCCGGGAGGGGCCGCTCCCCGGCAATCACCGCCCGGATGTCCTTGGGGTCAAAGCCCGCGCCGAGGGTGGATGCCCGGAGCCGGGTATATTTATCCTGCCCCGGCGCGAGGAACGAAACCACGCCGCCCCGCCCGCGCTTGACGGCAAAGCCGGACTCTTCCATCAGCCGCAGGAACGCGGCAAAGTCGGCAGGCTTTTTTTCAAGGGCCGCGATGATTGCCAGCCGCACCCGCTGTTGAGCGGAGGGCGGTTTTTCCCCTACCCACTGGCCATAGTGGAGGAAACGGCCCTTGCTGTGCTGTTTGGGATTTTGTATCACGGACAAATCATGCTCCAGACATACCCGGTCGGACAGCCGCCGCAGGGCAAAGCTGGAGCCGAGGAAATTATGGAATTTCCGGGAGCAGTCAAAGGCCGTGGAATTGAAATAGATGTGATTGTGAATGTGGCCCTTGTCGGTATGGGTGCAGATGAAAAACTGGTACTTGCCTTTCGTCCAGCGCATCGCCGTTTCATAACCGATTTTGTTTGCCTCGTCCGCCGTCACCTCACCGGGCGAGAACGCCTGCCGGATCTGGAAGAACAGAGCCCCGCGCTCCACGGGCCGGGCCGTGGCCGCCTGGTATTCGCTTTTCACCAGCAGAAACTCAGCGGCGGCTGTGGCCGGGTCGCAGAGGTGGGAGGAAACGGCCCCCAGCTTTTGGGGATTGAGCCCGTAGGCAAACCGCTCCTCCATCGTCTGAACGGCGCTCAGTCCCGCCGCCTGCTTGTAGGGCCGGATGTAGGTCGTGGCCGTGGTAGCACCTCCTCTCGCCATGAAAAAAGACAGCAAGCGTAACGCTTACTGTCTCTTTAGTACCAGAATTAAAATTTTATCATAGCCATCAAGATTGAAACCACAATGCCAATCACGCCTATAGCAATAGAAATAATATTTAATCGGCTATTCTTTTTTATATCTCCAGATAACCTCAGAAATTCTTCCTCAGTCCTATTGACTATATTTTGCACAAGGATTTCATTTTCAGGAGTTTTCATCTTTCCTATGTCACACAAAATACCTTGTTGATATTTTTCACATTTATTGAATGGATTTTCGGTTTCTAAAACATCTCTTGCCGCTTTCAAACTATGTATATACTGCTTGAGGACAGTAGCACCTATTTTGCCATAATCAATCCTAAAAATACTAGCGTCAAGCCATACGACCACATTTGGATAGTGTTTTTTTAATTGGGGCATTTCTTGAAGATATTCATTGTAAAATCTGTTTATTTCAAAAGAAAATTCCTTGCTATCTAATACTGCGTCCTCTTTACAAAAAGCCTCACAAATAGACTTTAATGATTTGTATGATATTCTTAAATACCTACTCTTATCATTTGATAAAATCCATATCTCACATATAATCATTATAAAAAGAAAAACAACATAAATAACTAAAAAGGTTACTACATCCATAAAAGCTCCCCATTTCTGTAATACTAAATTTAGCTTGCAGTAATTTCATCTATTTGTAAATCAGTATACCATATCCACTTCCAAAAAGCTATCCCTACTTTGGGACAAAATGTCCCGAAGTACGAAAAGCCGGGGAGCGGTACAGCACCGCTCCCCAACAAGTCACAGCTCCACCAGCGCGGAAAGCTGTTTCAGCAAATCAGACAGAGGCCCCCACAAAGCGGAGTAGTCCCGCTGAAGGGCCGATATTTCCTCGGGGTAAATCCCCCCGTAGGTGTTGGCATGGATAGCCACTTGATTAAGGTTGTTTGAGCA